>Ga0265297_10001664_pt1 | contig 50605 bp, 36 predicted proteins | sample Munlanlwell13791_FD_192502 | JGI IMG/M metagenome (GOLD analysis project Ga0265297, IMG submission 192502) | Leachate microbial communities from a municipal landfill in Southern Ontario, Canada - Leachate well 137-91 | ecosystem: Engineered > Solid waste > Landfill > Unclassified | place...
CCACTTTTTTTGGTGATTTTGGAACCGCAATAAAAGCAAATTTTTTATTCATAGCTTTCAAATGCTCCAAAGTTATACTATTGCTGCATTTGAATGGCCTGTCAGCATCATTTTTGTCTATTAAGCCTAAAAATACATTCTTTGGTATATCTCGCAAATTTGGTAGAGCGTCCCGATTCAATCGGGAAGGTCGTGGGTTCAAGTTCCATGAGTGGCTCTGAAAAAGGCAGGCAGTCGTGAAAAATTGACTACCTGCCTTTTTTTACCTGTAAAGGTTGTGGTATTCCGCAATTTTTTTGAATAAATGTGCCCTGTCTACCCCCTGAACATTGTGCTCATGTCCGGGATATACAAAATAATCAAGTTGCTTACCTTTTTCTACACAGGTTTTCACGAATTGCAGGCTGTTTTGCCAAACTACAGTTCCATCCACAGTACCATGAATTATCAAGAGTCGGGTTTTAAGATTGTCAACATAATTCAGCAGACAGGCGTTTTTATACCCTTCCGGGTTTTCTTCCGGTGTGTCCATGTAACGTTCACCGTACATCACTTCGTAATATTTCCAATCAATTACCGGTCCCCCGGCAGTAGCGCATTTAAAAACTCCCAGATTTTTCAGGATCATGGAAATAGTCATAAATCCGCCATAGCTCCATCCGTCAATGTGAAAATCAGTAGTATCCACATAAGGCAGTGTCTTCAGGTACTTTATACCCAACATCTGGTCATCTACCTCAATAGTACCGAGATTTCTGAAAATTGCCTGTTCGAAATCCTGACCACGGTTAGATGTTCCATGGTTATCCATTGTAAAAACAATATACCCATTCTGCGCCATATAATTTAGGAACAAACCTGCATTAGCTAACCATGAATTGGTTATCAACTGACTGTGAGGACCTCCATAAACATACACAAAAACAGGATATTTCTTTGTAGAATCGAAATCCGTTGGAAAAATCATCCTGCAATATAAATTTTCATTATCCTTACTTTTAACGGGAAAAACAGATGTATTACCTAATTGATAGTCATTTAATGGATTTTTGTTTTCAAGAAGAGTTTGTAATACTTTCCCTTTGCTGTCTAAAAGCGCATATTCATTGGCGATGGTATAACTTGTGTAACTATCAACAATATAGTTGCCATTGGCTGAAACATAGGCATTATGTGTTCCTGAAATTCTGGATAGTTTACTTGTTTTTGCTTTTCTGAAGTCGAGCGAATAAATATGTTGTTCAAGGGGGTCTTCCTGGTTTGAAAGGTAATACAAATGGCTGTCGTTCTCATCGGTACCGATAAGTTCGCTCACTTCCCATTTCCCCTTTGTAAGCTGCGAAATCAGTTTCCCTTCAGTATTGTAAAGATATAAATGGTTATATCCGTCGCGGCGGCTCTGCCAAATAAAAAACTGGGGTTTTGTTTTCAGAAAATACAAACCATGTAAAGGTTCAACATACTTTTCATTTGCTTCCTCAAAAAGAGTTTTAACGAATTTACCTGTAGCTACATCATATTGATTCAGCCACATGTGGTTTTGTTGGCGGTTAAGAACCGCAATGAAGATATATTTTTCGTCGGGAGACCATGTGATATTGGTCAAAAATTGGTCAACTGGTTCTCCTGTTTGTAAATAAACCGTATTTTGAGTGGTCGTATTAAACACTCCTACTGTTACCTGGTGGCTCGTCATGCCCGCCATGGGATATTTGGTATTTTCAACAGTAGCAATCCGGGTATCAATATTTACCAAAGGATAATCCGTAACCATAGTTTCGTCCATGCGATAAAATGCAAGCAGATTGCCTTTGGGCGACCAAAAAGTTCCCTTGCTGATACCCCATTCGTTACGGTGTACCCGTTCGGAGCCAAAGACAATTTCTTTATTATTTTCATTGCTTACAGCTGTTTCTGTTCCGTTAACCGTTATGTAAAGATTGTTTTCTTTTGTAAAAGCTATTTTAAAAGATTCATTGTCAATATCAATGTTTTGTGCGTTTTCATCAAAACTATTGATAATATCATATTTTTTTGAAATAAGATTAAAACGGATTAGTTTATTTTTCTGGGTAAAGATGAATGCTTCATTATTTACCCATGTTATAAATGGGCATCTGCGAAGGTTATCAATTTTTAATTCAGATAGTTTTTCATTAATTTCGGAAAGTTTTAGTAATGTGTCTTTTTGCAATGTTTCTGCATTACCTCGTATTATTGCTTTAGAAGTAATGTATGAATATATATTGCTACTCCCTATCCACTGAAAATTTTGTAAAGATGTCGGATACAGACTCCTGTTTGTCATAAATTCTTCCGGATTTAATAATTTGCTCTGCCCTGAAAGAACAATACTCCATATTGTGAAAACTACAAAGAGTAATAATCTGATATTTTTTTGCATTTTATTAACGTTTTATTATTAAAGTGATGATAGATTTTCCGATTTATTGCAGATTTTCCTGGATTTTCAGGATTACATTTTTATTGCATTGGCTATTTCTGTGATAAGTGCAGGTGATTTTTCGATGGCGTTTCCTACAACTACCACATCGGCTCCTGCATCACAGGCATTTTGGGCTTGTTCAGCCGTACAAATACCTCCTCCCACAAAAACAGGAATTGAAATGGCACTTTTTACAGCATTAATCGTACGCGGAGGAATGGCACATTCGGCTCCGCTACCTGCATCCAAATACATCATTTTCAACCCTAACATAGCCCCTGCTATGGCTGTACATACTGCAATATCTGTTTTTTCGGAAGGAATTGGCATGGTATTACTCATATAGGCAGCCGTTGTTAGTCTTCCGCTATTTATAAGCATATAACCCGTAGGAATTATTTCAAGTTTGCTATTTTTTAATACCGGAGCTGCAATTACATGTTTCCCTATGAGGAAATCAGGGTTTCTGCCGGAAATAAGAGAAAGGAAAAGAATGGCGTCGGCGTTATTGCTGATTTGCATCATATTTCCTGGAAATAAAATCACAGGAATATCTTGTTGTTGTTTGAGCAGAAGGATGCATTTTTCAAAGGTATTTTGAGTTAAAAGACTTCCTCCCACCAAAAAAAAATCTACTCCTGCACGCAGGCTTAAACTAACAAGCTGATTAATCCTGTTTTCATCCACTTTATCAGGATCAACCAGTACCGCAAAGAATTTTTTCTTTCCTTGTACCTGTTCAATTTTTTCTGCAATACCGCCCATATTTTACCATCGGAAAATATTTTACAATAGTATAAAATTTTCGGCATTTTTAAGGTTAATAATAAAAAAACCGGCTAATATCAGGAAAGCCGGTTTTGTAAACACATGGTAATTACAGGTTAAAATTTAAATCCCATTGTCATTATGAAATTGTTGTTGTTAATTTCATTTTTTACGGGTTCTGTAAAATAAATCTTGTCGTAAAGATAATAATCCTCATTACTTTCGGTACGAACATATGCAAAATCAACGAAATAAGTCTTTTCACGGAATCCTATCCCGAACGACATTGAACGGCGTTCATAGTCGTTGATATTATTTGCATAGGGAGAGCCATACCATGCATAACCTCCTCTTAAACTCATGCTGCCAAGTCTCCATTCTGTTCCCAGCCGTATATTGTTTTGATCAGTATAACAATTATTTATTGCGTCATTGGCATCGAAAAAATCGCCGTCGTCGGAACGCAATTTGGCTTCAGAATAGTCAAGATATTCATAATCACCGCTAATTAAGCCATAATCGCCGATAATGAAGGCAATGCTTCCCATAAGACGCATAGGAGTTTCGAGGGTATATTCAAATTCACCTTCCGGTGAATTTTTCTTGTATCCCTGTGCATTATCAAAACGTGATGTCATAGAGGCACTCCAGTTGTCTTTCATCCAGTTGTAAAAAGTAGGTGTATGCACTGCGGCACCCAATCTCAAAAAATCAAACGGACGATAGATGATTCCGGCTTTCAGATTGTAGCCATTTCCTTTTGTTTCCAGGTCCTGGTGGTAATCAAACGATTCAAAATAGGGGTTCAGATCATTAATGTCCGATTCCGTATATTTTGATTGCTCAAAGTAACGGAGTTGTGGAAACCCCAGCGTTGCGCCAAAATACAGTTTGTTATCAAAGTTTCCACCAACAGATACTACCAGTTCATTTATTGAGCCATTGGTTGTAATGGATTTGGTTTGTTGCACTCCTCCATTGGGCATATCGGAATTATAATGGTATTCTCCATCGCTGATGGTATCAAAAATAAGATCGGTTTCGTATGCTAACTTTGTATCAAATACATACAAATCATCGGGATTTATTCCATCGGCATAATCTAAAAACGGAGTTAGCAAAGAAGACTTGCTGTTAAACCCGTCAATGTACATACGGTTATTAAAATTGGCAAGGCGGTTTAATCCAAAGCCAAATTGCACATTTTTCCATCCAGCCTTTTCGGCATTAGTAGAAAGTGGAAATACAAAAACAAAACCTACATTGCTGATATTCAAATTATATTTTGAATCAGAAGCTTCAGAATTGCCGAAAGTGGAGGTGGTATTCCCTTTGTAAAAAGAAGGGCTGAACGTAAATTCCGATTTTTTATATAAACCTATTCCCGCAGGATTTGTACTGAGGGTGGAAAAATCGGCTCCCAATGCTCCGAAAGCACCACCCATTGCCATGTAACGGGCTGTTCCTCCAAAGGTGAGTTGCGAATAGCGTAGAGCATCTATTTCTGTTTGTGCCTGGGTAAAGTTATAAAAGCACAACATTATACTTATTAAAACTATTTTTTTCATTTTTTTAATTATATTACGTTATACAATTACCTTCTTCTGCCTCCCGAACCGGATGATCCCGAACCACTGCTGCCAGATGACCGTGAAGGCGCGGAATATGAACCACTGTTAGAACTGGAACGCGAAGGAGCAGTGTACGAATTATTTCCTGAACTTGACCTTGAAGGGGTAAAATGATTTTTGTTTTCATTACCAGAGGAATTATCACTTGATTTCTTTACAGGTTGCGAGTAATTCTGTTGGGCTTCACGGGGAGCAGGACGAGATGGAGTATAATTGTTTGGTTGATAGGTTTTGCGTTGTCCATCAGTTGTTCTTTTTTCTGCAGGTTGGTTTATTTCTTTTCTGATTTGTTTGTTTTCTTCGGGTTTTTGTTCAGGCATTAAACGGTTACGGTATTTAGGAGTGGTATATTCATCTCTTGATCCGGGTTTTGCATAAGTTGGAGGGCTGTAAGGCTGGGGTTTTCTGTTGTCGGATTGACGCACTTCGGTTGGTTTTTTCAATCTTTCACTCTGTGGTTTTATCTCAGGTTGCGTATTACGGCTCTTTTCGTTTTGAATGATATTTTCATCGGGTTTGCTAAACCTGCCGGTATTTCCGCCTATGGGATTGGCTTTACGTTCAGTATTTGGTTTTTCTTTTTGAATAGATGTATTACGGTTTCCGGGCAAAACAGGTTCTGCTGTTTTGTTTCTTTCATTAGTATTTATTGTAGACTCTTTGCCATTTGTATTCGAAAAGCGGTTTTGCTGTTCATCCTGGATTGTCGGTTTTTGTCTTTCCGAATTGGTAGAAATATTATCAATGGTATTTTTGCGTGTTGTAGTGGAAACTTTGGGTTCAGCACCTTGTTTTTGCTTATTTTCCCGCGGATTGAGTTGGGTGTTCCTGTCTTTTTCCAAAGCAAGAGCTTTTTCATAACGTTCACCAAAATTTATATCATTTCTTCTGCCTGAACCACCGCCCGGGGTAGTTCCGCTTGTAGAACTCCGGTCTGTTCTTTGTCCATAATAATGTGAATTATAATCGTAGCTGTTGTAATAAGGGATATAGGGATTGTACCAACTACCATTATAATATCCATCCCAATAACCGTTCCAATAGCCCTGGCTGTATCCCCAGTTATACCCATTACCGTAACCCCATGGTTGGTACCAAAAGAAGTCATTATTATATGCATACGGATAAAACGGACGATACGACCAATAGTAATTAGACCCGGGATACCACCAGTTGTATCCTAAATAAATACTGGTTCCCCAACTGTAGGGATTGTAATCGTACCAATACAAATTGGTATAGTAATCGTTATAATAACTGGGATAATAATAATTGCTGTAAAAACGGCGAAGACGGGCAGAGTAAGCATAGTCGTAATAATCATCGGTATTGTAATAATAATTATTGGTGATATTATTGCCGTTTTCATCCTGGTACGATTCTGTTACCGGTTGGGATTCCTGCAATTGGCTGTTATCAGGTGTGTAATTTTCAACAGGCTGCGATTGCTCTGCTTCGTAATCACTTTCTGGGGTAGTAACATTTCTGTCTTCTACCATTACAATATGTTTTTCTTCTTTTACCTGTTGGGGCTGTTTCCTTTTCGATGAATAATAAACATCGTCATCGTTGCTTGTTGCCTGGTATGCTGTGGTGCACGATGCAAAAACCAACATTATTCCTGCCAGATATACACTTAAGGTTTTCATGGGTTTTTCCTCCGTTATTTTAGTGAATGACCTCATTTTTTGCTTTATTTTTATAATTTTGCTGCTTATAATTTCTATTTGAAATTTATACTGTTAAAAGCAAATATTATACCACAATTTAACTATGGCAAAAGAATTAACGTCGAGGAAAGAAAACTATGCCCAATGGTACAACGACCTGGTTATAAAAGCCGATCTTGCAGAAAACTCAGCTGTTCGCGGTTGTATGGTTATTAAACCTTATGGGTATGCTATCTGGGAAAAAATGCAGGCAACATTGGATAAAATGTTTAAAGATACCGGGCATGTAAATGCTTACTTTCCACTATTTATTCCAAAGTCATTTTTCAGCAAAGAAGCCAGCCATGTGGAAGGTTTCGCCAAAGAGTGTGCCATAGTAACCCATTACCGGTTGAAAAATGCTCCGGATGGCTCTGGCATTATTGTAGATGAAGATGCGAAACTGGAGGAAGAACTTATCGTTCGTCCCACTTCCGAAACCATCATCTGGGACACCTATCGTTCGTGGATTCAGTCATATCGCGATTTGCCTTTGTTGATAAATCAATGGGCTAATGTTGTACGTTGGGAAATGCGTACCCGGCTGTTTTTGCGTACTGCCGAATTCCTTTGGCAGGAAGGACATACCGCTCACGCAACCCGCAAAGAAGCCATTGAAGAAGCCGAGCGCATGCTTAATGTGTATGCCGACTTTGCCGAAAACTGGCTTGCTATTCCCGTTCTGAAAGGCATAAAATCGCCTAACGAACGGTTTGCCGGTGCTGTGGAAACCTATTGTATAGAAGCGCTGATGCAGGATGGAAAAGCATTACAGGCAGGAACTTCCCATTTTTTGGGGCAAAATTTTGCTAAAGCTTTTGATGTTAAATTCCTAAGCAAAGAAAACAAACTCGATTTTGTGTGGGCTACTTCCTGGGGTGTTTCTACCCGACTGATGGGAGCACTCATCATGGCACATTCTGATGATAATGGATTGGTTTTACCTCCCAGATTAGCACCAGTTCAGGTGGTTATTGTTCCCATTTATAAAAATGAGGAACAATTATCCTTAGTTTCAGAAACTGCTGAAAAAATTAAAAAAGCCCTTCAAAACAAGGGAATAAGTGTTAACTATGATAACAGAGACACTTACAAACCCGGATGGAAATTTAACGAACACGAATTCAAGGGAGTACCTGTTCGTTTGGCATTGGGACCAAGAGATATCGAAAACGGAACCGTAGAGGTTGCCCGACGTGATACCCTTGAAAAATCGGTTTATCAACTCACAGATATTGAAGATAAAATCGTTAATTTACTCGAAATCATTCAAAAAAACCTTTATAACAAAGCGCTCGATTTCCGCGAAAACAATACTTTCCGGGCGGATAGCTGGGACGAATTTATAAATATCATCGAAAACAAAGGTGGTTTTGTATTAGCACATTGGGATGGAACTACCGAAACGGAACAAAAAATTAAAGATTTGACCAAAGCTACCATTCGTACTATTCCGTTGAATAACAAGCAGGAAGAAGGAAAGTGTATTTTAACCGGAAAACCTTCCCACCAACGAGTGGTTTTTGCAAGAGCATACTAAAAATCTATGGAATTTCCAAATCCATATCAAAAAGAATACATTGCGCGTATTCATAAAGTAATGGATTATATCGAAGCCAACATCCACCAGCCATTGAATCTTTCGGTACTGGCGGATGTTGCTAATTTTTCACCATTCCATTTCCACCGGATTTTTTCGGCCATGACCGGCGAAACCCTGAATAATTACCTCAAACGAAAACGGATAGAAAAAGCTGCTTCGCTTTTGATTGACAACAGAGAAACTCCCATTGGCGAAATTGCTGAAATTTGTGGGTTTAACAGTCTTTCAGCCTTTGCCAGAGCCTTTCGCGAACGTTTTGAAATGAATGCCTCCGAGTTTCGTAGCAAGAAACATCCGCATCTTAGCAAGAATCGTCAAACACAAAGCAAAATCGGTAAAACGGAACCGGCATCCGAGGAGTACTTTTGGCTTATAAAACCAAACGAAAAATGGAGGTCAATTATGGAAACAAACATTCAAATTAAAGAAATGCCGGCAATGAATCTGATTTGCTGTCGGCACACCGGAGCTTTCGACCAGATTGGAAAAGCTTACGACAAAATTTTTAAATGGGCTGGTGCCAGAGGATTGCTCGACTTTCCCAAAACTAAAGGAGTAACGGTATATCACGACGATCCCAAGGTTACCGAAATCGGCAAGCTGCGCCAGAGTGCCTGCATTACCGTGGAAGGTGATGTGAAAACAGAAGGAGAGATTGGCAAACTAAGTATTCCCGGAGGAAAGTACGTGGTGGGAAGTTTTATAATCAGCCCAACAGAATTTGAAGATGCCTGGAACTCTGTATGTTTGTGGCTTACCGAAAGCGGTTACCAGCCAGCGGATGGTTATCCGTATGAGTTGTACCACAACGAAGGGGATAAATGCCCTGAAAAGGAATTTGTTGTGGACATTTGCATTCCGGTAAAACCGATGTAAGAAAGGAGAAAAAGCCACCTAAATGGTGGCTTTTTTAATGAAGGTGCCCTCCCGGGGAGATTCGCTCGTTCCGCTTATGATCCCCTGGAATGTATGTAAAAAAAAAGTTACCTTTCGGTAACTTTTTACCAGATGTGACCCCGGAGGGATTCAAACCCACGACTTTCAGAACCGGAATCTGACGTTCTATTCAACTGAACTACGGGGCCCCGTTTCTCAGTGTGCAAATTTACATAATTATTAACGATTCTGATTCCTGCATTTTTTGTAATTTTGACTCTTAAAATAAATTCTTAAAAATAAGCTTATGTTAGAAAAAATTTCATCAAAAGTTGCCCCGGGCGTAGCTACCGGCAATGATGTACAAGAAATATTCAGAATAGCTAAGGCAAATCATTTTGCTCTTCCTGCTGTAAATGTTGTTAGTACCGACTCGGTAAATGCGGTGATGGAAGCTGCAAAAGCAGCTAATTCTCCGATTATCATCCAGTTTTCCAATGGGGGAGCCATTTTTTATGCAGGGAAATCTCTTCCCAACGACGGCGAAAAAGCAGCTATTACCGGTGCAATTTCAGGCGCCGAACATATCCACAAATTAGCCGAATTATATGGAATTCCGGTAATTATACATACCGACCATGCTGCGAAAAAACTTCTTCTCTGGATAGATGGGCTGCTGGATATTGGAGAAAAATATTTTAAACAACACGGAAAACCGTTGTTTAGTTCTCACATGCTTGATTTGTCGGTAGAGCCTCTTAATGAAAATATAGAAATATGTAAAAGATACCTGGATCGTATGAGTAAAATAGGCATGACTCTTGAAATTGAACTGGGCGTTACCGGAGGCGAAGAAGACGGTGTTGACAACACAAGTATAGATAGTTCACGCCTTTACACACAACCGGAGGATGTGGCTTTTGCATGGAAAGAGCTTAGTGCTATCAGTCCCAATTTTACTATAGCTGCTTCTTTTGGTAATGTTCACGGTGTTTACAAACCCGGAAATGTTCGTCTGGAGCCTATAATTCTTAAAAATTCACAGGAATACATTCAGAAGAAATACAATACACTGGAAAAACCAGTAAATTTTGTTTTTCATGGCGGATCGGGTTCCGAACCGGAAAAAATTGCGGAAGCAATTTCTTATGGCGTAATAAAAATGAACATTGATACCGATACCCAATGGGCTTTTTGGGAAGGTGTTTTAAAATATTACCGTAAGAATGAAGGTTATCTGCAAGGACAACTTGGCAATCCGGAAGGAGCTGACAAACCCAATAAAAAATTCTACGACCCGCGTGCATGGTTACGCGAAGGGGAGAAAACGATGGTGGAAAGATTAAAAACAGCTTTCCTAAACCTAAACGCGAATAATTGCTATTAAACAAAAAAGTGCCGGAAATTCCGGCACTTTTTTTATTCATCATGTTCTACATCGAAGTTACCATTAACAGTTCCTGTGAATGTAAAATAAGAACTGGTATCGGCGAACGGTTAACCATTTGTTGTGCATAAGTGCCCATCAGCAGATTCGACATGGATTTTTCCTGTTCCGACATGATGGAAATAAGATTGGCATCAACTTTTTCGGCATATTCTATTATTGCAGTGGTAATGTTATCGGCTTCCACCTGGACGCCAACACCTTTTATCCCTTCTTTTTCTAAATGCTTCATCACTTGGCTCGAATATAACAGAACTCTGCTACGCAGTTCATCCACTTTTGAAGTCAATACACTTAATACATGAATTTCCGCATCAAAATAACTGGCTAAAGAAACAGTAAAGGGCACTTTCTGGCGGGTTTCGAGAGTGTTATCAATCGGTAAAATTATCTTTTCCAGGTTCCGCCTGATACTTCTGCCTGCCCTAATGGTAATTACCGGGCAGGGTGCTGCAGAAACAATTTTATTAGCATTGCTCCCAATCCAAAACTCTTCGAAGCCCGAAGCTCCGTGAGTACCGGCTACTATCAGAGTAGCTTCACTTTCCTTTGCCTCCATTACAATTTCGCGGTACACTTTCCCCTCTCTGATTTTAAAATCAATTGTTGACTTTCCGAGTTGAGACTTGTATTTTTTAATTAACAAACCAAATTGTTTCTGCACTTCACTTATCAGTTCGTCCGACTTACCGGAAAAAATTTCTATTTTGGTAACATTCGGATTATTAACCCAAACCATATTGATATTCAAATGGGTTTTGTTAGCAATACTGATAGCATGTTCTAGGGCATTTATAGAACAATCGGAAAAATCAATAGCTACAATAATATCTTTCATAGTTTTAATATTTTAAATAGTTAGTTGTTTTATTTACTTCAACATTTATTTGTTCTTCTTTAACCACATAGGCATTTGGAAAATCAAGAGCTATCTGTTGCAAAAAACCCTGTGCTTCAATCCGAGTTCTGAAGTCTCCTACCCTTACCTTGTAATAAGGTTCCTGAAATGTTATATATGCTTGTATATCCGGATACTTTCCGATAAATTGTTCTTTTGAATCTGTGGCTTTTCTTTTAGAGTAGTTTCCCGATTCAAAAAGAATTTGTATCCGGTATCCTTCTATTCCCGGGAATTTTTCGTTCAATAGTATCTGTTTTTCTACCAATTTTTCTACTCTTTCATCTTGAATCAGTTCAACGGATCCTGATCTTGGATTCTGGGCGAAAATACCGGAACAAACACTTGTAAAAAGACAACTCAACAGATATACTTGTAATTTTTTCATTTTATATTCCTCTTTACAAATTTTATAACGAAAAAAGTTCATTCGGTTGTATGCTCAACACGGGAATTGTAGAATTATTTATCATTTGTTGTGCCGAAGCACCTAACAGGCTTTGAATGGATGCCGATTCCTGCTCTGTCATTATCGAAACAAGACCTGCCTTTATGATTTCGCCATAGTGAAGCGTTGTATTGGTCACATTTTCGGTAGACACAGGTTCAATATATGCATGTAACCCTTTAGATGTAATATACTTAGCTGCCTGCCGTGCCACACTTTCTGTTTTACGGTTTACCGAAGCTATGTTGGTAGAAAACAACGTAAGCAGGTGCATTTCGCTGTTAAAGAAAGAAGCAAGTTGGGTGGTAAACGGTACTTTTTGTATCGTTTCGGGTGTATTGTCTATGGGTAATACTATTTTATCGAGGTTGTTATCGAATTGGAACGACTGCCGGATGGTAATAACAGGGCAGGGCGAAGATACTACTATCCTGAAAGCATTACTGCCTACCCAATATTCTTCGTAGCCGGTAATTCCATGCGCACCCGTAAGAACCAGGTCGGCATTGGAGGCTTTTGCCTGATAAGCAATTTCCTGATACACCTTGCCTTTGCGTTGCCGGTAATAGAGTTTACTTTTATACAAATCTTTTTTGTACCGTTTAACCAACTCTTCCAGATTTTCTTTAGCTTCTTCTTTTATTTCAATGCTTTTTGCTGTTTCGTAAGGGAGTAAAGTGGATTGTCCGCTAATATTATCCACCCAAACCATAAGCAAGTCGCTTCCAATTTTATTGGCAAACATAATCCCACATTCAAGGGCATGAACGGAATCCCTTGAGAAATCAATGCCAACAATGATCTTTTTCATTGTGTGAAATTTTTGTGAATAAATGATTAAGAACAGTCTTCGTATTCCAATCAAAACTTAGTAAAGATAAAAAAAAATTACATTTCACATAGTATTTATAGAAAAACACGGGTAATTTTGTAAAAATTTAAATTTCACGTAGGTTTGTTGCTAATAATTTACAAATAATGAACGAAAACCTGAATCCGGAGGGTAGCAGGCTGAGTGCCGCCGAGAAAGAGATGGAAAAGATGCTCAGACCTGTTGATTTTACTGAATTTTCGGGACAGGAAAATGTGGTGGAAAACTTGAAAATTTTCGTAAAAGCCGCCCGGCAACGTGGCGAAGCGCTGGATCATGTTTTATTGCACGGACCTCCCGGCTTGGGAAAGACTACTCTCTCTCACATCATAGCCAACGAAATGGGAGTAAATTTAAAACTTACTTCGGGTCCCGTGCTCGACAAACCTGGCGATCTTGCCGGATTGCTTACCGGCTTAGAAGCCAACGATGTACTTTTTATTGACGAAATCCATCGCTTAAGTCCTGTAATAGAAGAATATCTTTATTCCGCCATGGAAGATTTTCGTATTGATATACTGATAGAAAGTGGTCCCAATGCCCGTAGTATCCAAATTAACCTTAACCCGTTTACACTTGTTGGAGCTACTACCCGTTCCGGTTTGCTTACGGCTCCCCTTCGTTCGCGGTTTGGGATAAACTCCCGTCTTTCATATTACAATGCAGTAACGCTCGAAAAAATTATTCTTCGCTCGGCAACCATACTTAATGTCCCAATACATACGGAAGCAGCATCCGAAATAGCCCGGCGCAGCCGGGGAACCCCACGCATTGCTAACTTATTACTCAGACGGGTACGCGATTTTGCCCAGATAAAAGGTAATGGAACCATCAACATTGAAATTGCCCATTTTGCTCTTGCTGCTCTTAATGTTGACAAAAACGGACTCGACGAAATGGATACCCGGATTTTGACCACCATCATCGAAAAATTTAAAGGAGGTCCGGTGGGGATTACCACTATTGCCACGGCAGTAGGTGAAGACCCGGGGACCATTGAAGAGGTGTACGAACCTTTTCTTATCCAAGAAGGATACCTGATGCGAACACCTCGTGGGCGGGAAGTTACTGAAATGGCTTTTGTTCATCTTGGAAAAAGAAAAACAAAATCACAACCTAATTTATTCGAAGAATGAATTCAGAAACATCAAAGTTAATTCTGCTGGAAGCCGAAAAACTCGGATTTGAACACTGTGGTTTTGCCCCGTATGAATTTCTTGAACAAGAAGCTAAATATATTGATGGATGGCTGAAAAGGGGATATAATGGTTCGAAAAAATATTTGCAAGATAACTTCGAACAAATTATTGACCCGTCGAAAATTCTACCTGGAGTACAATCGGTAATAGTATTATTAAAAAGTTATTACCCACCATATCTGCAACCTGACTATTGTGCCTATAAAATTTCAAAATATGCCTACGGAAAAGATTACCATCAAGTAATGAAGAAAAAAATATCTCGTTTGTCAAATTTTATCCGTAAAAATTTTACAAATTCACATGCCAGGTCTTTTGTTGATTCAGGAAGGGTGCTCGAAAAAAAATGGGCAGTGAAGGCAGGATTGGGTTGGCAAGGAAAAAACACTCTTTTTATCAAACCAGGTGAAGGCAGCTTTTTCTTTATAGGCGTAATTCTTACCAACCTGGAACTTGATTATAATGAACCCTTTGCACAAGACCTTTGCCGGAATTGTTCCTTGTGCATCAGCAACTGCCCCACTGGTGCATTGGTCAAACCCTATGTTCTTGATGCACGAAAGTGCATTTCGTACCAAACTTTTGAACCCGGTGACGAAATACCTGAAAGTTTCAGGGGAAAAATGAACAACTGGATTTATGGCTGCGATACCTGCCAGGATGTGTGCCCGCATAACCGACATCCCTTTGTTACAACCGACAACTCTTTTATGCCAATACAAAGTATTGTAAACATGACTACTGATGATTGGAATGATTTAAACGAAAATAATTTCGATTCAGTGTTCGAAAAATCTGCAATCAAGCGCTATCCTTTGAAAACATTGAAAAGAAATATATTTTTTTTAGAAAAATAATCTACTTTTGTGTCTTTCCGACATTATCCCTTAACAATGAAGAGAATAATTTTTTACGTATTACCGATAATTTCCGGTATTATCCTTTTCGCCTGTGGGCAGAATTACGTTCCCAAACCTACGGGATATTTTCGTATTGACTTGCCAGAACATACTTACCGTACATTCGATACTACATTTCCCTATACTTTTGAAATTGGAAGGATTACTACGATCGAACACGATAAGTTTTCGCCGGAGGAACCTTACTGGATCAATATTGTTTATCCGAAATTTAAGGGCAGAATACACCTCAGCTACAAAAAAGTTGACAATAATCTGAATCAATATCTCGACGATGCATTCAAAATGGCAAACAAACACATTCCCAAAGCTAATTCCATAAAACAACGCGTCATTAACACACCTGAACACCATGTGTACGGGCTTATTTACGATATCACTGGAAGCGAAACAGCCTCAGCCTACCAGTTTTTTTTAACCGATAGCCTGCATCATTTTGTCAGAGGCGCCCTATACTTCAGCGTAACGCCCAATAACGACTCATTACAACCTGTAATAGAATTTATTAAAAAAGATGTTGAGCATATGATTGAAACTTTTAAATGGACAAATAAATAAATTGAAACATGAGAAAACTATTACTATTAATTCTTGTATTATGCACTACCGGCTTCGGAAGTTTTGCCCAGCAGCAAAAATATTCGAGAGTAAAAATTATTACCGGTGACGATGGTCTTCGTAAATTAGCCTCCCTCGGTATTCCTGCAGAGGAAGGTATACACGGTAAAGGCTATTTTATTTCTGAGTTTTCACAGGATGAACTGGCAAAAATCAGGTCAAATGGTTTTGCAACCGAGGTGCTAATTGACGACTGGCAGGCTTATTACCTCGAAAAAAACCGGCAGGAAATGCAACAGCCCCTCAATGGCGACCCTAAGTTCTCCAAAGAATGGCCTGTACCCAACGGTTTTTCATTGGGAAGCCTCGGCGGTTTTTGCACCCGTGCCGAATTTCAGGCACATCTTGATAACATGGCGGCACTATACCCTAACCTCATCACGGTGAAACAGTCCATCGGCAATACTGTTTTAAATGAGCCGATTTATTTTGTTAAAATTTCCGACAATCCAAATGTTGCCGAAGACGAACCACAGATTCTTTATACCGGGATGCACCATGCACGCGAGCCTATTGGGATGCAACATCTTCTTTATTACATGTATTATCTTCTCGAAAATTACGAAACCAACCCCGAAGTAAAATACTTAGTTGACAATACGGAAATGTATTTTGTTCCTGTTTTTAATGTTGACGGATATTATTATAATGAAACCACCAACCCCAATGGTGGGGGAATGTGGCGTAAAAATCGCACGAACAATGGTGGAGGTTCCTATGGCATTGATCTTAACCGTAATTATGATTATATGTGGGGTTATGATAACAATGGGTCATCGCCTTATCCTGACGACGAAACTTACCGGGGTACAGAAGCTTTTTCCGAACCCGAAACACAGGCTATACGCGATTTTTGCACCAGTCATAATTTTAAAATCGCCATTAACTACCACTCGGTATCAGGCATGCTGTTGTATCCCTGGGGATATACTGAAGATGTTTGTCCCGACGACCAGATATTTTATAAACAAGCCACCATTTTAGCTACCGAAAACCATTATACCTACGGACCGGCAAGCACAACAATTTACATAACCAACGGTGGTTCCGACGACTGGATGTACGGCGAACAAACTACAAAAAATAAAATTTTATCCTATACACCAGAAATAGCAGGTAGCGGATTCTGGCCTACCGTAAGCGAAATCATTCCACTTTGCCAGGAAAACATGTACCAAAGCTGGATGGCTGCCTGGTTTGTACATGGATATGGCTTTATTGAAGATGCTACTCCCGGAATAATTTCCGAACCTGACGGCTATTTGAAATTTGAGGTATCGCAACTGGGAACCGACGACTCACAGGATTTTACCATAACGGTTACCCCACAGAACAATGCCATTAGTACAATAGGAGAACCTGTAATCATTACTGGGTTACAAAGCGGGCAAAGTAAACTGGATTCTATTCCCTTTACCCTTCGCGACGATATTGCCCAGGGTGATTTAATTACCTACTTTCTCACCCTCAACGACGGATATCGGGAAATAACCGATACGTTGACAAAAATATTTGGTACCCCTGTAGTTATTTTTAACGATACCTGCGAAAATCTGAATAACTGGAGTTCTACCTACGGATGGAATACCACAAGCAGTGCTTACCATTCCGCTCCCAAATCCATTACCGACTCTCCAAACGGCAGTTATCAGAATAATACCAATTCCTCCGTCACCCTGACCACCCCGGTTGACTTAGCCCATGCCGGTTACGCAATATTAAATTTCTGGGCAAAATGGGAAACCGAACCAGGTTACGACTTTGTTCAGGTAAAAATTTCTGACGACGGAGGCGCTACATGGACACCTCTTACAGGAAAATATACCAAACCTGGCAGCGATAACCAGATTCCAGGCGAACCTCTGTACGATGGGACACAAAATGCTTGGGTAAATGAAGAAATTGACCTCGGCGATTATTTAGGAGAGGAAGTTCTCTTCCGCTTCACCCTTATAAGCGATGGAGGCGTTACGGGCGACGGATTCTATTTCGACGATTTCCAGGTCATCATTATTGATAACACTACCGGGATTGGCGAAAATAGACCCTTCCAGGCAATGCTTAGCCCGGCTATGCCTAATCCTGCTGATAATTTTACGGCTTTTGGCTATCAGGTTCCTGGCAATGCGCAAAATGCAGCTTTACAAATTTACGATATTACCGGTAAACGGGTAAAAAGTTTAATTTTGAACGAAACTACAGGGCAGGTAAATATTTCGCTGACCGATTTGCTTCCCGGAATGTATTTCTGCAAAATCGAAGGAAATAATTTCCAAACGGCTGTTAAAAAATTAATAGTGAAATAATCTATTCATAAATTTTCCCCATTGATAAAGGCTGGGATTTCAGTCCCAGCTTTTATTTTTCACCTGTTCCGCAACGGCATTTTCGTCTATTTTCATCATGCAGTCGAAATGTTTTTTGGGGCAGCGGGCGTATCCCAATTTGCTGCAAGGACGGCACTTCAGGTTTTTTACCTCTATAATTACAGCGTTTCCGGGGTTCTGCGGAAGGTAAGGATACATACCGAACTGCGGTACGGTGTTTCCCCAGATGGAAACAATCTTTTTATCGAAAGCCGCGGCAATGTGCATTAATCCCGTATCGTGTGTTATCATTATCCGTGCCTGCTTTACCAGCGAAGCCGAACCATGCAGACTGTACATTCCGCAGGCATTTACAACTTTATTGCCAAGAGCCTCCCGTATTTTTTCTCCTTTTTCAAAATCTTCTTTACCACCCAACAGTATCACCGGTTGTTCCAGCTTCTGACAAACGGCAATAATTTTTTCTGCCGGAAGAGCTTTGGTTACCTGTTTGGCTCCAATAGCAAAAGCAACAAAACCGTTCTGGTGGATTGGCGGCAGAGCATATAGATTGATTTCCTTATCTTGTGGAAGGGAGTAATCAAGACCTTTGCCATCATTTGTAACGCCCAGCTTACGGACTGCCGCAAAATAACGATCTACGATATGGACATTAGGCAGCAGGTTTATTTTAAACTTTGTGTACAAAAATTTCCGCAGATTTAATTTGGAGAAACTGCCGAAAGGTTTCCGCAGCTGTAGCAAAACGATAAACGAACGCAGGTTTTTGTGCAGGTCAACGATAAAATCGAAATTTTCGGCTTTCAGTGCAGGGACAACTTCCGTTACATTTTTACCAATCACATGAATTGCATCCAAGTAAGGATTGGCTTCCAACAGCGGAAGGTATTGTCTTTTTGTAAGATAATGTACTTCGGCACCAGGAATCTGCATTTTAAGACAACGTACCACCGGGGTGGTAAGCACTATATCGCCAATGGAGCTGAACCGAATGACAAGAATTTTAGGCAAGCAAGTACGTTTTGATCGGACAAAAATAAGAAAATCCCGCAGTTTGTAGGAAGCATTATTCATAAAGGCGGTTTCGTGGTTTATACAAGAGGGAAAACAAAGGAATGATAATGGCTTATTTTGCGCATTTTACACAATATTTTGCCATTAACAAATTAATCGTACTTTTGCACCGCATTTTTGGAGAGATGGCCGAGTGGTCGAAGGCGCACGCCTGGAAAGTGTGTAATCGTCAAAAGCGGTTCATGGGTTCGAATCCCATTCTCTCCGCTCCGGTTCAAATTGGCGGGTTTAGCCCGCCTTTTTTGTTTTATAAACCATAGCTGTGGAAAAATACCAAAACCCCAGATAGCCATGCCAACAGTATATGATACCAAATGAAATTTGGGGGAAGTTCCGGAAAAATAACTGAGAGAAAATACAAATAAAGGGACCAACCGATTGGTTAGCCCCTTTTTATTTCCAATTAAATACTAATTATTTTTTACGAAATTCATAAATTTTTTTATAGCCATAGGCAGTAGCCATAATAAGCAACATCCCTATGCCGCCACCTATTGGAGCGCCACCGCCCGGAGCAGAACCGTTGATAGGACCGCTGCCACCAGTACCTCCACCAACACCAGAATTGTTGGGATGAGGCTGACTAAAAACTATGGAAGCTATAAAAGTGAATCCGACGATAAGTAGTAATCTGATTAAATTTTTCATGTTCATAAAGTTAAATTGTTATCCAAAATATTTGTTAATATTGGTAACGGCTTTGCTACCAGTAACCAATGACTAACAACCAATATATCACTATTTAATTATTACTTTTTGTGAATAAACACTGTTATTTGTAAACACCTTAATGATATAACAACCTGATATAGTATTCAGAGGCAAACAATATAAGGAAGAGATGTCAATCTGTTTTGTAATTACCGGTTTCCCAAGTATATCGTAAACAATTATTTTTCCGTTCAGAGTTTCCTTGCCAGGATTTACATAAACCATTTTACCACAGGAATAAATGTTTACCTTATTTTCCGATGGATCGTTTATGCCATTAACCGATTTAAAATGAAGATTAAACCGATCAGGATTGTCGCCAATGGAAGCCGTGAAAGAATATGCCGGATTTTGGGTTAAATCCTGAGTGATGTTTAGTGTTTTATCCTCCAGCATAACCGGCGAACTGTTAAAATTAAGAATTTCGGTTGCCCGGAGGGTAAAATTACCATTTACTCCGGCATTTAATTGCAAAGGGATAATCAGTTCGTTTTCCATTTTTGGAAAGGTATTAATTGCCATATTTACATTATCGGTAGTAACAGTAGATAATTGCGGCACATTGGAAACAAACAATTTCCAGCAATCATAAGCATTGTCGGCTCCGGAGGTTGCATTGGCATCAAAACGGACAACGGCTTCGTCGGAATAGTTTCCGTTAGCCACTTGTAATCTTACCAATAGGTTGATATTGTAATCTTTATAAAAAGGAGTATTATTATGAACACGAATCCCATTATCCATTCCAAGTGTGGCAGAAGCCGAGGTTTTTACAAAGAAACCCTGCATCGGCGGAATATAACGGGAACCACCGCTTGCTCCAACACCTTGGTTAGAACCTTCGGCACCTAAGTAATATTTATAATTACCAACTCCAGCGTTCAGGGTGTTATCCCAGAAATAGATGGAGTTGTTCATTTCGGCAGGTTTTGTCCATCCAGATACAGCATCCCAGTCAATTGCCGAAGGATAGGGGTTACCAACCAAATTCCATCCTTCGCCTTGTCCGGTGGTAAATGATAATGGAATAGAATAAGTTCCGTCATTCAGACTTCCGGTAAATTCCAACGTTTTGGTGGTAGGAGCGCCGTTCTGATAACTGTACATGGTGGAATAGCCTTTTCCGATAGTATTCAAAGGTGTTGTTCCGGCTACATCTTCATAAAGGTTCACAGTTTCATTGTATTGTTTTAAATAACAATAACTAAAGACATCACTTGCCTGTGCAATGGAAGCAACAGGTTGCGAAATCAGATGCCATTTGTCGTTATCACCGACTAAAGCCCCTTCGATAGTCTGTTGGACATTGGCGGTTCCGGTTACGGTAAGATTTGCATTTCCCAGCAATGAAGCACCGGATTCTATGGTAAGATTATGGCAGATTCCGGCAGCCGAAAGAGTTGGGTAGTTGGTTAATCCTGCCGGGATAATAACATCAGTAGAAGCTACGGGAAGTTGTGCGTTATCCCAGTTGGAAACATCTGCCCAGTCGTTGCTGATGGTTCCGTCCCACAAACCAGCCTGACCAGTCATGGTAGAAAACGACCAGATGGGACATCCTGTGGCATCGCCTCCGCTATTGAACGGCACAACCTGCCAATAATAAGTTGTACCAAAAGTTAATGGAGCAGCAGGTGAATAGGGCGAAGTTTGAACCGTACCATTTTCGATATTGGTGGGGGCAACTGTACCACCGCCATCGGTTCCGAAATATAATTTATATCCTTGAGGTGTTCCTCCGGTAGCGCCGGCAGACCATGTAAGTGTGGTATTGATGTTTACTTTGCTGGCGGCATTGGCAGGAGCGCCGATAGTTGCCGGTTGCGGTGGCGCAACGTAAATCACAGGTCCTCTTACATAGTCTACATAAAATTTAGCAGAACTGTAAGTCGTGGTGGCGGCTATTGCCAGATAATAATTATTGCCTGCAATAGATGAAAGATCAACGACATATTCTGCCCAGGTAGCGGTAAGTGTATTGGCAATTCCAATATCGGTCCAGGTTATAAGGTCTGGCGAATATTTTACCTGTAAGGTTTGTGTTGTACCTGAATTTGTTTTTGCATAATACTTTAACGTACTACCAGTTATGATGGTAAGTTGTGGGGTGATAAGTTTTTTATCAGAAACCACGGCATAAGGAGTGTAATAAGTACATTTTACGCCCTCGTAATATTGTGAAGATGATTGTCCCCAGGTAGAAGGATCTATGCTCCAGCCCTCGGGTGGGAAACTACCTTCAAAACTTTCTCTCAAAGAACCTTCGGCAAAGGCTGTACCGCTTAAATCGGCGATGTGTGTTTCTTTGGCATTAGCAGCTATTTGCAACTGGGCTGTTTTGTTTCCTGTGGAAGTTGGCGAAAATGAAACGCTAACCGTTGCTGTCTGCCCGTAAACAAGGTTGATAGGATAAGTATTGGCATCACTAAGCGTGAATTGGCTGGCATCGGTTCCCGTAAGGGTAATATCGCCGCTGGCGATGACCAGTGAAGCCTGTCCCTCGTTACTGATGGTAAATGTTTGGGGGGTAGATGTTGTATTGGCAATAATTTCTCCAAAATTTTTGCTGGTTGGGCTCATCAGGAAGATTGCATTTACCGGAATTTCTTCCACCACTACATTATCGAGATAAATGTAATCCACATTGTAATTACTTGTCCCCTGGAAAGCAATTCTCACATTATCATAGCCGGCGCCGGTATAGGCGCTGATGTCTTTTAATTTTTCAGTCCAGGTACTTTGACCGGTTAATCCCGACCAAAGAATATTAGGATACGTATTTCCTCCATCGGTAGAAAGCAATACAGAGAAATCGCCTCCATAGGAATTTTTAAAATAAAATTTTAAACAAGCGGAAGACAATCCGGATAAATCAAGCACTGGTGTGATTAATTTTGATTGATTACCCGAAGGATTATTGGCTGTTTCAAATGCAGCACTCTTTCCTGAATAGCCTCCTGCGCTGCTTCCCCAGCCGTAGGAAGAAGAAGGTGTACGAACTTCGCTCCAGCAATCTGCTGTGGGCGGTACGCTTCCTTCAAAATTCTGGGTAAAAGGATAGGTGATATTTTTACCACAGGGAGTAGTGGCGTTGGCAATTTTTCCAGTAGAATAAGCAAAGGTGCCATCCACAGACCAGGCTTTATAATAATAGGTTGTATTTGATAATACAGGTGTATGGTTGAAAGTTGTCTGATCGCCATTGTACAGCACTGTTCCGCCACCGGTAATGGTATTTCCAGCCGAATAGGATGTGCCATTTGCAGGTGCCCCAAAAGTGTTTGAAGTATTCCATGCAACCATCACATTATCATTTGCCAGGTTTTTAGTCCAGGACAAATCAATTTCAGTAGCATTGGCGGCAGTAGCCGTAAAGGTTACGGGGTTTGCGGTATTCGAAGGTGGGGTAAACGTATATAGTGTTCCATTGGAAAGTCCCGTATTACTTGAAATATTGTTATTTGACGTTGTCGAACTTACAGTACTCAACGAAGGCGTAGCGTTTGGTGTAACGCTCAAATAATGTCCCGAACCTCCTGTAGCATCGTTCATTCCGATTGAAATTGCGGCCATGTAAAATGCAGTTGTATTTCCAAAAATGATTTCTATTTTGTTTGTCGTTTCATATAATTTTACCTGAAAATTCTGACTTGCACTACTACTAGCTTTTGAACATTTTACATTTTTCCATTGTACAGTAAAAATCCGGTTAGGAGATATTCCATCAGTAGTATACTGAATATCACCAGAATAGTTATCATCCCATAATGGTGCAACAAGCGGTTTGTAAGATGTTGATGCTAAATTATTCCCTTTTGCATGATTTGACATTGCTGTACCCAATCCTACCCAGCAATTCGTAGAAATTTTCACCTGAGTATAAGCAATTCCACAATAGTTAAATGAAAATCCGATGTCAATAGCAGAAGATAAATAATCATCTCCGGTAGTAATACCAGTGGTGGAGCCTGTGATTTCTGTGTACGTTCCTGTGCTTCCGGCAAATTGATACTCAGCAGCCGTCTGAGCCATGGTCTTTATGCCGCCAGCCAGAAACAGCAGGATAATTAAAAAAGTAAACGTTTTTTTCATATTTTGAAAATTTTATGAGTAATATTGATGAATTTTAGTGCTTTATTGTAAAATATGTTTAATTTTATTATTCAACGTTTAAATATATTCTGCAAATAAAATCTATCAGATTATATATTTCAGATTAAATACTTATTAATTGGTATATTTGTAAGATTTTATAAAATTTATATTTTTTTGTTGGTCAGTTTATTATAGCATAAATTTAGTTTCAAACTTATATTAATTTTGAAATCCAGACTATGCAGGCTCAATTGGAATGATTTTTTATTGATTGTTTAGCTTATGCGGTAGCATTCTTGTATTTATAAAATAAAGTATATAAAAGTGATTTTTTTATGATTTTTAAAAAATAAGGTTACTCATTGTAAAGAATAACCTTATTTTTTATTAATACTTTATTATAAAGATTTTATAATTTACAAAATGATTTACTTTATTATTATTTTTTTGATAATAATAGCATTATTCACATAAATTTCAGCAAAATATAAACCTTTTGTCAGATAAGAAACATTAAAGACTTTACTGTTACTTGCCACATTTGATAGTGAATAAGAACCTAATATCTGACCCTGAATATTTTTAATTTTAACAAATACATTGTTTATAATTCCTGAAGGAAACTCTAATGCAAAATATCCATCAGCAGGGTTTGGATAAACTTTAATTTCCGAAGCCATATCTCGTTCTGGTACAGAAACCTTAGGAGTAAAGTTAGCTGTTAGCGATCTGTTTGCAATGGCAGAAAATGAATATATTGAATCAGTAGATACTTCCGTTCCGTTTTCCATCCAGTTAACAAATAAATAATCAGCTCCGGGAATGGCTGTCAGAGTAACTGTTTCATTGTAGTTAAATGTACCTTCCCCTGTAACTGTACCACTTTCAACCGGATAAACATTAGCGGTTATTACAAAAGCCTGAATTTCAAAATTTGCCACCAACGAACGATTGGAAGTTACTTCAAATGAATATGTTAAGTCTGTTGATACAATTGTTCCGTTTTCTGTCCAGTTTACAAAATTATAGCCGGTGTCAGGAGTTGCGACTAAGGTTGCGGTAGAATTAGCTACATAGTTTCCGGCACCGGTGATTGTACCACCTTCTTCCGGATTGGCAATAGCAGTAACAGTGTAAGTATTTGTTTGATTTTCAAAAGTAGCCACCAACGAATGGTCGGTTACAACAATAAAAGAGTAAACAGGCGCAGTAGATAAAACTGTTCCATTTTCCGTCCAATTTATAAAATCGTATCCCTGTTCCGGTGTTGCAGTTACCGTTGCGGTATAGCCATAGCTATAGTATCCGCTTCCGGTAGTAGTACCGCCTTCAGCAGGTTCGGAAGAAGTGATAACGTTAAAAGTCTGTAACTCAAAATTAGCCACCAGGTTACGGTTAGAAGTTACAACAAACGAATACACAGAGTTATTTGACACCGTGCTACCATTTTCCGTCCATTTGACAAAGTTATAACCAGTTTGTGGTGTTGCTGTTAGTGTTGCAGTGGTATTTCCAGCATAGGTACCGGCGCCGGTAACCATACCTCCACCCGGAGGATTTGAGGTAGCTGTAATTGTATAATTTATCAAACCAAACCATTCCAGAGCATCCTCTATCGTTGAATTAATATCATTGTTATTGGTAAACTGTGAAATATCAAAACTTAGAAAATAAGATTTATAAATAAGATCATCAAGCCAAATAGCACAACCATTTCCCTTTGAATAGGCATCTCCATCGAAAGGTCCGTCTTCAAATACATAAGAACCCCAGGAATTTATCTCGGGATTGGTAACTTCATTGGCATACCATTCAGGACAATCCCCGTTCATAATTACATCAGGACTGTCAGCATAAACATTTATTTCCTCATCTGTTTCCCCTATTGGTGTTCCTGCCAATCCTTTAATGCTTCCGGAAGCAAATCCTATGGAATCAGGTCCTCCTATCCCATCGTCTCCACCAAAAATAGGTGGATTTACCTGAGCAATATATTCACCACGGATGTAAGCAGTAAAAAACTTTTTTAAAGGTTTTGCATTGGGTTCGGGATACTGCATTTTTGCCATATTATCGGATGCCAGAAATAAGTTTTTAGGAGATGTTTCGGTTCCTGAATCCAGAAAATTCATCAGAGCAACCGATAAAGTATCATGAATGGCAGAGTTACCCGATGAATTCGAATATGCAAAAATTATATTATAGCAATCCGGAAAACGATAAGAGGGATATTCTGCCCAGTTGTAAACATCGTAATCCACGCCTGCCAAATCCAACGCATTAATATATTTTGGATATTCCTTATTTTGATAATCCTGATAACCTGGTTTGTTACCCGGAGTCAAAAACAAAATATTTACACCTGCTGTTGGGAGGATTTTAAATGAGAAATATTCTGTTGGAATATTGGAAGGTAAAGTACCACGATTGTGGTTGGTAGAATTATCGGTTGCAGCAAAATAATAGCTGATGGTGCTGCTGCTTGGAATTGACGGTAACTGATAATGATAAATATTAGGAGCTTCGAAAGAAGTATGCGTCATACTTTGCCAGCCATTTCCGATGTTGTAATACAAAGTATCAGAACTTATTCCGGAAATATCGAGTATAGTAGCAGTTATTTCCGGAGTATGGTTAAAGGTATTCCAGACGTCTTCAGATGCCATTATCGGTGCCTGGGTATCTTCTCCCATGTAAAACTTAATAGCCATGTTGTTTTTCAAAAGATTGCCCGGAGGTTCTGGCCCAATGTATTGGTTATTTTCCACAATTTCACGAAGATAGCAAAGTCCTACGGTACCTTCGTCATTCTGTATGGCTACAGTGGCACTTTGTCCGTAATCATGAATGGCGGGGCTACCTGTTTGCCCGTTTGCAACATTTTTGTATTGCATGGCAATTTCTCCGTTTTCGTATAAAATCGCTTCAAAACACAAGGTTGGTGTTCCACCTGTTCCGGCAGCAAACCGTAAATTATTCCATTCAATCACACAATAACGATTGGGAGCAGTTCCAAAAGTTTGATAATAAATATTTCCAGTACCTTCATCTGCATACAAATCATCCCAGTAAACAGAGATTAATGCCGGCATTTCGGAATATCCGGGTATTGGATAAGTATAATTAAAAATATTGCCATCACTATGCCATCCGTTGGAAGGATATTCTTTATACCACTGGTTATCTGCGAGTAATAATGTACCATTAATATCCGCATAAAACTGGCTTCTGTTTATCCCATAAAAAGGAAAATCAAATCCTATGGGTATTGGTTCCGAAAAATTATCATCTCCATAAAATCCGGTTACTCCATATGTTATTGTGGAAGCACCTGTATTGCTGATTTCTATCCAATTATAAGCTGGTCCGCTTGGCTCACCACTGTCTATCCAGCGATAACTTAACGAATCCGGACCTCCGGTACCGTAATGCATAACAAGATGTGTTGTTCTCGATAAGGTATCATTGTTTGGAACAGCATCGTTTGCCAGTAACGAAAACATATTAACATGATATAACCCGGTATCAGCACTTTGCCAAGCCTGAAAATTAACCACATCCGTTGTACCCGAAGGGAATGCGCCCGTATGAGAAACAGTATCGGAATATACCATGCTTCCGGATGAATTTGTAATGATGCAACCAACAGGAAAATCAGAAGTTATGCTGGAAGTTCCATAATTTTTTATTGTAACCGACGGAATAATCGGAGTGTTTATGAGATTATGATTTATTGGAGACGTAATAGATAACAATCCTACATCGTAAGCCTCTGGTGCTCCAACTTTAACATCATCAATAACCAAAGCATAATTATCTTCAACCCACTGAATGGCAAGGTAAACATTTTGTCCTACATAAGCACTTAAATCGTATGTATATTCCACATAGCTATTCCCCAAGCCCGTAACTGATTGTAAGGTAACATTAAAGTTATTTATTGCATTGCCCGTGGTTGAAAGTTTTACATTCATCTTTTCAGTTGAAAACCACGACCTTGCATAAAATGTAAAAATATAATCTGACTGAACTGCAATCTGTGGTGTTACTATCCAATCGTTGCCATTGTTGCTGAAACAATCTACAAAGCACATGTAATTTCCGGTGTGTGCATAAGCATGATTACGTGGACGCCAATGGCTTCCGTCGTTGTTTGCATCGTAGTAAGTCCATCCTGCAGGGAATGTTTCACTTTCAAAACCTTCGTTAATAACCCACTGGGCATTTGCGAAAGTGGATAAAAATATTATCCACAGCAAAATGCCCCATCTTTTTAAGCTAGTAAATCTGTTCTCCATTTTTGTGCTATTAATATTATTACTGACTATAATTTTCTGATGCAAATAAAATCAGAAATCTTATAAAAGAGAAAGTATATACTATTTAATTGGTATATTTGTTATTACAATTTTATGATTTACTTGTTTGATTATCTGTTTCTTTCTTAAAGACAGATGGGGTGATTCCGGTATATTTTTTAAAAACAGAATTAAAGTTCGAAATGGTGTTAAATCCGGCTTCGTTGGCTATAGCTTCAATAGAATATTTCTTTGTAAACTGGATATCCGACAGCATCAGCATTGCCTCTTTTACCCGATACTCATTAATAAAGTCTGTATATTTTTTATCAAACTCTTCATTAATAATTTGCGACAGGTATGTACGGTTTGTCAATAAACGTTTTGCAAGTTTTTCGATAGATAGATCTGTCTTTTTATAAATTTTATCTACTTCGAGCAATTTTTCCAGCCGTCGCAAAACCTTTTCCTTTTCGTCTTCCGATATGGTGTTTTTTTGTTCCTCTGTATCCAAAACATTTCGTATCTGATTACGCATTTCCTTTATTTCGTGTTCTTTGCTCATTAAATCTATATTCTTTTTCACAATATATTTATAAGCAATGTTCTTTTTTCTGAGCTGAATAACGATAATAATAATAGCTGCAATAGAAAGAAGTAATGTAACTAAATAGGTTATATTTAATCTTCTCTGGCTATCTATTTTTGTTGATTGTATGTCGTTTTTAAATTTTAAAGTTAAATTTTCCTTTTCTAATTTTTCATTTAAATATTTTTCTTCAAATATTGCTATCTTTTTGGTTTTCTCAATATTGAACAAACTGTCCTTCAACCCTGCCGATTCCAGATACACTTTGTATGCTTTATCGTTATTACCGGTAAGATGGTATATATTTGCTAATTGTTCTAATGCAATCCGTTTTTGATCTAAATCACCTGATTCTGTAAATAATTCAATACTTTTTTGACAGTAATTTTGTGCAATATTAAAATATTTTCGTTTTGTTTCTATGCGGGATATATTAAAATATACACTCGCCAAGCCATTAATATCGCTGCTTTTTTTGTAAATTTCTTCCGACTTTCTGAAATATTTCATTGCCGTAGCATAACTATTTAATTGATAATATGCGGATCCTATGTTGCTGTAATTGGAAGATATTCCATCCAAATCATTGTTTTTCTTGTCTATTTCAACAGCTTTTAGGAAATATTTCAGGGCTTGCTTATAATTTTTTTGTATATTATAAATGGAACCTAAATTGGTTAAGCATATACTATAACCCTTTGTATCATTAATTTCTTTAAAATCATTCATGGCTTCGCTGAAGTATTTGAATGATTTTTTATAATCTGATAATTTATAAAACAGCGAACCAATATTTAATTTACACCGGGCAATTTGTTGTTTATTATTATTTTTTTGAAAAATTCGTAAAGCATTAAAACTGTATTCATTTGCCTTTTCGTAATCACCAAGCCGAATATAAACTAAATTTATATTACTATATATTATCGCTTTATTATTTTCATAGTTATTATCTTTTGCAATCTGCAATGCTTTGGAAGAAAATTCAAGCGCTTTATAATTATCCCCTTTATAAAAATATTGAACAGAAATCGCATTATAACATTGCATTACATTATACTTTAAATCAAGCTCCGTATAAATTGTTACTGCTTTCCGGAGATAATCCAAAGCCAAGGTGTAATTGTTTGCATTTATGGGGTCATTAGCCATTGTTTCATAAATGTCGGCTGTACCCTTTTTGTAGCCTGTTTTAACAGTAAATTCTAATGCCTTTTGATAATAATATTTTTTTAAAAATAGCTTGTTATTATACTCATTAGCCAATTTTATATAAGACAAAACAACTACAGAATCCGATTTTGATTTATGAATTATTTTTTTTAAACTATCAACTAACTTATAGTTCTGACTAAATGCAGGTGTTATCAATATTATAAAACATATAGCTATAATCTTCTTTATACAATATTTATATATTGATAACATTGTGCAATTATATAAATTTTATTAATATAGATAATTTATTGCCTCTACCACTTGTCATGCAAAAATAGGCAACATCTTCCATTAAAAGTATCAAAAATACATAAAAAGTTGGTATTATTTTAAAAATCCGATTTAAAGGAATATTGTTGGAAATCTATGATTTAATTTATAGCCATAGCAACAATAGATTTCCACAATTATTAAAAAACATTATCTATAGTGCTATTTTTCCATTAGTTGTAAATAAAACAGAAAATCACCCCATCTCTTTCAGCCGGTCAATCCATTTTTCAACATGTGTGGGTTGAAAATCCAAAAGTTTCTCAAGCAAACATTCCATATCTGTATCCACAATCACGTTGGCTCGATGTTCAAAGCGGATAAACTGTTCTTCCACGCAATGGTCAAGAAACTGCAGCAATTGATCATAGTAACCATTGATATTCAATATACCACAAGGCTTTTCTACAAGATTTAGTTGAATCCAGGTTAACATTTCGAACATCTCGTCTAAGGTGCCAAAACCTCCTGGAAAAACCACAAAAGCATCAGAAAGTTCTGCCATCAGCGCCTTGCGTTCGTGCATACTTCCAACAATGTGCAACTTAGTTATTCCACGATGCGCCACTTCCCTTTTCACCAGATTGTCAGGCATCACTCCAATGGCTTTGCTGCCAAATTCCATCACAGTGTCAGCCAGCACTCGCATCAAACCAATATTGCTGCCGCCATACACAAGGTCAATATTTTTACGGGCAAGTAACTTACCAAATTCACGGGCTTTTTCGCGGTAAACCGGGCGGCTTCCCATGCTGGAACCACAAAATACACAGATGGTTTTCAATGTTTTCTGCTTTTTATAAGATTAAGAATACCATTGACAATGGTGAGTGGATGAGGCGGACAACCGGGAAGATAAAGGTCAACAAAATGGTTTTTAATGAAATCCCTTTGCAGCGCGAGGCTGTTTTGAAAAATGCCTCCACTTATGGCGCAGGCACCGGCAAGAATAAGTATTTTGGGTTGTGGAATTGCATCGAAAGTAGATTTTATGGCAAAATTGCTGTTCTCAACCATTGGGCCAGTGATTACCAAACCGTCGGAATGACGGGGTGATGCCGTAAATTCTATTCCGAAGCGTCCCATGTCGAAGTTTACATTTCCGGCAGCATTCATTTCCAGTTCGCAGCCATTGCAGCTTCCGGCAGATACAAGTCTCAATTTTAATGATTTACCAAAATAACCTTTGATTTCTTCCCTTATTTTTCCCGGGTCAAAAAGTGGCAATTCAGACAAAGAAGCATCCATCACCAAAGCTTCGCGGCTGTTGGAGGCAAGGTGGTAATCCGTAGTAAAGGTGATCTTTTTTGCAGGACAAACGTTTTCGCATTCGGTGCAAAAAACACATTTTCCAAGGTCGAGTCGAACGGGGTCTTTTTGTATAGCCTCTGCCGGGCAGATATTTATACATTCCTTACAGCCATCCGTGCAGGTGGAGTTTAGCAAAAGGGGTTTTCCTGAATGCTTACTGGAAATCTTTGCATTTTCGAGGTCGGGAATATATTGTTTGCCCTGGTGATATAATATTTTCAGCGAGTTACTCATGAGATAAGGTTTACAGATCGTGTCCGCAGTACGAAAGATCAAAACTTTTATTGCAAACCGGAAAATCGGAAATGTCGTTGTTGCGAACTGCTAAAGTCAGTGCCATCCAGTTGTGCAGAGATGCATCTGCAATTTTGTAATTCAGCAGATTACCATCTTGGTCGGTAATGGCGCAATGGCAAATTTCTCCTCTCCAGCCTTCGGTAAGTGAAACAGAAAAAGAATCGGATGCCAATGGCAAATTTAAATTTCTGATTTCAGATTTCTGATTTTGGTTGCTAACTAACTGTGGATCGTCCAGCATATTGCGTATATATTGCAGTGATTGTTTTACTTCTAATTGGCGAAGTTTTGCACGTGCATACACATCGCCAGAGGTAAGGGTAATCATTTCATGTGGCATTTGTACAAAATATCCAAAAGGATGCGTCTGCCTGATGTCGCGCGGCAGTCCACAGGTACGGGCAGCCATTCCCACGCTTTCAATAAGTTCTGTCTGGCGAAAGGTAACAATACCGGTTCTTTCGAAGCGGGAAAGTACACTCGGAAGGTCGAACATCTTGTAAGTCATTTCCTCAAATCTTTCTTCAAAATCCGAAAAAATTTTCAACAAAGCTTTCCGAAATTCTTCAGACAAGGGAAAGGGATTTTCGCCAACACGAATCAGTTTTTGGGCAAAACGGTTTCCACACCAGTTTAAAAAAGAATTGATAATCATCGTTCTCAAAGCCTGAAGGACAGAGCTTCCCAACTGGTAAGCCACGTCGGTACAAAGAGCGCTCAAGTCGCCGGTATGGATGGCTATGCGCTCCAGTTCAATGGCTATGCTGCGTACAAGCTGAATTTGAGGACTAACTGAAATTCCTGAAAGGCTTTCAATATTGGCAGCAAAAGCCCAGGTATGACCCACCACCGTGTCGCCGGCAATGCTTTCTGCCAACAAAGTTTTTTTAAGCAAATTATCTTCGGCAATCAACAAATACTCAATGCCTCTATGCTGGTAGCCCAGTTGAATTTCGAGATGAAGAACTTTTTCACCATCACAGATAAATCGAAAATGCCCCGGCTCAATCACTCCGGCATGGATGGGTCCAACTCCCACCTCATGCAATTCGTGGCTTTCGACGCTGTAAAAGGGATAATTAGCTATAACCTTCTCTTTATCAAAACGATTGAAAGGATAGCGCAAAGGTTTGTCCCAGGGATTATCTTTAAACCGGACTCCGAAATTTTCTGTAATTTCCCTCTCGAAAGGGTGCATTCCAAAACGGACAGCCGTTATAGATTGCAGTTCCGGATTATCTTTCAAATTCAGTTCGTGAGCGTTGACGTAAATTTTAGTATTGCTGTCGTCGGCAATGCAGCAAAGTAGCTTCAGAAAGAAATCGCCAGTTTTGTATCCAAAATAATTTACACAATGGCACCCAGTTTTGTCGAGCAAGCGGAGATTGGTTTCCAGAAATTCAGGATAGGATAAGACAGGTATTTCGCTCAGTTTTATTTTCTGGTTATTATGAAGTGTTTGGTATTTCATATTTCTTTCTCCCGGAATTATTTTGGCAGATATATCAGTGCATCATGAATGGTGGTAACAATTATTTCAGGAGGGTGGATGCCAATGTACAAAGCAAGTACAAGTAAAACAAATTGTGGCACACTTTCCCAAAAACTGATTTTTTCTGCATGTGCTCTCACCGAATCCGATACCGGCTGAAACAAAATCTTCAGAATGTTTTTTCCAAAAATCCAGATGATGAAGCACATCAGCAACAAGATAATGCAGCAAAGCCACAGGTAGCCTCCTGCAATCATCGCTTTAAAAATCATCAACTCAGTAAAAAACATACCCGAAGGCGGAATGCCTAAAATAAGAAAAAAAGCCATCAGCACCACTATTCCCCCGAAAGGGTTCATCCGGAAATATTCCCCGGCTCCGTAAATTCTCTTGGTTTTAAACATCCGGATAAACTGTGCCACCTGGAAAAATATCCCAGCTTTAGTAAACGAATGCAAGATAAGATGCAGGATTACAGCAAAACAACCCACGCCTCCCATGGCAATACCCACGGCAGAAAGTCCCATGTGCTCTACACTGGAATAAGCAATCAGCCGCTTGTAATTTTTCACTTTTATCATGTAAACGGCGGCTACGAGAATGGAAAGGAACCCCACAATCAGTAGAACATGGTCAATCCACCCCGCAAGAGAAGTTTTGGCAAAGATGAAATAAAAACGGAAGAGTGCCACAAAGCCTACGTTCATCAGTGAAGTGGAAATCATCGCACTTACCGGACTTGGAGCCACCGAATGTGCATCAATGCAGACGGTATGCAAGGGAAAAACACCCATTTTTACACTGAATCCGATGAGTATCATCAGAAAAGATATCTGAAAAAGCAAAGCGTTGTCAATATTTATTGCCTGGTTTGCCAATTTGGAAAACAAAAGATTGTTGCCGCCAAAACCTGTAGCGGCAATGTCGAGCAAAAGAATCCCAATAAACGAAAATGACAGCCCGATGGTGGAAACGAAAACATATTTCCAGGTGGCTTCGATGGATTCGATGTGCCTTTCGTGGTAAATCAGAATGGCGATGCAAAGCGTGGTGGCTTCCGCCAAAATCCACATCACAAAAATATTACCTGCAATGAAAACCCCTGTCATACAGCCAATAAATGCTATCAGCGAGCCAAGGTAAACCGAACGATGAAGTAATTTGTCCTTACGTTTTTCAAAATACACAAAACTATTGATTACTGTGGCTATGCTGGTGATAGAAAGCACGGTAATAAATATCAAAGCAAGACTGTCGGCTTTAAAATAATTCATCAAAACCACACCTTGATTGAAGAGTAAAAAAGTATTAAAAGCCCATTGTAAAACCAGAAAAAGCGATGCCGCCAGCACTTGCACTATTTTGTTTCTTACGAAAAAAGCAATGGCACTTAATGTTAATATCCCTCCGCTATACATCAGCAATTCCATAATCAATCAGATAATTTGCTTAAATGAGAAATTTCAAGGTCTTTGTAAACACTGGCTATTTTATTAATAAACAAACCAAAAAGCAGAACACTGATGAGAATATCTAATAAAATTCCCGCATTTACAGCCATCGGCATTTCTTTCCCAACCGAAAAAGAAAGTATTACGATACCATTTTCAAGAACCATATAACCAACGGTGTGAGTTATAAGTTTTTTCCGCGAAACAATCAGAAACAATCCGGTAGCTATGCCCGAGAAAGCTGCTGTAAGAAACGTTACTTTAAGTTGTGCATTCTGAAGATTAAACGAAAGAATGAAACTCAAGAAAATAAGTACAGACACTATTATCAGCGAATTATATCCTGAAATGTAAGGTTCAACTTCGCGTTTTATGTTGTTGGTACGTATTACTCTTTTGAAAAAATAAGGAACTACTATTGCTTTAAAAACCAAGGTTTCGATAAGGATTACCAAAAAATTCACCAGATTGATCTCTCTAAGAGTTAAAAATGCCACACCAAAAAGTAGAATGCCCTGCACTGCCAATAAATTGATAACTGCAAACATTCTCCCCGAAATTGCAATGTAAAACAGGGTCATTATAAATATCAGAATCAGCAGGTTTATCATACTTTCTTAATATTGATTAGTAACAATGAGCAACACCCCGAAAAATACCAGCATTGCAATAGAAATCAGGATGAGAATGGCTTTATTATTGTTTCTCAGCATAAATCTTGCACGGAACGACTCCATCAGGCCTACAGCAATGGCAAACAACATTTGCACCCCGATAAAAATCAAAATGCAAAGGATAAGCGGCATTTGTGGGGTAAGGAAAAGGTTACTGATGAGCGAACCAAAAATTACAAATTTTAGTGAGGAAGCGTACTGTATCAGTCCCAGGTCGAAACCGCTGTTGTCTAACACCATTACTTCGTGTATCATGGTAAGTTCAAGATGTGTCTTGGGGTCGTCGTAAGGCATGCGACTGTTTTCTACCATTGCCACCTGAAAAAGGGTAATTGCTGCCAGCAATCCCATAAAAACCGTGATGTAAGTATTGAAATATAGTGAATTATATATCTCCGAAAAGGATGTAAAACCGGTAAGCAGGGCAAAAGAAGCCATCAGGATAAAAAAAGCCGGCTCTACAAGCATTGAATAGAGTGCTTCACGGCTGGCACCCATCCCCTCGAAACTGCTGCCAGTGTCCATTGCACCGATAATCATAAAAAATTTTCCCAACGCCAAAAGATAACTAAAAAAAATGAAATCTCCGGGAAAGGCTATCACTGCTGTTTGATTCCCAAAAGGCAAAAGAAAAATTACGGAAACTATTGAAGCAAAATAAACTACGGGTGCTATCCTGAAAATGAAACTGGTTGTACTGCTGTAAATAGTACCCTTTTTCAACAACTTAAGAATTTCCTGCATAGGCTGCAGAATACCAGGACCTTTACGCCCACTGGTAATGCTTTTTACCCTTAGGATGATTCCGGGAAAAAACAAACTACAAACTATCAGCAGAAAAATACTCAGCATATTTTTAAAATTAAATCAGGTTAAAAACAGTAAGCAATATCAGCACCACAAGCAAAACAAAAGCAAACAATATATAATGCTGGGTATGACCCGTTTGCACAAAAGCAAGTCGTTTGAGCCATCTTTCGAGCTGTTTTACCAAAGGATTATTCAGTTTTTCCTCTATCAGATCCTTACTTTTAGTTTCGAAACTACGGACAGCAGGAAAAATCTCCGTTTCGGCAATGGGATGATACATTTCACGAATATTGGTAACTGATTTGGCAACATCGGTATAATTTTCAGCAAAAGAGGAGGCTGTATATTGCATCTTGTCTGCCAGCCCATTGTAACCGCAGCCCCATGTAGGATGAACTTCCACCCGGCGATGATGATTTACCCAAACCTTTATTCCGTAAATCAGGGTAACCAGGATGATAAAAATCAGCCCTGTAAAACTTATCTGCTGCAGATTAAATAAAGTAGATACCGGGAAAGCAATATTTGCCGGAAAAAACTGAGCAGCTACTTTCGTAAAAGGAAGGAGGAAAAACGCCGGGAAAATACCGATGCAAATGATGATTGCTCCTATAATATATTGTGGAAAAAGGGAATACCAGGTAGTATCTTTAAACTCACCACCATATTTATGACGCGGATTCCCCAGAAAAACCACTCCGAATGCCTTGGTAAAACAGAATATTGCCAGCCCTCCTATCAGTGTTAGTCCGAGAAGTGTAAGCATCAATAGTATTTTTATCATCACCCCCGCACCTATCAGTCCCTTTATCAAACCAATATAAATCAAATATTCGGAAATAAAACCATTGAAAGGAGGCAAGCCACAAATAGCTAATGCTGCGAGCAAAAACAGAGCAGTAGTTTGAGGCATCTTCTTTGCCAACCCTCCCAGCAGGTTCAGGTCTCGGGTATGGGTTTTCTGGTAAACCGTTCCGGACGTAAAAAAAAGCAGGGATTTGAACAATGAATGGTTGAAAATGTGTAACAATGCCCCTGAAAAACCAAAAAGTACAAGAACCGGATTCTTCAATCCCGAACCTATCAGCCCCAATCCGATTCCAATTCCTATTATTCCGATATTTTCGATGCTGTGAAAAGCTAACAGCCTTTTCAAATCGTGTTGTACTATTGCAACTCCAACCCCGCCTAATCCGGAAAGCACCGAAATTATTAGCATAAATATTCCAATGGCAACCAAATCAGATTGTACATGAATCAATACCCTTAAAATGCCGTATATCCCGAGTTTTATCATTACTCCCGACATTACTGCCGAAACGTGCGATGGTGCGGCAGGATGGGCATGAGGAAGCCAGGTATGTAAAGGAAAAAATCCAGCTTTTATACCAAAACCCACAAAAAATAGAAATAATAATAACAAAGGATTATGTTCGTAAAAATATATCTTTAATCCGGTAAATTCCAGCGAACCAGAGTTGATGTATAAAACAAGAAAAGCAATCATTAGGAAAATAGCACCAATGTGCATTTGCACAAAATAATTAATCCCTGCCCGGATAACACTTTCCTTTTCGTTTTCAAAAATTACCAGTAAGAAAGACGAAACTGCCATCAATTCCCACACCACCATGAATGCGAAGATGTTTTGTAACATACAAACCAGCACCATGGAAAGGTGCAACAGGTAAAAACTAAAAAAATGCAGCGATAGTTCGGTGGCTGATTTATTCTGATATTGTCTGATATATTGTATGGCATATACCGAGCCGGTAAGCATGGTAAAGTTGATAATCAGCACAAACAATGCCGAGAGATTGTCGAGGCTCAAAGCGATGGTCTGGTTCCAGAAAGTTACCGGTAATGTTTCGTTAAAGGTTTGGTCGTTGAAAAGAACATTCACTGCCGGAATCCCGCTAAGCAAAGTCAGTGCTATCACCAGCAGTAGCTGGAAGAAAGATTTTTGCCTTTTAGGAATCAAAAAAATAAATAAAGCAATAAAAGTTAAAGCGGCTATGCTCATTACAGTTCTGTTAATGGCGTACAAAGGTAAGGCGAATTTTTATTTTTTACCGCTTATCGAAAATGGATTATTGAATAAGATGAGTAAATAGTCAGAAACTGGGTGTTAGGAGTATTTGCCAATTTCTAAATAAAACTGACTTGTTTTTTAGCTAAACGACTGAAGAAAATGCCTCTCATTGCTTCTGGCTCCATGCCCGTCGCTCATTGCTCAAAACTTATCGCTCCTGACTCACAACTTTTCCCTACTTTTGCTGAAAGCTTTTTATATGAAACGCATTGCAATTTTTGCTTCCGGCAATGGAACCAACGCCCAAAACATTATTGAACATTTCATTGATAATCCGGAAGTTGAGGTATCATTCATTCTATCAAATCGTAAGAATGCTTTTGTGCTGAAACGGGCTGAAAAATTTAACATTCCGTCTTTGACTTTCAACCATAAAGAATTTTACGAAACCGAAATAATTTCCCGGCTACTAATTTATAAAAAGATTGATCTTATTGTTCTTGCAGGTTTTTTATGGCTTATTCCTGATCATATGCTGAAAGCTTTTCCCGGAAGGATTATAAATATCCACCCGGCATTGCTGCCAGGCGTTGGAGGAAAAGGTTACTATGGTATGAAAGTGCATGAGGCAGTGATGGCTTCGGGAGCCAAAGAAAGTGGCATTACAATTCACTATGTTAACGAAAAGTATGATGATGGACAAACGATTTTCCAGGCACGATGCCCGGTAGTGGCTTCGGATACAGCAGAAAGCCTTGCACAAAAAGTACATGCCTTGGAATATGCTCATTTTCCCGAAGTTATTACACAGATGCTAAAGAAAATAGAAACAATTAAATAAAAACATTCACTTCACAAACATTTATAAATTAAAAACAAATATCTATTTTTATACCTGAAATTTTGATTATACAACAAAAAGTTTGCTAAATGATTTCTGTAAAAATGAATCGAAATTTTTTCATCACACTTGCTTTTACTTTAATCTTTGTGATAAATGCAAATGGGCAAAATCAGGTTAAAGAATATTTTATCTCCTGCAATCCTGACGATTTTGCATATATTTATGCAAATTATTCTCAGGACATCTACATACCCATTACTTTGACTTATAACGGAACTACATGGAATAATGTTCAAATGCGTATTCGTGGCGATGGTTCTCGATCACTTCCCAAAAAATCGCTGAAAGTAAAGCTTAATCATACTCCCTTTGCAAATGGCCGGTTCGAGTTGAATTTTAATGCCGAATATGAAGACCAGAGCTATATAAGAGCTTTCGTAAGTAGCTTGGTGTTTAGGCAGGCAGGGCTTGCCTGTTTCCAAACAGAATTTGTAAGGCTTTATCTGAATGGCAATTTTTTAGGCTTATATAACTATACTGAAAATGTGGACGAACAATTCTTGGAAGCTCATAATTACGACTCTAACGGAAATCTTTATAAAGCAGCCGAGGATGGTTCATGCCTGAGTATTTATGATGATATTACTAATTTTTGGGAACAAAAAACCGGAAGCGGGAATAAGGAAGATCTTGTCGCTTTTATAAACCAGATCAACAATGTGAGCGATGCAAATTATCTTCAGTTTTGTGAGGATCGGATGAATTATAGCCAAATGATCAACATCATAGCTTGCAATATGATTACATCCAACCAAAGTACTTATTACCATAACTACTTTATGTATCATGATGTTAACGGCAGTAATAAGTGGGAAATGATGCCCTGGGATTTGGATAAAACCCTTTCAGTGCAATCCTGGAGAAATTACACCAATTCGTCGGCAAACTGGGTTCACGACAATCCTTTTCTTGAAAGAGCATTGCTAAATCCAACAATTTTCTCTGATATTCAAAATCGTGTTCGGGAAATTGGCAATCAAATATTCACAACCAATAATTTGTGGCAAAAAATAGACAGTGTGGTATTGGCAATTCAACCTTCTGTAGAAGAAGATGTTACCGATGATATTGAAAATGTCCAGCAATGGCTCGGCGAGGTTACTATTGAAAAAAACCATATTGCCAACTGGCTTGCTCAACTTCAATGGCAGTTCGCTCATGTACAGTCTTCTTTTGTTGCAACACGCACTCCTGGCTATCACGGTTCGGATGTTACATTCCACTGGACACCCTCGGTTGATCCCGATGGTGGCTTTGTTTTTTATCGTTTTTCAATTACAACTAATATATTTGAACCTGAGACAACTACTGTTTACGACAGCATCAGCGACACCACTTTTACTTTGACAAATCTTGCAGAAGGAAATTATTTCTGGCGTGTGTCGTCAATCAAAGATAATCAAGAAGTTGCAGGATTCGATTCGAGAAATCCACTGATAGTAAAAAACTTAACTACACTTCCTTGCTCTATCACCGAAAATACTGTTTTATCGGTAGAAAATTCTCCTTACAGGGTAAGTTGTAACGTAACTGTTGAACCGCAAGCAGTTCTTACTATTCCGGCAGGTGTTTCTCTTCTTTTTGATGACAATATGTTTCTTGATGTTAAAGGCGGTTTGGAGGTTAGCGGAACTAAAGACAACCCTGTGCATTTTAAACCTTACAATGTTGGTAGTACTTTCGACAGCCTGGTTTTTACCAGTCCTACTCAAAATATTCATTTGAATTATTTATACCTTACAGATGCCGCCATCCATGCACATACAGCGAATATAACATGGAATCATTGTAAAGTTCTGCTTGAAAACAAGCATCTTGTCGGAGAAAATGTGATTTATAGACATTATTATGGAAATGTTGAAATATACAATTCTACCTTTAACGGTAATCGCCACGGACAGGGGCTTGAATTTGGCTATTGCCAGTCAGCTATTGTAGAAAACTGTAATATCAGTAATTTCAGCGATCCTGTTGAATATATGTCTGTTGCAGAAGGATATATAAAAAATAATATTTTAAAGAATTCTTACGACGATGGCATTTATTTCGATAATGGAGATAATATTGTAATTGAGGGAAATAAAATTTTTAATTGCAGCGATAATGGTATTTCACTCGGAAATGAATTTTTTGGCACAAGCGATAACGTAATTCTCAGAAAAAATCTGATTGTTGGTTGCACAACCGGAATTACAGTCCAGAATGGAAGTTCTGCAACTTGCGACGGCAATACCCTTTATAGTAATAATACAGATGTAAAACTCCGGGAAAACAACGCCGGACTTGGTGGTGGACATTTAGACATAGTGAATACTATCTTTGCCTCTACCATCAATAATGTATTTGATGTCGATGACACATCACAGTTTACAATCTCCTATTCGTTGTGCAATACCGAAAACATCGAAGGCACCGGGAATCTTTTTGCTGAACCGCTTTTTGTTTCTCCTGCCGATAGTAATTTCCAGCTTCTTACCGAATCGCTATGTATTAATGCCGGTAATCCGGCAAGTCCTGCCGATCCCGATGGCACACGTGCTGACATGGGAGCATTCTTTTACAATTTAGGAATACGTAATGTGGTTTTTAATGAAATAAATTATAAATCAGCAAACGACTTCGACACCGGCGATTGGGTGGAACTGTATAATGCCGACGACAATGCTGCAGATATTTCAGGATGGATTTTTAAAGATGAAGACGATGCCCACACCTTTGAAATTCCTTACGGTACTATCCTTCAACCTGATGGATACCTTATTTTGTGTGCCGATTTACCACTTTTCAGGCTACAATATCCTGACATGGAAAATGCTATCGGTGATTTTTCTTTCGGGCTGAGCAGCAATGGCGAATTGATCAGGCTTTATAATCAAACCGGAACTCTGGTTGACTCAGTAGTTTATGGAATTCAAAGTCCATGGCCAACGGAACCAAACGGTCATGGATCAACCTTAGAACTTAAAAACCCGTCATACGATAATACACGTGGCGAAAATTGGTGTTCTTCGTCAAACCACGGAACTCCAGGTCAGATGAGCAGTTGTTTTGTTCATAGAATTGATGAAGTTAACAATCTTCCTTTTGAAATAAAAGTTTTTCCAAATCCTGCAGCTACCCATGTTTCCATCCAATTTAATCATTTTAGCGGTGGCAATCTGTCCATCCAGCTTTTCACAGCCACAGGAGATCAAATATTTGAAGCCGAAAAATCTTTTAACGGTTCCGGAAAAACACTTTTTGAGCTTAACCAGCTACCTGCAAAAGGAATGTATCTGCTTAGGGCTACCTTTACAAACAAAGGAATTAGCTACAGTGAATCTGTTAAATTCATTGTTTATTAGAATTTCTTGTAACTTTTTTAGAACTTAACCACTTTTTGAATAGCTACAATTGAATTATTTTGGTATAAACCAATTATATATAATCCTTTTGAGTAATTTTCCAGTTGAAGAGTGGTGGAATGGTTTCCTTTATTAAGAAACGGTAGTTTTTGGGTATATTGCAGGGTACCCACAGAATTAAAAACTTTAATTTGTAAGTTTTTCTCATTTTTTGCAAGAGAAAATAATAAATTTACATTATCGTAAAATGGATTAGGTGATATTTTTATAAGCAGATCATTTCTATCGGTATGTTCAGAAATACCGAATAAAGAATTAATTAATCCTAAGTTTCCGCCATCTGCCGCCATCCCGATTCCAGGAGAATTCGGTTGTAAAAAGTAATTCGAATCAAAGAGGGGAGTTCCTGTAATACAACCAGTATTTGCGTTATAATCAATATCATTAGTCATAGAATAACTTATAGCTATGGCGTCAGGGATTGGTCCCTGGGTAAGTAAATCATAATTAAGTATATTATCTTCGTTACCATACATTATCGAATTTATTGCAGTAATATGTCCACTGCATCCCCAGTCGTACGAATCACCAAAACGAAGTCCTACATTGTTGTTTATCATTACGCAGTGGTCAATAAGCACTTGTGGTGAATAATAACCGGCTTCGATACCTTGGTCGCAATTTTTAATCAGAGTATTATATACGGTTAAAGAGTTTGTATTGGAAGCCGCGATACCTTCATGATAGAATCCCTCAATCCAACTATTACGGACTTCGAGAATTGAGCCATTATGGTCAATTCCATCATCTTTACCAGTTATAAAGGTACAATCATCAATTACTGATGAATTGGAAGCAAAAGGATAAACGCCATAAACATAAATAGCATCGTTATCATCGTCTATGGGGATACCATCATCAGAAGGCATATCAATAAAATATGTTTTCGACATATTCAAACTACAATCATCATATTCTCCGCCAGTATCACATCTTGAAAAAACACAATTATTTATTTTAAAAGAACTTGCCAATCCTCCAACTGCTTTCCCGGGATTGTCAATGATAAATGAATTATTAATATTTAGAACAGAATGGTCAGCAAATATAATAGGCTGGCTATTTGAATGTCCATAAATGTATTCTTCATTGTTGCCTCCGTAAGTAAAAAAACTATAATTAATTGTTGAACTATCACTACCGTTTATAAACCTTAACCCACCCCAGGGCTTTTCAATATTTACAGGCTGAAATACAACAGGCGCTTGCAAAGAACCATTGATTTGAATACTTCCCTGGATTATAAAATTAACTTTTTCTTCAACATAAATTCTTACACCGCTTTCAATAGTTAATTTTGCCGTAGGTAAAATAGTGATATCCTCATCTATACGGTAAATACTATCTTTAATCCATACGGTATTTTGATATATTTCCCCGTTTTGCCGTGAAATTGGAATATCATTTTGTACTAAAACGGTTTTTTGTCCTGTTAAGCTATTTATACTAACAACAATGGTATCTGAAGCGAAAATATGTGTTATAGTGGAGCCAACGCCCCGTTTAATTTTTATAAGGGAATTTTCCAGAGATGCATTAACAGCAGAAATATGGAAAACGCCATTAACCGAATTATTAATTGTTTGATCGGCATTTCTAACTTTTACAACCATTGAAATTTGGTCGTCAGATTTAACCAAACCTGGCATTATTATTTCAGCATTCAGATTTTGTGCTGATATGTTACTATTTACGATTATAAATAATAATATAAAATAATGATATGGCTTTAACATATTTCCCTCTTTTTAATAATTGTCTGGAGTTATATTTTACACTTTCTAAAAAAAACAAGCATTTTTTTATTTAAAAATATTTACAAAAATACCATAAATTTAACTTACCATTTTATTATCTAAGTTTGTTTTGCAAAGAACTTCTGCTTTTTATCTGAGTTTGTCCCGATTAACCGAGATAATCGTTTCATTTTATTACTTTTCACTTTAATATTTTTAAAAATCGGATTGTTTGCAATTGTTATGCAAACTATTATAAATATATCAGTTACATATAACATCAACATATTATTTAAATTATGCTTCTGTTTTTAAATTTAAGTATTTATTTACTTATTTTTGTGAATTATTTTCTGTTTTATGAGAAAACTACTTTCGCCTGTACTGGCATTCGTTTTATTAAATGTATTAATTTACCTGATTTCGTGCCGTCACGACCCCAAAACTCCCTTAACTTTAGTTAGTTTCGACAGTGATGTCCAACCAGTGTTAAATTCCTATTGCGCAAAATCGGGTTGTCATGATGCTACAACTCACGAAGCCGTTGGGGGCTCAGCGAACCATTTTGCGGGGTATTCAGCTATGCCCAAAGGCGGAAGTAAGATTTCTGATTGCAATATTCTTAAAATTCAGGTTTGTATGCAAAACGGAAAACCAAACAACTAAAACTTTTTTTTAAAAAATTTTATCATGAAATGTCCATAAGGTCTATGCCTATACCAACCGATAATGATATTTTATGGATATTCCCCCGAGAAATCGGGGCAGGCTATCTTACCAATAAATTAAAAATTAATAACAGATGAAAAAAAAGAAAAGAATCTGGATTTACGCATTTATTGCTTTGGGGCTTACCTTGTTTTTTAACAATGGTTGCCAAAAGGATGATAACGATTCCAACGGGGATAAAATCGGTGCGGCCAAAGACCTTTTGAGTCTGTCCCCCGAATACCAGCCCGGCACCTATCGTAATATGGATAAGATTTTCAATACCCGCACCTTCAAACGGGGACAAAGCGTATATGAACTGCCCTGTTCTGCGCAGCCGCTGACTTCCGTAACGTATTCCCCCGATGGCGTCAAAACGTATGGCATTGATGATTTTATAGAAAGGAACAATGTTGCCGGTTTATTGATCATCAAGGACGGGCAAATAGCGCTCGAACGCTATGCCGAGGGTAATACCGAAACCTCCAGGTGGACATCATTCTCCGTTGGCAAATCTATTGTGTCAACACTTATCGGCATTGCCGTAAAGGAAGGCAAGATTGATATTCATAACCTTGTAACGTATTATCTTCCCCAGTTGCATGGAACAGCTTACGATGGAGTAACCGTCAGACAACTTTTACAGATGTCGTCGGGTGTGCAATGGGACGAAGAATACCTCGGCGGAGCAACTTCATTTGCCGATATGTGGCAATGCCTTTTGGATGGCAAAGGGGGTATTCTCGAGGTAATGTCGAAGCTGCCACGGGCGGCAGAACCAGGAACGAAGTTTAATTACAATACCGGTGAAACATTTGTGGAGGGTCAGGTGCTGAAAGCTGCCCTTGGCGGCGAATCCTTGTCGAGCTATCTGTCGCGAAAAATATGGGCTAACATGGGAATGGAATCCGACGGGTACTGGCTACTCGACTCGAAAGATGGCAGTGAGTTTGCCGGAGGAAATCTAAGCATGACTCTACGCGATTACGGCAGGTTCGGGATGTTTATGCTTAACAACGGCGTTGTAAACGGAACTTCCATGCTGCCTGCAAACTGGATATCCGAAGCCACGGTGCCTGCAGACGATTCGCCTCAATGCGGTTACGGGAAATTGTATGCGCCGGATAATTGCAGCGATTATCCCTATTCATATCCTCCTGGTTATGGCTACAACTGGTGGGCATTACCCACGGAAAACTGGGGGACATGGGAACATCTGAACGACCCGCTCTGGTGGGGCGCCGATACACTGAATGTAGTTGTCCCGGATCTTCACAATCTATCAGGTTCTTTCGTTGCTCAGGGCGTCTTTGGGCAGTTTATTGTTGTTAACCAAAAGGAAAATCTGGTTGCCGTGGTATGGAGTACATGGAAAGATACCTGGATTGACCCCAAAGAATATGAGGTTTACAGTTTCCTGAATGCAGCAGCAGCTTACCTGAAGAAATAAGGAAGTTGAATTTATTCCGTTGAAAAGATATTCCTTTGATTAAGCATTTGTTTTAAAATGCATGTGCTGATGGCTATCAAAATATCCGGCAAGCTATCTAAAAAATCGCAGCATGTTTTGCGGTCAGCGTATCAACTTCCTTGTACGAAATGCAGTCCCAAACCGGGCAAACGTGTTTACACAGCAGGCAGCCGACGCAACGCTCTTCATCCACGGAAGCTTTTCTCGTTAGGGTGTCGAATTTCATCGCCTGATTTGCACCATCCTGGCATGAAATATAACATTGCCCGCAGCCAATACATTTGGCATCGTCAACCACCGAAACTACCTGGAAACGCGTTTCAAATTCGGAAGGATCAACAATTTTCCGGGCGGCTTTTCCGATAATTTCATCCAGCGATTGGATATTCCGTTCGAGCATAAAATCGCTGAGACCTTCCATCATATCTTCAACAATCCGGTAACCATATCTTAAAATTCCGGTGGTAACCTGCAGGTTGGTTGCGCCAAGCAACAAAAAATGCAACGCATCAATCCATGTTTCTATCCCGCCAATGGCGCTGACGGGCAAACTCAACTCTTTGGAATTGTATAGTTCGGAAACAAAACGCATGGCTACCGGTTTAACCGACGGACCCGAAAATCCTGTTGCAGCCGAATGTCCGTGAATGTTTGGCAGTGGCGTAAAATTGTTGATATCAATATCGCTTATTGCCTTGATGGTATTGATGGCGGAGATAGCATCGGCTCCGCCACTTTTTGCAGCTAAGGCAACCGGAATCATATCGGTTATATTCGGTGTCATCTTTGCCATTACCGGAAGTTTGGTTGCCTTTTTAACCACTTCGGTAAAAGCGGCAACGGCATGGAAATCCTGTCCCACTTTATATCCGGCAAACGTATGCGCCATTTGCGGACACGAAAAATTCAGTTCCAGCATATCGGCGCCGGCATCTTCCGACATCTTTGCCAATTCAGTCCAATCTTCATCCGAATAGCCCATAATGCTCGAAATTAATACCTTTTTAGGATAATTTTTTTTGAGCCAGGCAATATCTTTGAGATTGTCCCCGATGGGTCTGTCGGTGATTTGTTCGGCGTTCTGCAAGCCAACAAATCTTTTATCGTTATAATTATAGGCGTTCAGTCGTGGTGAAGGGACAACGACCTTAAAACTCTTTTCAAGTCCCAGCGTTTTGTAAACAATTCCGCCCCAGCCCGCATCATAAGCTCTTGCGCACATTTCGGCATGGTAGCCCACAGGAGAGGAGGAAAGACAAAACGGATTTTCGAACCTGATACCACAAAAATTGATACTTAAATCTGCCCTCGATTTCATTGGTTGTTCCTCCTGTTTTTTAAATAATTATCAATACTTTCGGCAGTCTTTTTCCCTTCGCCGACAGCCTGTACCACCGTGGCGCCACCGTTTGACACATCGCCGCATGCAAAAATGCCGGAGATGTTGGTTTCAAAATTTTCGTTCACTTCAACGGTTCCTTTTCCTTTTGTTTTGAGGTTTTTGGCAAAGTTTACCACCTCGCAGCCGGGTTTTGTTCCGATAGCCTGAACCACCAGATCAATATTAATAGAGAATCCGGTTCCGCTTATCCGACGGGCATTCCGGGGCGTAAATTTTCCGGGTTCAATCCAGTCAATTTCCATTCCGGTCAATCCGGTTATTGTTTTTTCTTTTGCAGTGATGCCGGTTATTTGGGAGCCAGATTTAAAAATGATGTTCATGATGCGAGCCAGATTGATTTCTTCCCTGTCGGCCGGCAGTTCGTCCAAGTGCTCGAGCGAAACGAGATATACCTTTTTAGCGCCGGCGGCTTTTGCCGAAACGGCAGAATCAATGGCGACACTTCCGCCACCAATCACAGCTACATTTTTATCTTTCAGAGCTATACTTTTATTATCCGTTTTGATCTGCCGGAGAAACGAAATGTAATCAACGGCATTTGAGAAACCATCAAAAAGATCCAGTTTAAAAGCCACGGAAAGTCCGGAACTGAGAACAACTGCGTCATAACCTTCTGCCAGCAGGTTTATCGCCGCCTCGTTTGTGTTGATGGCAGATTTGTACTTTATTTCAACACCCTGGCTGAGCAGATTTTTAACATCATAAGCCAGCGCTTCTCCGGGTAACCTGAACTCAGGGATATTCCATCTGGGTACTCCGCCGGCATTGTCTTCCCGCTCAAATATAGTAACATCATAATTCCTTTTTGCCAATGCCGAAGCGCAGCCCATGCCAGCCGGTCCGCCACCGATGACGGCTATCCTGCCTTTGGTTTTCAAACTTTTATCCAATGGTTCTATGGTAAATTTTTTCCCGTATTCCGAAGCAAAGCGTTGCAACCCGCTGATGTTGATCGGATCTTCCAGCGCTTTGATACTGCATTCTTTTTCACATAGTTTTTCAACCGGACAAACAAAGGCGCAAACACTTCCGAGAATGTTGTTATTTCTTATGGTCCGGGCAGCACCTTTGTAATTATAAAATTTTATCTGCCGGATAAATTTTGCCGGATCGGTACCGGCCGGGCATCCTGCGCTGCAGGGAGCATCGAAACAAAGCAAACACCGGTTCGATTCCTTTATGGCCGCCTGCAGGCTTAATGGTTCGCGCATGCTTTTAAATTGTTCGATTTTAACAGGATCAATAGGATATTTCATGCCTTTTGCATTTAAATATAATTCGTCAATTGTTTGTAAAACTAATATAATTCTTTTTAAAATCTTTCCAAAGATAATTCTTTTTAAAAACTCATGTATATTGCACTCCATTTTTCAGATTTATCAGAAATTCACTAAGCAAAAGGAGGATTGCCCATGCCCAATCGTATTGTAGGTATTAACGAAAAGTTACCGTTTTTTGAGAGTTTGCCACTCAGTTTCCAGCATCTTACCGCCATGTTTGGAGCCACCATTCTGGTTCCGATCCTGCTGGGTATTAATCCTGCTATTGCATTGCTGATGAATGGAATCGGCACTTTAATCTATTCGTGGGTTACAAAAGGAGGAATTCCCGCTTATCTGGGTTCAAGTTTCGCTTTTATTGCTCCTACGCTGCTAATCATCTCCACACTTGGCGGTTTCAGTCATGCGCAATCGGGTTTTATCTTTTTCGGATTGTTTTTCATTATTATTTCTTTGATCGTAAAACGATACGGCATACGATGGGTTGATGTGGTTATGCCTCCAGCCGTGATGGGTGCTGTGGTTGCCATCATCGGGCTCGAACTTGCCCCGGTTGCGGCACAACAGGCCGGACTTGCTCCCAGCCCTACAGCCGTTGGACAAGTGGTTGCTCCCTTTGTTGTTTCGTCCAATGTATTGATTGTTTCCATGTTCACCCTGTTTATCGGGATTATCGGCTCCGTAATCTTCAGGGGATTTATGCAGGTGATTCCAATACTGGTAGCCGCAATTGCGGGATATCTGCTGGCGCTTGCTATGGGCATGGTCGACACGGCTGCCATAAGAAATGCCGCTTGGTTTGCCCTGCCTGAATTTCAGGCTCCTGTTTTTGATCTTAATGCCATAATCGTCATTGCTCCGGCATGTATTGTTGTTTTTGCAGAACATATCAGCCACTTAATCGTTACCGGGAAAATAACCGGCAAAGACCTGATGAAAGACCCCGGATTGCACCGTTCTCTGCTGGGAGACGGCATCAGTAATGTGTTGTCAGGATTTACCGGTTCGACACCTAACACTACTTATGGTGAAAATATCGGGGTAATGGCAATTACGCGTGTTTATTCCGTTTGGGTGATCCGGGGAGCGGCACTTCTTGCAATTTTATTCTCCTGCATTGGCAAAGTGGCTGCGGCCATTTCCACTATTCCCTTACCGGTAATGGGTGGTATAACCATGCTTTTGTATGGTGTTATTGCGGTGCAGGGCTTCCGGATGTTTGTGGAACAGAAGGTTGATTTCAGCAAAAACAGCAATATGGTGCTGGGAGCCATCACATTTGTTGTAGGCGTGAGCGGAGCCGGCATTTATATCGGTTCTGTACAACTCAAAGGCATGGCTTTGGCCGCTATCGTTGGTGTAGTGCTGTCGTTGCTTTTCTTTATTTTTGGTAAGATAGGATTGATGAATAAAGACGGATTCGAAGCGTAATTCAGTTTATTCTATGATCAAACAAAAGTGAATAATCCTGACAAGGCTCAAAGCCGGGCCAGGATTTAATCGCATATTCTCTAAGTTAAGTTGCAGCTCTAACAGTAAAAAAGGGGCAAAAATGGGGTGAATTTGGGGGTTGAGTAAATGCAAGCGGCTGATCATCAATGATGGGTTATAGAAAAG
>Ga0265297_10001665_pt1 | contig 50604 bp, 53 predicted proteins | sample Munlanlwell13791_FD_192502 | JGI IMG/M metagenome (GOLD analysis project Ga0265297, IMG submission 192502) | Leachate microbial communities from a municipal landfill in Southern Ontario, Canada - Leachate well 137-91 | ecosystem: Engineered > Solid waste > Landfill > Unclassified | place...
GATCCGTTTTGATGAGCTCGGCATTGAGATTCCCTTTCCCCATAGGACGCTTTACGTGGGAAGCGGGCCTGAGAACGAGTGGCTCAGGAAGCTGGCTGAAAACAGAGGCACATGTCACGGGCATTGAAAGGAACCGCCAAAGGGATGTTGGGCATTTTCTGCAGAGGTCTTACGCGGCGCATAATGACGGGTTCTGTGTTGGCCGAAATATGGAGCCGAAACAGCAAGGGAACCATTATCAATGACGCATAAACGAGGGAATGTTTTTTGGCTGGCGCTTTTCTTTTTGCTTCTTTTGGTCTCCTCGCAGGCCCAGGCGGAGAAAGTCATTTTGAAAAGCGGCAAGGTCCTGGAGGCCAGGATCAAGGAAAAGACCGATAGCCAGGTTGTTTTGGACTACGAGGGCCGCGACATCTATTACGAAACAAAGGTCATTGAGACTATTAACGGCAAGCCCCCTGAAGAATTTTCGTTGGCCGAGATAACCGTGGAGAAGTCCGAGGTCCGGGGGAATTTTGAAACCGGCCTTTTTTTGGCCTCCCATAGAAAATTCAACGAGGCCTTTGACAGTTTCAAGAAAGCCCTGAGCGAGGATCCTACCGACGATAATTCGCTGGAGGCCATTCATATCCTCGATGACCTGCGTCAGGAAAAGATCTCGTACGATTTCGCGCAGGCCCTCTTCGAGGGCACCCTTCTGTTCTTGAAAAGGCGTTATGAGGCCGCGGCTGTGTCTTTTCAGAGGGCCGTGGACTTAAAGCCCGACGCCCAGGAACTTTATTATAATCTCGGGAACCTTTATAACGCGATGGGGCAATATCGCGCCGCCATGCCGTATTTTACGAAATTATTGAAGGAGAATCCCCTGGATGCCGAAGTCCTCTTCAGCCTCGCTTTTTCTTATTTTTCCCTGAATGAATTCCAGAAGGCCGCGGAATATTTCGAGCGGTATGTGGCTTTAGCGCCGCAGGACGCGCAGGGCCACGGATTTTTGGGCGCTTCCTTATACGCGCTGGGACGGGAGGCCGAGGCTATGGAAGAGTTCCAGAAGGCCAGGTCGTTTATCGAGGAAGAGGATTTGCCTGAGGCCGGCAGTTTCAGGCAAGAGGGTATCCGTGAGATCATCAACAGGTTCTGACTTGTCCGGCCTTCTGAGGCGGTGGTATCGCAAAAGCCGCCGCGCCCTTCCATGGCGGGAGACGAGCGATCCCTACAAGATCTGGATTTCGGAAGTTATGCTGCAGCAGACAACGGTCGCGGCCGTGATTCCTTATTACCAACGGTGGCTGCGGACTTTTCCTTCAGTTCATGATGTGGCGTCCGCGCCCCTGGGCAGGGTGTTGAGGCATTGGCAGGGATTGGGTTATTACGCGCGGGCCAGGAACATCCATAAATCTTCAAAGATCATTGTCAATCAATACGCGGGCAGGCTTCCTGGGCAGGCGGCTGTTTTGAGAAGGCTTCCGGGTTTCGGGACCTATACCACAGCCGCTGTATTGAGTATAGCCTTTGGACAGCCTCACCCGGTTATTGACGCTAATGTCCGAAGGGTGGTTTCCAGGCTCCTGGCCATAAGGTCCGCTAAGCCCCTGGCGGTGGATCTGCGGATATCGGCTTTTCTGAAAACAAGCCTTCCTTTTTCCGGGGCGGGTGAGTTTAATCAGGCCTTAATGGAGCTCGGGGCCCTTGTCTGCAGGCCTTTGGATCCTTTGTGCGGCCATTGTCCCTGGCACGGCTCCTGCCGTGCGAAACATCAAGGCATCCAGCAGAGCCTTCCCGTAAAACAAAAAAAGGTGTTCAAGAAGATCAGGACCGTGGTTGCTGTTCTCAGGAAGGAAAAGAGGATCTTCTTTCAGCGGCGTTCGGAGAAAGGCCTTCTGGCGGGTTTTTGGGAATTGCCCGGCGGAAAAATTGAAAAAAACGAATCTCCTGAAAAAGCCCTGGCCAGGGAACTCAAAGAAGAATTGGGCGTGAAGGTCAAGAAAACGGGAGAGCCCGTGACCGTAAAACACGCCTACACAAGCTTTCAGGTGACGCTCTTGGGTTTTGAATGCGAAGCGCAGCCTGCCCCGCGGACAGACAGCAAACACAGGTGGTTCTCGCCAAAAGAATTGGAGAAGTATCCTGTGCCCTGCGGGACGCTGAGGCTCCTGCGTCGGATGAAATGGTTGTGTCAGCAGGATTTTAAAGGTCTATAAAGCCATGGTCAAACAAAAAATTCTCGTTGTAGAGGATGAAAAAAATATCTTAAGGCTTGTTGTCTATAACCTGGAAAAAGCGGGATATGAGTGCTTCTCGGCTTTTTCCGGGGAAAAGGCTCTGGAGGTCCTTCGCCATTACGATATGGATCTTGTGGTGCTCGACATCATGCTGCCGCAGATGGACGGCTTTGAAGTGTGCAGGGCCATGAAACAGGAGGAAAGGCTGAAAAATATCCCGATCATGATGCTGACCGCCAGGGGGGAAGAGGTTGACCGGGTGGTCGGTTTGGAGCTGGGGGCGGACGATTATATGGTAAAACCCTTCAGCCCCAGGGAGCTTGTTTTGAGGATCAAGGCGATTTTAAAGCGTGGCCGCCGGGAAGAGGGTTCAAAAGACATCTTTTCAGTCCGGCAACTCAGCGTGGATGTGGCCAGGCATAAGGTTTTGGTGAACCGGAAAGAAGTGGTTCTGACGCCCATGGAATTCAAGCTTCTTTTGCTTCTGATGAAACGGCAAGGCAGGGTCCAGACGCGTGACCAGCTTTTGTCGGATGTCTGGGACATCTCTTCCGAAGTGACAACGCGGACCATTGATACCCACATCAAAAGACTTCGCCGCAAGATCGGCCCCATGGGGAAGTGGATAGAAACCGTCAGAGGTATGGGCTACAGGTTCAGGGAGGAAGCGGGAAAATGATTATTCTTTTGTGGGCGTCTCTGATTCTTTGCGGCCTGTTGTTGTGGAGGTTGAGGGCCGTCCTTCGCCGGAACCGGGACATGAGCCGTCTTCTCGGGGAAACAAGGTCCAGCCTGGCGCAGGAAGAGGAGGCCGGCGGAGCGGGAGAGGCCAAACTCGGCGCTATTCTTTTCAGCATGACGGAAGGCGTGCTCGTCGTCGACAGACAGGGTGAAATCCTGCTGATCAACCCTTCTTTGAGAAAGACGTTTTTTGTGGAAGGCAGGACCGAAGGCAAGAAGCCGATAGAAGCCCTGCGCAATGTGACGGTGCAGGATGTCGTCGATAAAATCCTGTCTCGGGCATCGCAGGCCTTGATCTCCGAAGAGATCACTTTGGTTTTGCCGCAGGAAACAATATTTCATGTCAATGGCGCGCCTGTCATCAGGAACAACGCGGTGGAAGGCGCTGTTTTGGTGTTTCATGACATAACGGAGCTCAGAAGGCTGGAGCGCCTGCGGCAGGACCTGGTCGCCAATGTCTCCCATGAATTGCGAACGCCTTTGTCCAGCATCAAAGGGTATGCCGAAACACTTCTGGAAGGCGCGCTGGAGGATAAGGCCAACGCGCGGGATTTCCTCCAGATCATTCATAAAGACAGCGAGCGATTGAGCAAGCTGATTGAAGACCTCCTGGATCTTTCGAAGATCGAATCGGGACAGATGAAGATGACATTCGTGTCTCAGGATCTTGCGGCTGTCATCCGCAGGTGCGTGGCTGTTCTTGATAATCAGGCAAGATCAAAATCCATCCTTCTGGAAAACGGGGTCCCTTCGGACCTTCCCAGGATCATGGCGGATGAAACGCGCCTGTCCCAGGTTGTGCTTAATCTTCTGGATAATGCCATCAAGTATTCGGGCGAGGGCGCCAGGATTGAGATCGCGGCTTTTCCCTCGGGGAATTTCATCCAGGTCGATGTCAAAGACACAGGCATCGGTATTCCTGAAGAGGACCGTGCGAGGATTTTTGAGAGGTTTTACCGCGTGGATAAGGCCCGTTCCCGGGAAATGGGCGGCACGGGCCTGGGCCTTTCCATTGTCAAACATATTGTCCAGGCTCACGGCGGCAAGGTCTGGGTTTCTTCAGAACAAGGCAAGGGCTCCATTTTCAGCTTCACCATCCCCGTAGCTGTCCTGTAAATCCGCACTTTCCGGCAGGCGTCTTTTGAGCTGAGGCAAATCGCAAGTTCACACAAAGTTCACATGCTCTCCCTTTGATTGTCACGCGCGTGTTCTATAGTTATCGCGTGAACAGAAAAAAGAAAGGGAGGGAGGAATGAGAAGAACGGGGAAGATAGGGGTTGTTATTTTTCTGTTTTTGTCGGCAGCCCATCCGGCGCAAGCAAGCGGGGTGGACATTTTGTTGAGGAAACTGGTTGAGAAGGGCGTCTTGAGCCCCTCTGAAGCGCGGGAAATAAGGGCGGAGACGAACGAAGAGATCGTTAAGGGTGAAAAACAGAAACAGGAAGAGTATAAGGAAACAGCCTCAAAAAGCATTCCGGACTGGGTCAAAAACATCAAGTTGAAGGGGGACCTCAGGCTCAGGTATCAGTATAAGCACGATGATTCGACGACTGTCCCCAAAGATACGCATATCGGCCGCGTCCGTTTACGCCTTGGTTTGGAAGCCAGGGTGAATGACAAGCTTAAAGCCGGCTTGGGTATCGCAAGCGGTTCCGGGGATCCGCGCTCCACAAACATTACCTTTGGCAATTATAACGAAAAGAAAACGGTCGTGCTCGATTACGCGTACGCCAAATATGACCCCGTGGCCTGGCTCAACATCACCGGTGGAAAAATGCTTTTAGCCGATACGTTTTGGGCGCCGACGGACCTGATCTGGGATACCGACATAACGCCTGAAGGAGGCGTGTTTGGTTTGAGCAGGAAAATCGGCGCAGACAGTTCCGTTTTCCTGAAAACAGGCGTTTTGATCGTGGATGATGACACCAGCAGCGATGCCAACCCGCCCATGGCTTATCTTGTCCAAGCAGGGGCAACATATGAAATTAATGAAAAAATGTCCGTAAAAGGCGCTGTTTCTCTCCAGGCCTTCGATAACATCAAGGGTCATGTGAGCAGCAGTTATTCTTCACAATCCAATACAGGCAATACGACTAAGGGAGTATCCCGCTATACCTATGATTATCAGATGGTTAATCCCGCGCTGGAGTTATCGGTGAAAGAACCTTTCACCCTGGCCGGTTATGATATTGAATCGTTAAAATTATTCGGAGAATTCGTCAATAATTTCGACGTTTCAAAGGGCGGAAACGGCTTCGCTCTCGGTTTTAAATGTGGCAAGAACAAGGTTGAAAAATGGGGGGATTGGCAGTTTAAGTATCTCTATGCCATGCTGGGCCGGGACGCGGCGCTGGACGTGCTGCCGGATTCGGACCGTTACGGCGGGAGAACGGGGATGAGAAGCCACGAGGGCGAGTTGACCTTCGGTTTAGGCAAAAATACGTTTCTTGGCATTGATGTTTATCGTTCCTGGAGCATCGTCAGTTCAAAGGCTCCCGAGACCCTTGTCCAGGCGGATTGGAACCTGAAGTTCTGACCGGAGAGGTCGTTTTCTCATAACCCTTGAAAAGAAGGCAATATTTGATAAACTATGAAAGAGTTTTCCCCGCCCTGACGCTTCTTTAAAAGGCCTAAAAAGAAAATTCTTTCTCTTTCAATCATGAAGGGAGCGGTATGTTTAAGAAAGTTCTGGCTGGTTTTACCGCAAGTCTGTTTCTGATTTCAGGCATTACCTCCTCTTTCGCGCAGGAACCTTCCAAAGGCTCTATTCAAATCAAAGGTTCGGATACCATGGTGAACCTTGGCCAGGCGTGGGCTGAGGAATTCAGCAAGAAATATCCTGATGTGACCGTGGCGGTCACAGGAGGCGGTTCAGGCACGGGTTTTTCCGCGTTGATCAACGGCACTTGCGATGTTGCCGAGGCCTCAAGGACCATCAAGGAAAAAGAAAAGGCCCTTTGCGCGCAAAAGGGATTTGAGCCGTATGAGGCGAAGGTCGCTCTCGACGGTCTGGCGGTCGTCGTGAGCCCGAAAAATCCCGTTTCTCAACTGACCATTGATCAGTTGGCTGATATTTTCACCGGGAGGATCACAAACTGGAAAGAGGTCGGAGGCCCGAACATGGTCATCGTCATTCTTTCCCGGGAGGTGAATTCCGGGACGCATATCTATTTTAAGGAACACGTTCTGCGTAAAGGCAATGAAAAGGGGCCCGAGGAGTTCTCTCCGGCGGCGCTTCTTATGCCGTCTTCCCAGGCTATTGCCGATGAAGTGTCCCAGAATGTGAATGCCATCGGTTACTATGGCATCGGCTATGTGACTCCTCAGCAAAAGGCGCTGGCTGTGGCCAAAGACGCAAGTTCTCCTTATATCGAGCCTACCATTGATAATGTGAAGTCAGGCGTTTATCCCATTTCCAGGCCTTTGTTGATGTATACACGGGGAATACCGCAGGCAGCGATCAAGGCCTTTATTGATTTTGTTCTGTCTGATGAAGGCCAGAAAATCGTTTCCAAGGTGGATTTTGTTCCATTAAGCTAGGTTGATTGAGAGAATTGCCCCCTCGAGGGGGAGGACGATCATCGCGCGTTAACCGTTTTTTTTGCAAATATGAAAAGATTCAGGGAATTCATTATCGAGAAGCTCGTTTTTTTAAGCGGCATTCTCGTCATTCTTTTCGTCGGCCTGATCTTTGTTTTCCTTCTCAAGGAGGCTTTCGCCTTCTTCAGGGAAATCAGACTTTCAGAATTCCTCGCAGGAAAATTCTGGTATCCGATCTCCGATCCGCCCCGTTTCGGCATCCTGCCTTTGATCCTGGGTTCCTTATTCGTCACTCTTGGCGCTGTTATCTTCGCGGTCCCCTTAAGCGTGGGCGCGGCTTTTTACATAGCTGAGATCGCTCCGGCCAGAATCAGGGATTTTTTAAAGACGGGCATCGAAGTCCTGGCTTCGATCCCCAGCGTTGTCCTGGGTTTTGTCGGCATGATGACCATTGTTCCCTGGATCAAGTTGATCTTTCACGTTCCCACCGGCCTGACAGCCCTGGCCGGCTCGGTCATGCTCGGGTTTATGGCCATGCCCACCATCATCAGCATTTCAGAAGATGCCATCACCGCCGTCCCCAGGCAATACAAGGAGGGGTCGATCGCCATCGGAGCGACCCGCTGGCAGACCATGTATCGCGTCACGATCCATGCCGCCAAACCCGGCATCATTGCCGCCTGCATGCTGGGCGTGGGGCGAGTGATAGGCGAGACGATGGCCGTTATGATGATTACAGGCAACGCTGCCGTTATTCCCAGAACATTTCTGCAGCCGGTGCGGACGCTCACGGCCACCATTGCCGCGGAGATGGGGGAGGTGGTGCATGGAAGCATGCATTACTATTCCCTGTTTTCCATCGGAGTGATCCTGTTTTTGATCACCTTTATCATTAATGTTACGGCTGATTTCTTTCTGCATCGCCAGAGGACAAAATGAAGATCGGCTCGTGGATCTCCGTCAAAACAAAGGAAAAGGTGGCTTTTGCCTGCCTTTTTTTGATCACGCTGTTTGTCCTGGCCCCGGTTGTCATCGTTCTTTTTATTATTTTCAAAAACGGCATGGCGGCTATCAACTGGAATTTTCTGACGGCCATGCCTTCCGAGGGCATGCGTTCGGGGGGCATTTTCCCCGCCATCCTGGGGACGCTGTATCTTGTGATCGGAGCCACGCTGTGTTCCCTGCCCCTGGGGATCCTGGCCGCCATCTATTTAAGCGAATATGCCAAAGAGAATGCCTTGACCAGGACGATCAACCTGGCCATCATCAACCTTTCCGGAGTTCCTTCTGTTGTTTACGGCCTTTTCGGTTTCAGTTTGTTCGTCATGTTCCTGAAATTCGGCGCCTCTATTGTGGCCGGCGCGCTGACATTGGCCATCATGAATCTGCCTGTTATTATCACATCCACAAGGGAATCCCTGAAAGCCGTGCCCGATTATTTCAGGGAAGTCAGCCTGTCTCTGGGCGCCAGCCGCTGGCAGACCGTGCGTCATGCCGTGCTGCCGTTCGCTTTGCCCGGCATCCTCACAGGGACGATTTTGAGCATCGCGCGGGCGGCCGGAGAGACGGCGCCGATTCTTTTCACGGTGGCGGCTTTCTATATTCCCCACCTGCCGGATTCGGTTTTTGACCAGGTTATGGCTTTGCCGTATCACCTCTATATTATCGCGACCCAGATCCCCAATATTCCGACAAGCTATCGCTACGGAACGGCCCTTGTCCTGATCGTCATGGTGCTTTTGATGAATCTGGTGGCGACCGTGATCCGCTCAAGTTTTCGCAGGAGATACAAATGGTAGCCAAACCATGCTTTGAGATCAGGGACCTGGATGTCCACTTCGGCGAAGTTCACGCGCTCCAGGATGTGAGTTTCGACATTGTCAAAAATGAGATCCTGGGCGCCATCGGCCCGGCGAACAGCGGAAAGACGACGTTTTTAAGGGCGCTGAACAGGCTGAACGAAACCCAGTTGAATTACAGGATGGCGGGTTCCATAAGCCTGGAAGGCAAAGACATCAACGCGGGCTTCAAGGCCGAGGAATTGAGGCGCAAGGTCGGCATGATCTTCGCTTTGCCCATGCCCCTGCCTTTATCCATTTATGAAAATGTCGCCTTTGGGCCCAGGCGCCAGGGCATCAATGACAGGCGGAGACTGGATGTCATCGTTGAAGAAAGCCTTCAGTCGGCGTTCCTTTGGGAGGAAGTCAAGGACCGGCTTAAATCAGGCGCCATGAAGCTTTCCGGAGGCCAGCAGCAGAGGCTTTGCATGGCCCGTACCCTGGCGGTCAAACCGGACGTCATTCTTTTTGACGAGCCCTGCTCGGGACTGGACCCTATTTCAACCGCGAAGGTCGAGGAGTCCATGCTTAAACTCAAGGAAAAATATACGATCGTCCTGGTCACGAACAATACCAAACAGGCGGCGCGCGTTTCCAATCGCGTGGCGTTTTTCCTGATGGGACACCTGATCGAGCTTGACCAGAGCGACAAGATCTTTACATCGCCCAGGGACCAGAGGACGGAAGATTATATTTCAGGGAAGTTTGGATGACAAAAAATCCTATGCCTATCATAGAGAGTAAAAAACTGAATCTTTTTTACGAAAAGTTCCAGGCCCTGATCGATGTCGACATCGCCATCAGGGAAAAGGGGATTACGGCGATTATCGGGCCTTCCGGCTGCGGAAAATCCACTCTTTTGCGCACATTCAACCGGATGAATGACCTGATCGAGGGCGTGACCATGAGCGGCGAGATCCTGATCGGAGGAGAAAATATCCTGGCTCCGCATGTGGACCTCGTGGGCCTTCGCAAAAAAGTGGGCATGGTCTTCCAAAGGCCCAACCCGTTCCCATTGACGATTTATGAAAATCTGGTCTACGGGTTGAAAGTGCATCACATGATTTCAAGCCGGGCAGATCTGGACAAAAGCGTTGAAGAATCCCTGAAGGCGGTCCTTTTATGGGACAAGCTTAAAGACAGGCTCCATACCAACGCGCTGCGGTTGTCCCTTGAGGAAAAACAGAGGCTGTGTATCGCGCGGACACTGGCGATCAAGCCGGAGATCATCCTTATGGATGAGCCCTGCTCAGCCCTGGATCCTATCGCGACGTTGAAGATAGAGGAGACGGCGCGCGAGCTGAAAAAAGACTATACGATCGTTATCGTAACCCATAACATGCAGCAGGCGGCGCGTATTTCCGATGAGGTCGGATTTATGCTCTTGGGAAAATTGATTGAATTTGGAAAAACAGAGGATATTTTTAACCGGCCGCAGGACAAGAAAACAGAGGAATATATCACCGGAAGATACGGTTGATGGTTTAAGAAAAGGCCCTCGCTTTTGTCTGTTCGCTGAAAGAAAGCCCCGGCCATGTCCTAACAAAGATTCAGCGGGAAATTGAGAGGAACTCATGCAGAGATTTTTTGATGAAGAATTGCGGGCGCTGAACCAGAAGATCCTGAAGCTTGCCCTGTTGACGCAGGAATCGATTTTCAAATCGATCGACGCGCTCAAAGCGCGCAATGCCGACATCGCCAAAAAGGTCATCAGCGACGACGAGGCTATTGACAGCCTGGAGAACAGCATCGATGATGATGTTTTTAACATGATCGCACTTTATCAGCCGGTCGCCTCAGACCTGCGGTTTCTGATGACGGCCCTGAAAGTGAATTCAGACCTCGAGCGGATCGCCGATCTTTCCGTTGATATCGCCCAGAGGGTCCTGGAACTGGTGAGCCAGCCCCTGTTAAAGCCTTTGATCGATATCCCGAAGCTTTCCCTGGTCGCGCAAAACATGGTCAAGAAAGTCATTGACGCCTTTGTGAACAGGGATGTGGCCCTGGCCAGGGAAGTGTGCCTTTCGGATTCCGAGGCTGACAAACTGCGTGATCTTATCCAGGACGAGCTGGTCAATGACTACATGGCCAAGGACCCGAAAAGCGCCACACGCGCCGTTCCTTTGCTTTTGATCGCCCGTTATCTGGAACGCATTTGCGACCATGCCACGAATATCGGGGAGGATGTCATTTATATGGTAGAGGCCAAAGTGGTCAAGCACCATCACGAAAAACTGAAAGAATCAGAAGGTTTGGGGGCATAAGTATAAAAATAGCAAGGGCTTACCATCGGTAAAGATATATTTGTTAAAAAGGCCCTTGACAAATCAGGCGGATAGATTATACTTTATTATCATTATATAGTTAGTAAGATATAACCCATGATTATGTCAGCCAAAATTGAATACGCCGGAAAAGCTGTTCTGGAGCTTGCCCTGAGGCAAAGAGAGCAGGGGTCTGTCCGTATCGCGACGATCGCAAAATCCCAGAATATCCCCAAAGGTTTTCTTTTGCAGTTAATGATCCGCCTGAAGAATGCCGGTATCGTCAAGAGCGCGCGCGGTAAAGCCGGGGGATATTCTTTGGCCAAAGATCCGTCTTTTATAACGCTGGCCGATATCGTGCGCGCTGTGGATGAAGCGCTCCTGGCAAGACCCGAATATAAAAAGGGCAGGCGGGACCCGGCGGATAAGGTCCTGCAGGAAGTCTGGAAAAGCGCCCATGAAGAATTGGAGCGGCAGCTGGAGACCGTGACGCTGGAGGACTTAAAAACAAAAATGACAGGCGGACAGATGACGTATTCGATATAGGTATTTTTTTAATTATTAACATTACTAATATAATAAGGTAAATAGTGTAATGAAGAGCATCGTTCACACAGAGCAGCCGAAGAGGTCGATCATGAAGGCCGTGTCCTGGCGGTTTTTTGGATGTATTTCCACGATCGTCATTGTATATATTTATACCCAGGACGCGGGTCAGGCGCTTAAGGTCGGCGTTGGCGTGGATGCGGTAAAGATCGTTTTTTACTATATCCACGAAAGGTTGTGGGACAAGGTAAAGTTCGGCCGTAAAAAACAGGATTATCAGATCTAAAAAAAGGAGGAGGCATGGGTATTTTGGACAGTCAGGAGGACATCAGGCAGCTTGTGGAAAATCTGAATTTTAAGCAGAAAGTTGAGCGTTCCAAACAGCTCATCGCGGAAGCCCGCCAGCGTTACGGCGAAGGTCTGGTTGTTGCCAACAGCCTGGGCAAGGATTCTGTCGCGGTTTGGGACCTGGCCAAGAAGGTGGATCCAAAGATCCGTGGTTTTATCGTGACCACACGTTTTAAACCTGAAGAAACCGTAAAATTCATGAAGTCTGAGGTTGCCCGGTATCCTGAGCTCAAGGTTTACAAGAATGACGCATTGATCGCCCCCAGGCTTTATGAGACCCACCCTGACCAATGCTGCGACGTTCTGAAGGTTGAACCTGTCAAGCGCGCCATTCATGAAATGGGAGTCACTTGCTGGGTAACAGGTTTGCGTTGCACCGAGGGCCGCACGCGCACGGATTTCAAGGAAGTCGAAGAGCGGGACAAGGGATTGATCAAGCTGAACCCCATTTTGATCTGGAAAGAGCGCGAGGTTTGGCAGTATCTGGCCCTTTATCAGGTGTCTGTTAATCCTCTTTACGCCGAAGGTTACCGTTCGTTGGGCTGCGCGCCCTGCACGAAGATCACCAATGACGACAATGAGCGCGCGGGCCGCTGGATCGGGACCAGCAAGTGCGGCGGGGAGTGCGGTATCCATACCAGGCCGCTGAAAGAAACATCCCTATCATTCTAAGAACGGGGCGAGGTCGCGCTCAAAAAGCGAAGGTGAAGATGGCTTATTATCCGGTTTCCCTTGACGTGAAGGACAGGCGCGTTGTCGTCGTCGGAGGCGGCCGCGTGGCGGAAAGGAAGGTGAAGCAATTGCTGTCTTTTGGAGCGAGCGTGAAGGTCATCGCTCCTTCACTGACGCCTTTGTTGTCCTCTTTGGCGCGGACGAAGAAGATCCGCTATGAAGCGCGTTTGTTTAGAACCGGGGATCTGTCCGCCGCCTGTCTGGCGATTGCCGCCACATCAGACCGGAAAGCGAATGAACGCGTGGCGCGGGAAGCCCGTAAACGTGATATCTGGGTCAACGTTGTTGACTGCTTGAAGGCCTGCGATTTTATCGCGCCGGCCGTCGTGCGAAGGCGCGGACTGGTGATCGCTGTTACAACCGATGGAAAAAATCCGCCGTTATCCAAGTCTTTCAAAGAGTTTCTGGAGGGGGCTGTCGATGTCTTTGTTGGTCGTAGGGGCCAGTCATAGAACCATGGGACTGGATGAGCGGGGCCGCCTGATGTTTACGCCGCAGGAGGCCGCTCGGTTCCGCGAAGGCCTTTTGTCGTCCGGAATGGCCAGGGCCGCGGTCGTGCTTTCCACATGCCAGCGCGTGGAAATATACGCCCAGGACGCCGAGGTCAAGGATGTCCTTGGATATTTTTCCAGGTTCAAGGGGCTTGGCCTCCGGCAACAGGAAGCTCTTTCTTTTTTTCGGGATGAAGAGGCTGTCCGGCATTTATTCACCGTTGCCTCTGGCCTGGATTCATCCGTGATTGGCGAGGGTGAGATTCTGAGGCAGGTCCGGGAGGCCTATCTTTTTAGCCTCGGCCTTTCGGCAACGTCGCCTTTTTTTAACAGGCTGTTTGAAAGGGCGTTGTTTGTGGGTAAGCGCGCCCGTTCCGAAGCCATGGTCGGCAGGGTCAATCCGGATTTAGGAAACCTGGCTGTGCGAGGCGCGCAGGAATTTTTTCCGGATTTTGAATTCCGTAAAATTTTTGTCATCGGAGCCGGCGCGGTCGCGCAAAGCGTGGTCCGGGCCTGTGTAGGCCGCGGAAACAGGACTTTGATCGTCGCCAACAGGACATTCCAAAGGGCTTTTCAGCTGGCGCGGGAGGCCGGCGCCCAAGCCGTCGGTTTCGGGCGTTTTTATGAGGAGTTGAAGACCGCCGACATTGTGTTCAGCGCGACGTCAAGCCCGCACCTGATCCTGCGGCAGGATGACTTCGGGAAATGGGGGCCGAAAGACAGGTTGTTTTTGGCCTTTGATCTGGCTGTGCCCAGAGATATAGACCCCGGGATTGCCGATTGGGGCAATGTCAGGTTTTTTGATTTAGACAGCCTGAACGCGACGGATGATTTCGGGGTGGCCAGGGCGCGGCAAATGATTGAGGAGAAAACCAGGGAGTTCGTTTTCAGGGAGGATTTATGCGGCGCGTCCGTGTAGGGATAAGGCCCAGCCCTTTAGCCTATCGGCAGGCCCACGAAGCCTTGCCGTATCTGGAGCCATTTTTCCCAGGGTCTGTGTTCGATATCGTCAGGATTCAGACTCCAGGGGACTTGGATAAGGAAACGCCTCTTGATCGTCTGGAAGGCACGGATTTTTTTACCCGCTCACTTGATGAGGCCCTGTTGCGGGGAGAGATCGATTCGGCTGTTCACAGCAGTAAGGATCTTCCGGACGCGATGCCGGCGGGGTTAAAAATGCTTTTGGAAACACCGAGCCTCAGCCCCTGGGACGCGCTGGTCTCCAGGGAAGGGCTGAAGCTTTCGGAGCTCTCCATGGGCAGCCGCGTGGGCACAAGCAGCCGCAGGAGAAAAGCCGAGGTCAGCCGGCTGAGGCCTGATTTGAGGATCGTGGATACCCGGGGGACGATTGAAGAGCGGCTGGAACAGATACAACAAGGGCGTTTTGACGCGTTAATCGTAGCGTATGCCGCTTTGCTGCGTCTGGGAATGGCAGACTGTGTGTCAGAAGTATTTTCGGACGGATTATTTGTTCCGCATTCAAAGCAGGGCCGTTTAAGCGTGCTGGTGAGAATATGAAAAAAGGCAAAGTTTTTATTGTGGGCGCGGGCCCGGGAGACTGGGAACTGATAAGCGTCAAAGGCCTCAACACTATCCGGCGCGCGGATGTTGTTCTGTACGATTTTCTGGCCTCCGGCGAACTTTTAAGGTTCGCGCCTGAGGCAGCGGAAATCATCTGCGTGGGCAAGGCGGACGGCTTGCATCTCAAAGAGCAGGCGGCCATCAACCGGCTTCTTTACGCGAAGGCAAGACAGGGCAAGATCGTCGTAAGATTGAAAGGCGGAGACCCTTTTCTTTTCAGCCGCGGCATCGAAGAAGCCCTCTTTTTGAAGAAACGCGGGATTCCTTTTGAGATTGTGCCCGGCATCACATCGGCGTTTGCCGCGCCGCAAAGTTTCGGTATTCCTCTCACCCGAAGGGGGAAGCAGGATTCGGTGGCGGTTTTGACAGGACGCAAGAGTTCGGGTGAAGGCCTGGATGCCCCTGACTGCGACACCCTCGTATATTTAATGGCGGTGAGCAATATCCGGGAAGTCATAGACGTTCTTTTGAAATCAGGCAGGCCGAGCAATACCCCTTGCGCTTTTCTGGAACGGGCTACGATGCCCGGACAGAGGATGGTTTCAGGGACATTGGCTTCAATCGTCAAAAAAGCGCGCAAAGAAAATGTGAAGGCCCCGGCTGTTTTTATTGTGGGCGCTGTTGTCGGTTATTCCAAAAAAATCCATGAATAAACAATTCAACGCCCATCATCTGGTGCTGCCGTATTTCGCGGCTGACGGCAAGAAGGGAAAGCAGCCCATTCCTTTTTTTCCCGGCACCTATCGCTTTTCCACAAACGCGCTTCTCAACGACCTTGAAGAAACGCAAGCTCTCGGCATCGATAAAATTTTGCTTTTTGGCGTTCCGGGCGACAAGGATGAGCGAGGGCAGGGGGCCTGGTCAAAGGAAAGCGTCGTGGCCAGGACTGTTCGTGCCATCAGGAAAAGGTTTCCGCGCCTGACTGTTATGACCGATGTGTGCTTATGCGCCTACACCTCGCACGGCCATTGCGGGATTTTAAAATATGGTCCTTGGTCCGCAGTCCATAGTCCATGGAATAATTCCCCGTGGGCCATTGACCATGCGCGGACCTTGGAGGCATTGGCAAAAACAGCCGTGGCGCATGCCGACGCGGGCGCCGACTGGGTCGCGCCTTCTGCCATGGCGAAGCGGCAGGTGGCGGCCATCCGTCGCGGCCTTGACGCAAATGGATTCAAAAAAACCAGGATTCTGGGATATTCGGCGAAATTCGCCTCGCATTTTTACGGGCCTTTTCGACAGGCCGCCCGGTCCGCCCCCAGGTTCGGCGACCGCAAAGGATACCAGCTGGATTTTCGCGGTTCAAGGCAGGCCATGAGGGAAATCCGCGACGACATCAGGGAAGGGGCGGACGCGGTCATGGTTAAGCCGGCTTTGGCATATCTGGATGTGATACTCGCCGCCAGACAGAAGTTCCACAAGCCTTTGTTCGCCTATAATGTCAGCGGCGAATATGCCATGGCGGAATATGGCGGACAAAAGGGGCTGTGGGACAGGCAGGGCATGATGACCGAGATCCTGGCTTCGATCCGCCGCGCCGGTGCCAATTATATTATCACCTATCATGCCAAAGAAGCAGCCAGGCTTTTGAAAAGGATGCCATGAAACAATCAGAAATTTTGATCCGGCAGGCGCGCCGATATCTGGTGGGGGGAGTCAACAGCCCTGTCCGCAGTTTTCGCGCTCTTGGAGAAAAACCGCTTTTGATCAAAGAGGGAACAGGCAGCCGTGTTATCGATTATGACGGGCGCGTTTATCTGGACTATGTCCTGTCCTGGGGAGCGGCCATCCTCGGCCACGCTCACCCCGGCATTATTGACGCGATCGGCTCTTCCGCGGCCAGGGGTTTGAGTTTCGGCGTTACCCACGAGGATGAGATCAGGTTCGGCCGCGATCTGCGCAAGGCCATCCCCTTGCTTGAGCGGATTCGTTTCACATCTTCGGGCACAGAGGCTGTGATGGGGGCGTTGAGGCTGGCCAGGGGTGTGACCCAAAGAAATAAAATCCTGAAGTTTGAGCGTTCTTATCACGGCCACGCGGACTATCTTTTAGCCTGGGCAGGGTCAGGCGCCCATTCCCTGCCTTTTAGCGAAGGAGTGCCTGAAGATTTTCTGCGTCATACGTTGATCGCGCCTTATGGGGACAAAAAGGCCTGCGAAAAGATTTTCAGGAAGCATGGCAAGGACCTGGCAGCCGTCATTGTCGAACCGGTCGGCGCGAATTCAGGAGTTGTCCTGCCGGACAGAGGATTTTTGAGAAAATTAAGGACATGGACAAAGGCCTCCGGCTCGTTGCTTGTTTTTGATGAAGTCGTAACGGGTTTTAGATTCGCCTACGGGTCTGCGGCAGACTATTTTGGCATCACCCCTGATTTGATATGCCTTGGCAAGATCATCGGTGGAGGCCTGCCCGCGGGCGCTTTTGGAGGAAGGCGAACGTATATGAAACACCTGAGCCCCGAAGGCCCTGTTTATCAGGCTTCAACTTTTGCCGGTCATCCCGTTGTCATGGCCGCGGGCCTGGCCGCGCTGGATTCCCTGAAGCGACGGGATTACAACCGTTTAAACAGTTCGGCCGGGAAGCTGGCGCGGGGATTGGAGCGTGCTGCCTCTGAAGCGGGGATCTCTGTCCGCGTGAATGTTTTTGGATCCTTGTTCAGTTTTCATTTTGAAGAACCTTCTGATTTCGCGGTTTTTCACAAGGGCATGCTTGGGGAGGGAATGTTTTTAGCGCCGTCGATGTACGAGGCGAATTTTCTTTCCTTCGCCCATACGAAAACCGACATTGAGGCGACCATTAAAGCGGCCAGGCGGGTCTGGTTAAAAATGGGGAAGGGATAGGGGAATATGGGAATAGAAAATCCAGAGATACCTTATGAGGCGCTCAAGCAGAGAGGATTTCTTCGGCAGAAACAGGAAGGGTTTTTTGTCCTGCGCACCCGTATGGACAGCGGGATTTACACGGCCTTCCAACTGGATGCTGTGCAAAAAATCGCTCTCAAATATGCCAGGGGCATGGTCCATGCCACGACCAGGCAGGGATTGGAAGTGCCTTTTATCCGTCTGGAAGACATCGATAGCGTGGAAAGGGAATTGAAAGCCGCGGGTGTATTTCCAGGCGCTTCAGGTCCGCGTTTGAGGGCGATAACCGTCTGCCCCGGAAACAATTGGTGCAAATCAGGGCTTGTCAATACGTTCAACCTCGCCAAAAGGATTGAAAGCGAGTTGGGAATCGGTTGCGGCATGGAATTGCCTCATAAGTTCAAGATTGCCATAGCCGGGTGCCCTAACGCCTGCACAAGGCCTCAGGGTTCTGAGATCGGCATTCATGGCGCGGCAGCAGGTGGTTATGTCGTTTATCTGGCAGGTTCAGGGGGACGGACGCCGGTCGCGGGTTTTAAATTAGACCGCATCTACAGGGAAGATGAGGTTCTTGCCCTTGTGAAGAAGGTCGTGAGTTTCTTCAAAGAACAGGCCAGACCAAGACAAAGACTCGCTCATCTTGTCTCAGAGCTGGGGAAGGAGGCTTTTTTAAATCAGCTGGGAATCTAAAATTTTTATTGAGGGAAGGTGATGTTTAAAGGATAATGGACAACAAGCAACAGGATCATCAGGACCCGGACTCACAGATTGCGTTCGACGTTCGGAGTTAACCCAGGAAGGATAGGCCTGCGCATTCCATATGTCGCAGAAGGCGACACACTGACCTTTCAAATAAGGTCAGGTGAAGCGGAGGGCCTAATCACGCCAGAGGCGACTCCTTGCGTTTACATCTTGAAATTTCTTGCTGCAACCAATCCTCACAGAGTTCGGATGGGCATCGCGAAATTTGCAAGATACGCGCGGAGTTAATCCAGGAAGGATAGGCCTGCGCATTCCATATAGCGGAGGGCCTAATCCCGTCAGAGACGGGATTAAGGAGGTAAAAAAGATGGCTAAAAATGAAAAAAAATTGAAAATAGAGACCTTGGCGCTTCACGGCGGACAGGAACCGGACCCGACAACAGGTTCCAGGGCTGTTCCTATTTACCAGACAACATCCTATCAGTTCAAAAGCACGGAACACGCGGCCAACCTTTTCGGGCTCAAAGAGTTCGGGAATATTTATACCCGTCTCATGAATCCGACGACAGATGTTTTTGAAAAAAGAATGACGCTTCTGGAAGGAGGCGTAGGAGCCCTGGCTGTTTCCAGCGGCCAATCCGCGATCACCCTGGCACTTTTGAACATTGCCGGTTCAGGGGATGAGATTGTGTCCTGCGATAACCTGTACGGCGGCACCTATACTCTTTTTCATTACACATTCCAGAGATTGGGCATTGTGGTCAAGTTCGTCCGTTCGAACGACTTGAAGGCTGTCCAGGAGGCCATTACTCCCAAGACAAAAGCGATTTACGCGGAATCCATCGGCAATCCAAAGCTCGACGTGGCTGACCTGGAAGGCCTGGCCACGATCGCCCACAAAAACGGCCTGCCGCTTGTCCTGGACAATACGGCTTCGCCTTATCTCCTGCGGCCGTTTGATTACGGGGTGGATATTATTGTTTATTCCGCCACGAAATTCATCGGCGGCCATGGCACCTCTTTGGGCGGGCTGATCATTGATTCCGGAAAATTCGACTGGACGGGCGGGAAATTTCCCCTGATCTCAGGGCCTGACCCGAGTTATCACGGCCTGGATTTTGTGGAGGCTTTGAAACCCATGGGGAATATCGCCTACATCATCAAGGCCCGTGTGACCCTGCTCAGGGACTTAGGCCCGGCGATCTCTCCTTTCAATTCTTTCCTTCATCTTCAGGGGCTGGAAACCCTGCCTTTGAGAATGATCCGGCATTCGGAGAACGCCCTGGCTGCCGCCAAATTTTTGGAGAGGCATCCCCGCGTGGCCTGGGTCAATTATCCCGGGCTGGATTCAAGCCCTGAAAAGGCGAGGGCGGAGAAATATCTGGGCAAAGGCGCCGGCGCGATCATCGGCTTCGGTATCAAGGGAGGCATTGAGGCAGGCAGGAAGTTCATAGATTCCCTGGAACTCATCTCCCATCTGGCCAATATCGGCGACGCGAAATCGCTGGCTATCCATCCGGCGACGACAACACATCAGCAGTTGTCCGAGGCTGAACAGCGGGCCACGGGCGTGACTCCTGATTTCATCCGGCTTTCCATCGGCCTGGAGCATATCGACGATATCACCGCCGATATTGAACAGGCGCTGGAAAAAACAGCAGACAAAAGATCGTAACCAGGAGACGGCTTTTGCCTCATCAAAAGTATTGATGACCGGCTCCTTTTGAAAGTGAGGGTTTATGGCTTATATTTTTGAAGACATAACCAAGACGATCGGCCGCACGCCTTTGGTCAGGATCAATAAATTAAGCGCGGGTTTACCCGCGACGGTTTTGGGGAAACTGGAATTTTTCAATCCGTTGTCCAGCGTCAAGGACAGGATCGGTTTCTCCATGATTGACAGCGCCGAAAAGGCCGGCCTTCTGAAGAAAGATTCCGTCGTGGTGGAGCCCACCAGCGGGAATACGGGGATTGCCCTGGCTTTTGTGTGCGCGGCCAGGGGGTACAGGCTGGTTTTGACCATGCCCGATACCATGAGTATCGAGCGGCGTCAGATGCTCAAGATCCTCGGCGCGGAGGTTGTCCTGACGGAGGGCGCCATGGGAATGAAAGGGGCCATTGAAAAGGCCGAAGAGATCCTGAAGAACACCCCGAACAGTTTTATGCCCCAGCAATTCAATAACCCGGCCAATCCTGAGATCCATCGCAAGACCACGGCCGAAGAAATATGGAACGACACCGACGGGCAGGTCGATATCTTTATCGCCGGCATTGGCACAGGGGGCACCATCACGGGGGTCGGCGAGGTCTTGAAAAAGAGAAAGCCTTCTGTTAAAGTTATCGGACTGGAACCAAAGGATTCCTCGGTTCTTTCCGGCGGAAAGCCGGGGCCCCACAAGATCCAGGGCCTGGGCGCGGGATTCGTTCCCCGCATCCTGAACCGGGAGGTCATCGATGAGGTGATGGCTGTTTCGCATGAAGATGCCGGACGTATTTCCCGCAGGCTGGCCAGGGAAGAGGGTATTTTTGCCGGAATTTCCAGCGGGGCCGCGGTCTGGGCCGCGCTTCAGGTCGCCTCCAGGAAAGAATCGCAGGGCAAAATGATCGTGACAGTCCTGCCTGATACGGGCGAACGCTATCTGTCAACCTGGCTGTTTCAGGAGTGATCAAAAAGGTCGTCAAGGGGAGCATGAAGGACAATAAGACGGGAATAGTGGAAACAAGGAATTTCACGTTCGGGGCCTCCGGGGATGAAATGCTTTTGGAGGGCGGCCAGACGCTCGGACCCGTAACCTTAGCTTACGAAACGTACGGGAAGCTGAACGCCAAAAAGGACAATTGCGTCCTCGTCGCGCATTCTCTTTCCGGGGATGCCCATGCGGCGGGCCTCCATCCCGGTGACAAGGATGCCGGGTGGTGGGACGACATGATAGGCCCGGGCAAGGCCTTTGATACGGACAAATATTTTGTGATATGTTCGAACGTGATCGGTGGCTGCAAAGGGTCCACAGGCCCTTCCGCTCTCGACCCAAAAACAGGCCGGCCTTACGGGTTGCAGTTTCCCGTCATCACCATCCGGGACATGGTGGAGGCGCAGAAGAGGCTCATCGGGTCTCTCGGCGTGGAAAAACTTTTGTGTGTCTGCGGCGGCTCTATGGGAGGTATGCAGGTCCTGCAGTGGGTCGCTTCCTATCCTGAGCTGGTGCGCTGCGCCATTCCGATCGCAACAGCCATGAAACATTCTCCCCAGCAGATTGCTTTTGACGAGGTCGGCAGGCAGGCGGTCATGGCGGACCCCGACTGGCGCGGCGGCGATTACTACGGGCACAGCCAGCCGGAGCGGGGGCTGGCCGTGGCGCGCATGATCGGCCATATCACCTATATGAGCGACAAGTCCATGGAGGAGAAATTTTCCCGTCGCCTCAAGGAGAAGGATTATAGCTTTAAATTCACCACCGACTTCGAGGTCGAGGGCTATCTGCGTTACCGCGGAGACAATTTCGTCAAGAGGTTCGACGCCAACTCCTATCTCTATATCACCAAGGCGATGGATTATTTCGACGTCTCCGGCGACAAATTGATTCCGCCCGGCCGGCAGATCGACACGAGGTTCCTGGTGATCGCTTTTCGCTCGGACTGGCTGTATCCTTTGTATCAGTCCCAGGACATCGTGCGCCAGCTTAAGATCAGGCACGCCGACGCCACCTATTGCGAGATCAATTCCACCTACGGACACGACGCCTTCCTTCTTGAGATCGAGGAGGAAACGCATCTCATCAAGCATTTCCTTGATAAGACCTATCAGGGATACGTTGTCAGGAGACCATGACGTTCAAGACAGCCAGGCTAGACCACAAGATCATTTATCAGATCATTGAATCCGGTTCCCGGGTCCTGGATTTGGGATGCGGCACAGGGGACCTGATCTATTTCCTGGCCAAGGAAAAGGCCGCCAAGGTCCAGGGGATCGAGCTTTCCGAGGAGGCCATTTACAAGTGCGTGGAAAAGGGCCTGAGTGTTTTTCACAGCGATATCGATTCCGGCCTTATCGAATATCCGGACAAGTCTTTCGATTACGTGATCCTTAACCAGAGCATGCAGGAGGTCAAAAAGGTGGATTTTGTCCTCCAGGAGGCGCTGCGCGTGGGGAAAAGGGTCATTGTGGGATTTCCAAACTTCGCTTATTTGAGCGCGCGGCTGCGGCTTTTTTTCCAGGGCCTGGCGCCTGTCACGCTTTCCCTGCCTTATTACTGGTATAACACGCCGAACCTGCATTTTTTGAGCATCAGCGATTTCAGGAATTTCTGCCTTGAGAAAAAGATCCGGATCCTGCGAGCCTATTACCTCGGCAAAAGCGGGCGCGTCTTTTTCTGGCCCAATCTTCTCGCCTTGAACGCCGTCTTTGTCATTTCATCCTCCTCTTAAGAACAAGGCACCAGACTAAAAAATGCCGCAAATTTTTCAAAGAGCGCGGTTTGGGCGCGAAGCGGCGAAAAAAGTCAAAAAGTGAAGGCTATTCGTCCCGGGAATCGCTTGTGAATTGAAAATCAGGAGGGTAAAATGCCGTATGTAAACCTTAAGGTCGTTGGTAAGCTGTCCGGTGAGCAGAAGGCCCAGATCGCGAAAGAGTTTTGCGAGACGCTCCAGCGTGTGGCCAATAAACCCAAAGACGCGACTTATCTTGTCATCGACGAGGTGGACGGCAAAAACTGGGCGCAAGGCGAAAAATTCTTCGCGTAAAGACTCCATTTGTTTTTTGAGGGGCGCAAGATCATGAAAAACCTTGATTTGACCATCAAGATCGGAGGCGAAGCGGGCCAGGGACTCAAAACCGTCGGTGAGCTTTTGTCCTACGCGTTTTGCCGCAAGGGTTATCACGTTTTCGCCAATCAGGCGCTCCAGTCGCGCATCCGGGGCGGTCACAACTGGTTTCAACTCCGCGTTTCAGACGCTGCCTTTCAGTGTCCATCCGCGAAAACAGATATCCTTGTCGCCCTGGACAAGGAAAGTGAATATCACTTCAAAGAACTCACCCCTGATTCCATCGTTGTCCTGGATTCAAAACAAACCGGTCCTCTGGAGTTGGATCCGGGCCAAGGCAGGATCCTGGACGCTCCCATGCTGGAGCTTGCCAAACAGGGGGGCGGCAATAAGCTGATGATCAATACGGTGGCCGCCGCTCTGGTCATGGGCCTCTTGGATTTTGATCCCGCCGTGTTATTCGGCCTTTTGAGAGAGATTTTCGCGAAGAAGAGCAAGGAATTGGGCGAGACCAATGTGAGCGTGGCCAAGGCGGGATATGATTTTGCCCTGGAGAAAAAACTGGGGGAAAAGATGCCGGATTTCAAGGCCGCGGGCCCGGGCAAAATGCTTATCCCCGGAAGCGAAGCCATTGCCTTGGGAGCATTGGCAGCTGGATGCCAGTTTATGTCCGCTTATCCCATGAGCCCATCGACAGGCATCATGACGTATCTGGCTTCCAAGACACGTAAGTTCAATTTTGTCATGGAGCAATCGGAGGATGAGATCGCCTCCATCAATATCGCCCTGGGCGCTTCCTACGCGGGCCTGCGGTCTATGACCGCTTCCAGCGGAGGGGGGTTCGCGTTGATGGTGGAGGGATTGAGCCTGGCCGGCATGCTGGAAACGCCGATCGTCATCGTCCTGGCGCAAAGGCCGGCCCCTGCCACGGGCCTGCCGACCCGCACGGCGCAGGAAGACCTTTTGTTTGCCATTTATGCCGGGCATGGAGAATTCGCCCGTTTTGTGACGGCTCCTTCGGATATCGAATCCTCTTTTTATGCCGTGGCCAGGGCCTTTAACCTGGCGGAAAAGTACAGGATTCCCGCGATTATCCTGACCGATCAGTCGCTGGCAGATTCGTTCGCGACCGTGGACGGGTTCCGCCTGCAGGACATCAGGATCGAACGAAACCTGATGACCGAGGAAGAACTTAAGAAAGCGGGGGACGGGTATAAGAGTTATCTTCTGACAAAAACCGGCGTTTCTCCGCGCGCGCTTCCCGGCAATCCATTTTGTTTTGTGACAGCCGACAGTGATGAGCATGATGAAGACGGCCGCATCACCGAAGACGTGGATTACACGAGGCCTGAAATGGTAAAAAAGCGCAACATCAAGGCCGCGGGCTTGCTTAAGGAGGCCAAAGGGCCTTCCTGGCATGGGCCCGCCAACGCCACGGACATTCTCATTTGCTGGGGATCGACCCGGGGCGCTGTTCAGGAAGCCGTGGACAGGCTGAATAAGGATAATCCCAGAGTGGCCATGGCGCATTTTGAGGATGTCTGGCCCCTGAATCCGTCGTATTTTGATTTTTTGAAAAAGGCCAAACTTGCGGCTGTCGTTGAAAATAATTTTACGGGCCAATTCGCGGGCCTGATCACGAAGATGACGGGTCATCTTGCCTTAGAACGCATCCTCAAATACAACGGTATGCCTTTCACGGCGGATGAGATCATTTCGGCTTTTGAAGAATTAAGGAAAAAACCCTCTTTAAGAAAATAATCAAAAGCAGCTTAAAAAGGTGTTTCATGTGCCCTCTTGACAGAAAAAGTTTAGGCGAGTATGAGACAGCCTGGTGTCCGGGATGCGGGAATTTCGGCATTCTGGAGGCTGTAAAAGACGCGTTGGTCCGGCTGGACGCCGATATGCGCAGGACTGTTCTCGTCTCGGGTATCGGCCAGGCCGCCAAGCTGCCCCAGTATTTGAAATGCAATTATTATAACGGTCTGCACGGCCGGGCCCTTGCCGCGGCCACGGGCATCAAACTGGCCAACAGGGACTTGACCGTCCTGATCACTTCAGGGGATGGAGATATCTTTGCCGAAGGCGGGAACCATTTTATTCACGCCGTGCGCCGAAACCTGGACATGACTCTTATCGTCCATGACAACCAGGTCTACGCCTTAACCAAAGGCCAGGCCTCTCCTATGAGCGATCCCGGTTATACGACGGAAACACAGCCTTTCGGCGTGATCAACGAACCCTGTCATGCCCTGGCTATGGCCATTGCCCTGGGATGCGGTTTTGTCGCCAGGAGTTTTTCCGGGGATAAGGAGCATTTGTCCGCCATGATCCAGGAGGCCGTCCGTTTCAAGGGATTTTCGCTGGTCGATGTCCTGCAACCCTGCCTGACCTTCAACAAAAAGAACAATTTCATGTGGTATAAACAGAGGATCGAGCCTTTGCCCGGGGATTATGATTTCCATAACAAGGCATGGGCCATTGAAAAAGCCCTGCAATGGGGCGACAAAATACCGGTGGGCGTTATTTACAGACAGGATGGCAGGCCGACGTATGAGGAGGCCTGCGGCCTCATGCAGGATAAGTCCATCCTGGAGAAAGGGCCGAATCCCGCAGGCCTCAACGACCTTTTGAATGAATTCCGGTAGTTTCCCGTCTTTTCCCTCGTATTTTTTAAAAAAACCCTTCAAAAACAGCCTCTCACGCAGTAGAATAAGTTAGCTTTAAACCCCTTGTCGGAAAAAATCGCGGGCGAGCTTTGTCCCGGTGGATTTTGGAATCCGATGGGGAATATAAATGAGCCCGCGGGATACGCGGGACTCCAGCCCCTTTTTCCTAAAAATATTTCTATGAGCCAAACCACAGGCAGACTGAAGAAGCTCCGTCAGTTGGGTCAAAGCCCTTGGTATGACAATATCGACCGCAGGCTGATCGAAAACGGCGAGCTCAAAGGCCTGATCGATTTAGGCATCCTGGGCGTGACATCCAATCCGAGCATTTTTGAGAAGGCTGTGGCTTCATCAACCGTTTATGACGCCAAGATCAAGCGGCTTAAGGATGAGGGCAGGGATGTTTACGGGATTTACGATGAATTGACCGCCGACGATGTCCGCGACGCCGCTGACCTGCTCAAAGGGGTTTATGAGGCGACGGGGGGCGAGGACGGCTATGTCAGCATTGAAGTCCTGCCGAAGTATGCCAATGACGCGTATGAGACCATAGAATACGCGCGCAGGATCTTTAAGAAAGTCGGCAGGCCGAATGTGATGATCAAGGTGCCGGGCACGGCCCAGGCCCCTGAGGCCGTCCGCGCGCTGATCGGCGAGGGCATCAGCGTTAATGTCACACTGATTTTTTCGCAGAAGCAGTATGAACTGGCGGCGCAGGCTTATCAGGACGGCCTTAGGGACAGGATGAGGCTCGGGCAGGATTTGAGCGGTATCGCTTCTGTTGCCAGCATTTTTGTCAGCAGGATCGATACGAAGGTCGACGGCCTTCTTGATATCTTCGCTATGCGGGAAATGGACCTGGAAAAGAAAACCAAGCTTCAGGAATTGAGGGGAAAGGTGGCTATCGCCAACTGCAAGCTGATCTATCAAAGATTTTTGCAGCTATTCGCGGATGAGAGGTTCGGCGACCTCAAAGAAAAAGGGGGCCGCATTCAACGACCGTTATGGGCTTCCACGAGCGCGAAAAACCCGAATTACAGCGATTGCCTTTATGTGGATAATCTGATCGGCCCCAATACCGTCAATACCATGCCTCACCCGACGGTCCTGGCCTATGAAGATCATGGCCGCCTGATTCTTTCTTTAGACAGCAATCTGGAAGTGGCGGCCGTGTGCAGGGCGAAGATTGAGCAGGAAGGCATTAATCTGGATGAGGTTTGCCGGGAAGCCCAGGCAGAAGGCCTGAAGGCTTTTGTTAATTCGTTCGAGTCCATGCTGAAAACGCTGGAACAGAAGATGAAGTAGCTTGATCAGGAATTTTCGGCCACTACGCAAGCTACGACCCTTGTCGGGTCGCTTCACGCTTGCTTTAGTGTCCTCAAAATTTTCCTTGTCGGAAAATTTTTCGGAGAGGTGGCTGAGTGGTTGAAAGCAGCTGCCTGCTAAGCAGTTGACCTGGGCAACCGGGTCCTCGGGTTCGAATCCCGACCTCTCCGCCATTGATACCAATTCGAACCTTTGTGCTCTTCGTCCAGAAGGGCCAAGGTTCGAATTTTTGTATGTGCGACATAGTAGGGTTTGAAATCCCGCTCATTTCCCTCAAAAAGCCTGTAAAAGTCAGCCTCTTTTGTCAAAACGCTCTCAAGCATGATAGGTGCAAGGAGTTCTTTGAGCGCCAGGGCAGAGGAGACTGTGTTTTTGTTGAGCGTCTCGCGCAATGTCTCGAGCCTGTGATTGATCCACTCTTTGGGCGGCGCCTTAAAGCTATTCTCTTTCTGAAAATTCAGCGATTCCATTTCCTGCTTTAGCTCATCGTTTTTTCTCTCTGCTTCAATCAAAGCCTCTGATACTGCTTTAGAAAGATTTCCCTTCCGGATAAAATTGAGATAATTCTGGATCTCCGCCTGGAGCTTTTCATATTGAGCTTTCTTTTTCTTGGCTAATTCCGGCGTCTCATCGAAGCTTTCCGTTGCCAACTTCTCTATCTTTTTGAAGATATATTCTAAATTTTCAGGAGTTAATATAACGCCTAGCTCTTTGATTATTATCTCTTCAACCTTCTTGCGCGAGATAAGGAGGAGGTTACTACAAGTTTTCCGTCGTGAATTATAGCATCCATAGTATCCACCGCCTTTTCCACTCAAGAGAACAATGGGGCCGTTGCAGGTATTGCATTTCATGAGTCCTGAGAATAAATAGGTGGGGCTTGTGTAAATGTAGCTTTTTTGTTGGTAATATGCCTTTTTATTTTTACTGACAGGCCACGTGCCCCTTAGTGCTTTTAGTTTTTCTTGGGCTTTGCCCCATATGTCTTTGTCGATAATTATCAAGTCTTCCCGAAAGAGCGGCACACGCTCTTTTTCTGGCCTTGGAACAGATTTTTTCTTGCCTGTCATGGGATCTCTTAAGTTTTTTGTCTTTCGCCAGTCCCACATGCCAATATATTTATCTTTATTCAATATTCTTGAGATCGTGGATACATTCCATCCACCGCTCAATTTCTTTCTGGTAGGTACTTTTTCTTCATTTAGCTTTTGGACCATTCTATGAATACTGACTCCCGAGACGAAATCTTTAAATATCCTTTTTACAATCTCTGCCTCTTCGGGATTTATGTAATGCACCATGCCTTCGTATTTGGCCTGGCCTTTCTTATTGAGCTTCAATTCTCCAACCGGCTTGGTAGAATAGCCATAGACGTTTTCTCCGGCACTATAGCCGCGCAGCTTCTGACCCTCAAGGCCACGCGCAGTCTTCTTGCGCAGGTCATCTAAGTAGAGTTCATTTATCATGCCGCGCATCTGAATGCCAAGTTTTGAATTCTCGTCATCCGTAACGATGCCATCTGATACAGAGATCAGTTTGATCAGGAGATAGTTAAATTTCAGGACAAGGGTGAGCATTTGATGATTGCTACGGGAGAGACGAGAGAGGTCGTCTACCACCACGGCGTCAAATTCTTTGCTCTCCGCGGCCTTTTCTAATGCCTGAAGCCCCGGCCTGCTAATAAGAGAACCAGAGATAGCCTCATCGACATAAGTATATTGATCATCAGTAGAGATGTCGTGTTCTGTGCAATATTTTTTGCAGACTCTCACCTGATCATCAATGCTTTTTTCGCTTTGATTTTCAGATGAATATCTGGCGTATATAGCTGCTTTCATTTGGAGGCTCCGCCGGATAGAAAGACATCCGGGTTTTGTTTAGCTATTTGAACATACTCTGAGGCAATAATATCTGCGATCGCATCCAGCAGGCGTTGAACAGGAGGTGAATCCTTCCAACTGAGCATTAGACCTTCACGTTCTAGGCTGGTTTTCTTTTCGATTTCGGCAGTGTTTATGGTATCCATAAAAACCTTGTTTTTATCACCGGCAGGGTATATATTACCCAAATACGGTATAAAATTGACTTAAAATCGAACATGTTCTAGATGACTAAAATATACCCTAAAAGGTATAATATGTCAAGAGTTATTTTGGAGGAAAAATGGACGCAAAGAAGCTAGGAAAGAAGATTAAGCTGGCGCGGATCGAGCTAGATCTTAATCAAACAGACTTGGCAAAGAAGATAGGGGCTAAACAGAAAAGCATTTCTCGCTACGAGAATGGGCTTTCGATGCCATCAGTTGAGACTTTGGTAAAGATTGCTAAATCTCTAAAGAAATCGACTGGATATTTCTTGGAGGGTTAATAAGATTAGAAGACTAAATATGCTTTCTTATGAAAGAAAAATCCAGGTTTTGTTGCAGCGATATCTCTCTAATATCCTTCATCAAAATGATGTTGTCGTTGAACGTCAATGGCCAGCTTTTCCAAGAGACAAACGTTATTCTCCTAGAATTGATGTTGCTATCGGCCCATTTGCAACAGAGACGAAGCTTATCGATAGATATGATCAATTATCGCGAACAGCAAAGCCTTTCTTAGATCATTGTTTTGATATTTTTAAGGAAAACATGCGAGCATTCAATCCTGGAATCTTTCTGGAGAATCATAACGGCTATACGAATTTTAATCAAAATGCAAGATGTTTCATCGCTATTGAAATTGAAAAATCCGGTTCCAGGAAGCATAGACTGGGTGATATTGTAAACGCTTCAGCGCTGGGAAGAATAGGTTTGATAATTGCATGGGATGCCGCAGCATTAAGATCATTCTTAAGAATTATAACTTATTTTGATTTTCTTAGAGAGGTTAAGAAAAATACATTTCAAACAGCCAATGTAGCAATTTTGGAAAAAGAACAGTTTCTTTATATTTTGGATCAGTTTATTAACCATTAAGGCGAAGGCGTTCCCTTGATATTTTACTGGCTCATTTATAGTTAGATGAAATAGCAAAAGAGGTTGAATTAGAGGAGGGAGTATAAGATGTGGGAAACACCATATTATACATTTCATAAAAAAGTTTATACCGATAAGAAAAGAAAAAAAACCTCTAGTTTAATTATTGATGTAACTGGCTCAGCCCCAACAATGGATGTGCCAGGCGACCAATTAGTAAGCGCCTTTTCAGTACTCACGAAAGGAAAATCACCCCAAAAAACAAAAATATTAGATATAGGAGCTGCAAAGTTACGAAATACTATATATCTTTTAAAAAAAGGATTCCAGGTTTATGCTGTTGAGTTTAAGGAGCTTGTCGACCGAATGCCTCAAGCGAAGGATAAGTGGAATGAAGCAGAAAAATACCCTAACTTTAAAAAAGTTACATTTCCAAAAGATTTCTATAAACTTAAAAAAGGAGATATCGATATTATCCTATTAATAAATGTTATAAATGTTATGCCGATACCTAATGAAAGATTAATGTTGCTGTCCTTGTGTAGGGAAAAAATTAAGAAAGATGGAATTTTACTTTGGTATCATTGGCGGGCAACATCAATAAATCCTGAAGAGTATACACAGGAAAATAAGTTAAACGACGGATTTTTTAAGGGGAGAGGGAGAAAATATAAAACCTTTTATGGTGAATGGGATAGAGAATATGTGTTAGAAATGCTAAACTCAACAGGATTTAAAATTAATAAAACTATTTACTTTGACAATGTAGGAAATAACCAAGCTTATGCATTTTCACCTAATGCATTTAGTTTAGTTAGAAAATATTTAGAAGCCTCCGGTATTTTAAAAGCAAGGAAGCCAACAACATCTTTAGCGGAAGTAGAGAAGATAAATTTTCTTCCATTATATTTGCAGGAGTTGAAAAAAGTACCTCCAGGCAAACAAGCTGCAACCGTATTTCATCATTTAGTTGCCAGGCTTTTGGACAATATTTTTATCCACCAGTTTAAAAACATGGAAATAGAAAAAGAAATTTTTACTAGATTTATGCGCATTGATATTAAATTTCAGAATAGAAATAAAGAAGGTTTTTTAAAAGATCTTAGAGAATTGAGAGATTTTAGCTGTCCTTCTGTATTCGTAGAATGTAAAAACTATAAAAGCGACGTTGGAAATCCAGAATATGATCAGCTATCTGGCAGATTAAGTAAGCGCCTGGGGCAAGTTGGGTTTCTTGTATGTCCCAGTATTAATAATAAAAACGGTATGCTAAGGCATTGTAAAATCAGATATGAAAAAGGTGAATGTATCATTGTGCTTGATTTAAAAGATATAGAAAACTTAGTTCGGCTTAGAGTTCGAGATGATTATGAGGCCATTGATGACTACGTACTAAATAAAGTCGAGGTGGTGGCGAATTTTTGATTTGCGAAAGGAGCCGTAGAATGTCCAAGTTAAATTGTTATCTATCACAGGCGATTACCCTATTGAGGCAGTTTGATATTAAGGAAGCAGATGAGCATATTAAGTTTTATGAACATATTGAAAAATGTGTTAAAAAAAATCATAAAGCTAACATATTTCATCCTATTAAAGAAGACTCTAATAAGCGATCAAATGAGATATATTGGAGAGATTTAGCAGAAATTGATAGGGCTGATTTTTTAGTTGCAGAGATTTCGGTAGTTTCTTGGGGGGTTGGTCAAGAATTAACGTATGCGATTATGAAAGGCAAGCCAATTTTAGCTTTATATAATACGAAATCACGATTCAAACTTTCAGAAATGGTTTCAGGATCTGGCTTAAGAATTCGTACTTATAATGGCAAAAGCGATGAATGGAAGGAGCAAATTGCGAGACATATCGCAGGTTTTATGCCCGAAGTAAAACAATATTTTTATCTTAGAGAAAGGGTGTGTGCAAAAATACCATGAAACAAAAATTGTTAGTTAGCATCCGAGGTCCTAAAGAAGCCCTATCTGCGTATAAAGGAGGAGCGCATATAATTGATGTTGAATATCCAGCCTCAGCCTTAGGAACACCCTATCCGCTTAATATAAAAGCTGTTCGTATTGCGATTCCGAAAAGAATAGAAATCGCAACAAATATTGGAGAAGATCAAAAAAAGCGAAGAAGCACGGCTTGTCAGGCAGCTTTAGGGGTGGCATTATCGGGGGCAGATGTTATTAAGGCTGGCTTAGCAAGATATCCATATAAGGAAGCGAAATATGTAGCTGGAAATATCGTAAGAACTGTTAAGTATTGGTTCCCTCGTAAAAAAGTTATCCCAGCGGTTTTTATTGATAAAAATTTAAGGAGAATTTTTGATCCAATAAAAGAAGGTCCAAAATTAGGAAAAGAAATAAAGGCCGATGGCATCCTAATTGATACTTTTAATAAAGGACCAGAAGAAAATAAGTTGATAAAATTATTAACATATGAAGAAATTAAAATTTTTGCTAATACTTGTCATCGTTTTAAATTAGAAGCTTGGATAGCGGGCTCTATAACTTTTGAGGAAATACCAAAATTATGGAAAACAGGTGTTGATGTTATTTGTATTCGAGGTGCGGCTTGCGTTAAGGATTCCGGAAGAATGGGCCTGGTTTCGCGTCAATTTGTAAAAGAACTAGTAAAAACAATCCCAACCTATAAAGAAAAAATATGAAATAAGTAAAATATGTTTTTTTAAGATGAAAAATGAACCATCAGTTTTTATATCCAAGAGTAAATATCTAGAAGGGCTTCAGTGTCCTAAGCTTCTTTGGTATGAGTTTAACCGCAAGGAAGACTTCCCCGAAATCGCCCTCTCTACTCAATTCAGGTTTGATCAAGGTAAAAAAGTTGGCGAGTTAGCGCAGAAACTGTTTCCTGGGGGGATTAAATTAGAAAGAGATCTAGATCCAGATAAGTGTTCCCAGAAATCATTGGAAGCTCTAAAGCAGCGCAAACCCCTTTTTGAAGCTGGTTTTGTCCATAATCATGGCTATGCCATCGCTGATATCATTGAGCCAGCCAGTGATAATGCCTGGGATCTAATTGAAGTAAAAAGCTCAGCAAGTGTCAAAGATGAACATTTCTATGATGTAGCTTTCCAAAAATATGTCTATGAAGGAGCAGGCCTTAAGATACGCGATTGTTATCTTTTGTATATCAACACTAAATATGTCCGCGAAGGATCGATTAAACCCGAGAAGCTATTTTTGCAACAAAATATTACAGAAGAGGTCGAAGAATTAAAACGAGAAATAGAAAAAAAGATGGCTATAATGCTTCGGCTTATTTCTGGGAAAGACATGCCAGACATAAAGGTTGGAGAGCAGTGTGATAAACCTTATGTGTGTGCACTTTATGATATCTGTTGGAGTTTTTTACCTGAGAACGATCATGTTTTTATCCTTTCTCGAATTGGGAAAAAAGCATTCGAGCTTAGGGAAAAAGGAATATTAAAATTAATAGATATCCCGGAAGGATTTAAGTTAAGCGCAAATCAGATTATTCAAGTTAATAGCCATAGGACAGGAGACCCTTATGTCGATGAAGAAGCGGTAAAAGGTTTTCTAGAGAAGTTAAAATACCCGTTATATTTTCTTGATTTTGAAACAATCAATCCTGCAGTACCTCTTTATGATTTATCGAAGCCTTATGAAAGAATTCCGTTCCAGTATTCTCTGCATATTGTAGAGAAAAGGGGAGCTAATCCGGTGCATCATTCTTATCTGGCTCGAGGCGATGCAGATCCAAGATTGGAAACCTTAAGACAACTGAGAGATTTATTGGGTAACGTTGGTTCAATTCTAGTATATAACGCTACTTTTGAAATAGGGGTTCTAAAGAGTTCAGCTGAGGCACATCCAGAGTTTAAAGGTTGGGTAGGCGAAATTGAAAAGCGTATCGTGGATCTTTATGCGCCCTTCAGAAGTCTTTCTTATTATCATCCTAAACAGGCGGGGAGCAGCTCTTTGAAAGAGGTGCTTCCTGCTCTTACGGGAAGTACCTACGAAGGATTGGAGATTTCAGATGGAGAAATGGCAAGTAGGGAATATTACAGAGTAACTTTTGATGGCGGAATTGATGAAAAAGAACGCCAGCGTGTGCGCGCTGCACTTGAGAAATATTGTGATTTAGATACCAAGGGGATGATAGATATCTTAAAAGCCTTAAATGAAATAGTTTCGATATGAAAAAGTGTCCTTTTTGCGCTGAAGAAATCCAGGATGAAGCGATTAAGTGCAGATATTGCGGTGAGTTTTTAGATGAAAAATCCCTCCAAGAGTCCGAAACATTCAAGAAAACAAATAGGGTTAATTTAAGCCGGGTTGAGGTGGCAGAATATCTTCGCGTGCCTCGGACAACTATCGATGCTTGGGTGCGGCAAGAAAAGATGCCATTCTCGCGTATCGCTAGCGGCCGGGTTATCTTCCGCAAGAGCGATATTGATCGTTGGATTGGCACGGGTGACGTTACGACTTACTCTCGTTATGTGAGCAGCGCAAAGAAAATAAGTGATATTTTACCAGAAGGTTATAAGCCGCCGAGTGAGGAGCAGGAGTGGATTGATTATGTGCGAGAGATCCATGAAAAATTCATTGGCAAGCATGCCCGTAAAGATGGCGTTTCAGATGAAGAGTATGCCAAAGGCTTGAAAAAGGCTAGCACTCTTAGGACCGTTTCAACAAGGGTTGAAGGTGCGAGGGTTAAGTTCGTCTGGGGTTCAAAAAAGAGAAAATATCTCATCACCCAAGGAGAAGAAGCTTATAACGAACATCTTAAGAAAGATAAAGGTTTTCGGTCTGCCCTTCAGCAGTTAACTATTTTGATGTGCATTCTTGATTCCTGGTATTAAGAAATTGCCTCGATAACCTATTGACTTTTGGCAAAAAAGTGCTAATATTAATTTGACAATTTGGTAAGTCCCGAGTTTGAAGGGGGAATTCCCGGACGTTAAAAAAGTAAAACCTTCGTTGGTCAAACTATGACCGGCGAAGGTTTTTTTTGGGTCAAATATATAGGAGAGAGTAATCATGAATAAGGAAGTAACAAGAAGTTTGAAGTTAGAAGTTAGAGTTCAGCTTTGGGCTCGTGCAGCAGGACGATGCGAATTTAATAACTGTAACCGGCCTTTGTATAAGTCTCCTGTGACTCAGGAACAGGGCAATATTTCTGAGTTTGCACATATTTGGTCTTTTTCAGAGAAAGGTCCCCGCGGCTGGGGGATTTTTCAAAAGACAAAGAAGCAACTTAATGAACTGCCAAATCTAATGCTGCTTTGTCACGATTGTCATAAGACTATTGACTTGGATAAAAAAGGCGAACGTTATTCGGCAAAATTGCTTAGTCAATGGAAGGATGAACACGAGCAGCGAATTGCCATCGTAGCTGGTGTGGACCCGAGCAAAAAGTCTCATGTGTTACTCTATGGAGCTAACATCGGAGATGAAAAATCGATGCTCCAACCTGAACATGCCAAAGAGGCTTTATTCCCGGAATGGTACCCTGCAGAAGAACGGCCATTTTGCTTGTCCATGAGCTGGGAGGGCAAGGACGATCAGGGGGATTATTGGAGAACAGAGGCAAAAAATCTCGAGGATGCTTTTAATCGACAGATTCGTCCTTTGATCGAAGAGGGCAACCAATGTCATTTTTCGATCTTCGCTTTCGCACCAATGCCGCTGATGGTACATCTGGGAGCGTTAATGACTGATAAGATTCCGGCCCAGGTTTACCAACTTCATCGGGAACCTTACCCTGCTTGGCATTGGTTAAGCGGGCCGGATAAGTTTGAATATCAAATCAAGGCACCGAAATCTTTTAAAAACCCACCGGTTCTGGTGATATCGTTGAGTGATTCGATTGCACACGAACGAATTTTAGCAGTGCTAGGGGAAGAAGTTTCAATTTGGGAACTCACGATTGAAAAACCCCATAACGATTTTTTAAGAAGCAAAGATCAGCTTTCCGGCTATCGTGAAGCCATTCGGAAACTGATGGTTGAGATTGGTAGGGCTCACGGCAAGACAGCTCCGTTGTCGATATTCCCGGCAATGCCTGTGGCATGCGCTGTTGAGTTAGGCCGCGTGAGGATGCCCAAGGCCGATATGCCTTGGATTTTTTACGACCAGAATAATAAACAAGGGCGTTTTATCAAAACGTTAGAAATAGGAGGCACAAAATGAGTATGCAGATACAAAAAATGATGGCTGAGGAAATAGGCGGCTCTATTGACATTCCAGATTCCAGCTATGAGGCTGCTCAGAAGCGATATGGAGATCTTGGGAAGTGGCTAAAGGAGAGTCTAAAATCAAAAAGCGCTCAATTCAAACCACATGTTTTCTCGCAGGGGTCATTTCGCTTGGGAACTGTCATAAAGCCTCTGGGTATGAACGACTACGACCTAGATCTTTCCTGTAAGCTTCAACAAGGAATTACAAAGGAAAACTATACTCAAGAGCAACTTAAGGAATTGCTCGGCGCAGATCTTGAAGCGTACCGGCTTGAGAGACACATTGAAGAAAAGCTTGAACGCAGGCATCGGTGTTGGCGCCTTTATTATCAAGACGGCCTCAAGTTTCATATAGATACCGTTCCATGCATCCCTGAAATAGATCACGTGAGACAGATACTCCAAGAGAGAATGATAGAAGCTGGAGAGGCTAAATTTCTAGCCGAGCAAGTTGCCCAATTGGCGGTTTCCATAACAGATGATAGGAAGCCATCGTACAGAGTAATTTCGCCCGATTGGAATATTAGCAACCCCGAGGGTTATGCGCAGTGGTTTGTGAATCAAATGAAGCAGGCAGGGCGATTTCTCGAGTCGATGGCCATAAATGCAAAAGTTGCCAAAGTTGACGATCTTCCTGTTTATAAATGGCGAACTCCTCTGCAGCGATGCGTGCAGATTTTAAAAAGGCATCGCGACATCATGTTTGAGTCTAATAACGACGGCAAACCTATTTCAATTATTATTACGACGCTGGCCGCCAGAGCTTACAGAGGTGAAGATAATATCGAAACTGCAATGCAGGGCGTTTTGTCGCAGATGGGGGGTTTTGTTAAGGAGCAACAGCCGCGAGTTCCAAATCCTGTTAATCCCATAGAGGATTTTGCAGATAAATGGCGAACGGAGGAGGGGCGTAGGCTACGGCTTGAAGAAAACTTTTGGCGTTGGTTGAACCAGGCAAAGGCTGATTTTGGTGCGCTTGGTTCTTCTGGCGATATCAAATATCTTGTGGAGCAGGCAAGTGAAAAATTCGGCACAAGACTGAACAGCGACGAATTAAAAATAAAGCTTGGATCCGTTGCGAGTATTTCAGCAGTGGGTAAAGGGTTAGCCGATCAAACACCTAAAAGACCGGTTGACCTTCGAGGAGGAGGGCGGCTTGGCTGAAGTGATTCAAACAAATTTTTTGAAAGAACGTCAACAGTCTGCGGTAGAAGTTGTCAGAATTGAACTGGAACGCGACGGGAAGTTCCGACAAGTTGCTGAAAATGAGGTTGGTTCGTCCTTAAAAAATTGTTCAATAATTTGGCGTACTCATATTCATGCATCAGGAAAAGACTGGATTGTTGATATTGGGTTGCCCAAATATTTTCCTGACGAACCTCCTATTGCGCGTGTTCATGATTGGGAGGAGCTTTTTCTTCGGAATCCTCATGTTGTGAAAGGTGGTTGTCTTTGCACGATTCCGAATTCTGCTGCACTAGATAGCACTGATCCTGTCGGGCTGGTTCGATATGTCTATGATAAAGCAAAGGAGATTCTTGAGGGAACCGACCTGAATGATTTCAAAGAGGAGTTTTCTTATTACTGGGGTAGTTGTATTACAGAAGGTTCGCGGCCCGTATTAATAATCGATCCGATCAAGGAACTAGAAAAATTCCTTCCCGTTATTTTTTGTAATGGATATGTATGCGTTGCTTCTTCTATAGAAAGACTCAATCGTTGGGTTTCACATCGTATAGGTAAGATATCAGAACTAACGAGTAAGGGGAGCGGGATCTTAATTAATTTGAACGCTCCATTGCTTCCTCAAAAGTACCCTAGTACTCTTGCTGAACTAGTTTCTCTCGCTGAAGTCAATGATCCTTCTGCAGCAGAAATGATTAACAGCTATATCTTGACGAGTTCTTCGCACGGCCTTGCACTTCTTGTTCAGAAAGAAGAAGGAGGAGTAGTATTGGGGGGTATAATTTTTAGTGGTCTTTATTCAACGAAGCTTGCCCACGGCTTTCGTCCGGGTAAAGCGCCCTTGGACGTGCTGCGTAGCAGGGCGGTTTCACTTTTTCGTTCTACAAAGGTGATTCGCAGTAAAGTCATTCAAGTTGATCATCACTGGATTCATTCAAGAGGTGGTGATGGCCGAGATTTTTCTAAAAAGTCGGTTTTGTTGATTGGATGTGGATCATTGGGGGGATATGTAGCTCACTTATTGAGTCGAGCTGGTGTTGGTCGCCTTACACTTATAGATAATGATCAACTTGAGTGGGAAAATCTAGGACGTCATATACTTGGCGCTTCTTTTCTTGGAATGTCGAAGGCAGAGGCTCTTGCCGTGGAACTTACGCGAGGGCTACCACACTTAGAGATTGACGGTATACCAAATGATTGGCGAGATGTGTTTGCGTCGAACCCAAAACTATTTAATGACTATGACTTGGTGATTTCTACGGTGGCAGATTGGCGCTGTGAGGGTTCACTTAATGCGTTAGCGCGAAGAGTGCAAATGCCGCCCCTTCTCCTTGGATGGCTTGAACCGTATGCAGTGGCAGGGCATTGTCTTGCTATTTCCCGAGAGGGGGGATGCTTCGAATGTGGCTCGAATGCAGTTGGGCAGTTTCAGCGTAGCGTTGCAAATTTTCAGGAAACAACGATTTTTAAGGAGCCGGGTGGATGTGCTTATTATCAACACTACGGTCCGACTGCTTTGATGCCGGTTGCATCAATGATTGCATCTGTAGCCGTGGAGTCTCTTCTCAACATCCCTACCAAATCTTCTCTTTGTACTTGGGTAAGTAGTGCAGAACATTTGCAATCTGTAGGAGCAAATCTTACTGAGGCATGGGGTCAAGAGGTTAGCAGAGATGGTTATTCGAGGATATTCCGAAAATCTTGGGAAAAATCAAAATCTTGCAGTTTATGTGTCCAGACAAAATCATGAATTCTCGTCTTTACGGACTTCCTAATTCTGAACACAAACTTTTTTTAACAAGAGAAGTGTTAAAAATTTTCTCTGATTATCTTCAAAAAGATATCGATTCGGAAGCTGGCGGACTTCTTTTCGCAGAGTTTGACTTTCCTGTAATTCGCATTATTGAAGCATCGTCTCCAGAATCTTCTGATAGACGATGGAGAACATTATTTATTCCAAATCGTATTTTACAACGGAAACTTATTAAGCAGCGCTTTAAAAAGGGGTTCCATTTTGTAGGGGAGTGGCATACTCATCCGGAAGCGGAACCTAACCCATCAGCATTAGACTTAGAATCTACAGCCGAGTCATTTTTAAAATCCGATCACGAGCTAAATTATTTTATTATGGTTATTGTTGGAAATAAATCGGAGAAACTTAATCTCTGGGTTAGCGCACACGACGGATCGAATCATTATCGTCTTAAGGAAGTTAGTTGTAGGAGTAAGTATAGTAAAAATGACTAAACAAGAACAAATCGACCGATGGTCTAAGCGTTATGGTAGGCAGTTATCTGAAGAAGAGCATAGAGAGATCTGTGATAATTTAAGCGGATTCTTTAAGATATTGCATGGATGGGATAAAGCTGAAAGGGAAAAGAAGGGTTCAGCTGATAAAAAAATCTAAGCTTTTCTTGTAGATTTTTGCGAATTCCTTTAACTGTATTATATCTATCCTGCGTTGGCCTGCCTCGATCTTGGAAACATAAGACTGTGTCCTTTTGAGTAGTTTTGCGACATCCTCCTGTTTAAGTCCCATATCGTTGCGGGCCCTTATCAATTTTTCCACCAGCGCTTTATGTCCCTTTGTATATATCGTTTTATCCATATAATTGATTTATCCTTGAGAATATGGTATATTCCATAATGAAATATGCCAAAATGGAATACGCAACAAAAAGAATAGGTGGCTGATGTGTAAGGCGGTATTAATCTTTTCTGCGATGTTGCTGACCGGGTGTGCCAGCTTGGATCCTTTTTATAAGTCGCCTGAACAGATACAGGCGAGAAAGGATGCGTTTTTCCAGACCAACCCAAAGCTTTCCAAAGAGACTAAAGACTGTATTCAGAAGAGTGAGATTATGGTTGGAATGACCCGAGAACAAGTAAGAGCTTCATGGGGTGATCCTGAGCCATATCGGGGGAGCAGCACAGTCTACGATGACGGGACCTCTGAGTTTTGGTATTATAGAGCAGGCTATCCCTATGAATACACCTTGCATTTTATTAATGGGAAACTGGATAGTTTTACAAAAGATAGAAGCGCGGATTCTTATTAAAATAAAATATTAAAAAAATGTTGAATTTTTCCGACGAGGTCTTTTCTTGACAACATTGGTAAAGCATGTTATAAAAATACTAGATGTACCGGTATCTGTGTTAAAGTAACAGTATAGTTTTCCAGGAATAATAAACGGCTATTGCGACGAGAATTGAGAATTGAAAATCGCGATGGCCGTTTTCTATTTTTTAACAGGTTTTAACAATAGGAGGTTGTAATGAAAAACAACAGTAGAGAACTATCAATATCGGAATTGGTTCAGCAGCTAGAGAATAAAATTCTAGAGCCTGGATCGTTAGACAAAACAGTATTGCAAAAGTGTGCCGTGCTTTTTAAAAACCGAGGGTATTCGAATGAAGATATATCGGAGATATTGAAAGTGAGCAGCAGGACAATAGATCGCTATATCGAGAATGTTCGGTCGGAAACGTCTTTAATGGTTGGGATCAATTTTCAAAAAGAATTGCTGGGAGAAATATTAAATCATCTGAAATTGCGTTATCAGAGATTATTGCGATTATCGTATTCTGATAAGTTGTCAGATTTTGAAAAAGCGCGAACAGTTTGCTTGTGCCACCAAATTGAAATGGATGGGGTCGCGTTATTAAGCCGGTTAGGTTATTTAAGCAGAGAGCAGGGCCTGGGAAGTATTAATCATGCAGAGGAGGAGGCGGAAGAGTCAGACAAGCAATTGCAGGAAATGATTAGAGAACAAGCCGGTAAATTAAGCATGCAACAGAGAAATAGCATTGATGAACTTCTTAGAACTATTGAAGTTGAAAGAGAGGCGCGGGTTAGGAAAATGGCGATATCTTTCTTTGAGGAAAATGAAAACCAAGATAGAGGAGTGTCTCTGTTTTGCAGTGTCACTGTATTGAATAATTAATTACGTAACATATTAATAATAAAAGTGTTATAAAAATATGTGTTTAAAAAACGCGACAAAAACGACAAATATTAAGATTAAATTATTTGTGATGTTGTAGGGCGTTTGTTACGGTTTTCTTGCTGATATTTAGGCTTAAGCCGATCTCTCTTAGTGACATTCCTAGGAGAGATAATTCCCTTATCTTTTGAGCGTACTTTTGATATAATGGTGTCCGCTGATTCGGCTGCAATATGATCTTGGTCGTGATCTCTGACTCGGTTCGAATTGGTTGCATTCGGGTCCGCCATTTTTTTGCGTCAGAGCAAAAAAATGGCGGATGCCGAGAAGGCCGTTGTGAGCCGATAAGGCGAACAGGCCTGAACGGCGCCGCCACCGTAATGTTTTATCGCCCAGAGCAAAAAAATGGCGGATGCCGAGAAGGCCGTTGTGAGCCGATAAGGCGAACAGGCCTGAACGGCGCCGCCACCTTAATGTTTTTTCGGATAACGAAAAATTTGGCGGATACTAAAGCGACCGTGGCGAGGCGAGTGCGCAGTAAAGCGGAGCCTCCCGGGACGGGATAAGCCGAGCAGGAAGCGAAGTATCTTAACCTAATCTTCGGCCAAAGCGAAAAATGGCGGGGCGAATCCGCCGCTTATCAGGAATCGGGATTCGAAGCTAACCCGAGCGCCGCTAGCGAAAAGATATCCGGCGATGCCGACCCAGAGTTCAAGCGGCCTTGTTTCTTCTTTGAAAAATTTGCTGGGGGATGGTTTTTGTAACGTGAGAGCAAAAGGATGGAACTCCTGATTTTTAAACTGCTTTTGATCGTCTTTTCCGCTTTCGCTACGGTGATGAGCCTTGTTTTTATGCTTTCGCCGAAGCTTTTTTCGCGGATCGAAGAGGCGCTGGGCATGGAATTCGGTGCTTCCGCTTATGTGACGATCTTAGAGGGCAGGATCAATTTTTTGAACGATTGGGTTTACAGGAACCACATTTTGTTCGGTCCTTTGCTGGCGGTCCTGGCCGCCTGGAATACAAGAAATGCCGTTTTTTTCTGATCCGTAACCGGATTTTTTGTGTTGGGACGGGAGAAAAATAGGAAAGCCGCGGTTTTTGACCGCGGCTTTTTGTCTTTTTACCGGATGCTTTTTAAGGCGATGAGAAAATTTCGAAGAAAGGAATTTACCGCGAGCGGCTTTGTTTATCGACTTCAGAATAAACAATGCGGGAAATATTCTGAATGACCTTGCGCAGGGCTTCCACATCAGCCCCTCTCGTCAGAATGCAGAGAAGGTAGGGATGCTTAGGGTAATAAATGATCCCGCAGTCATGCAGCTGCCAGGTCCATCTTTCGTAACGTTCTCCGAATTTATGGGCGACCTTTGTTCCCTCGGGGACCGAGGTGACCAGCCCATACGGGAATTGCGATTTGCTCAGGATTTTCAGGGCTTTTTCCGACATTTCAGGACTCAGATAGGAGGCGTTGTAAAGGATCCTGAACAGGGAGGCGTAGGAGCGCACGGAGATCGCCTGTTCCGGCTCGTTGTATTCCCAGACGTCCATGCCCAGGGATTTCTGCACGGAATTGAAACTCCCCGGGTCGTAGGCAACCAGCATTTCCTTGGCTTCGTTGTCGGAATATTTGATCATCCTGCCGATCAAATCCTTGATGGTGTAGGATTCACCGGGCGTAAGGACCTCCGAGGGTTCGAAATGCTGCTCCATGCCGGACATTTTTCTTTCATAGGTCAGTGTTTTTTTCAAAAGGCCCGGGTCGGATTCGGCTTTTTTGAAGTAGGCCATCATAATCGGCACCTTGAGCAAACTGGCAGGCAGGAATTTCAGGTTTTCATTGATGCCGAACCATGGCCCGTTGTTCAGGTCGCGGAAGTAGACGCCCACTTCAATGGCCTGTTTGCTCTGAACAGCCGCCTGGACAGCCTCTGCGATCTTGTTTTTGAAAGGGATGAGCTCCTGAGGCATCTCTCCGGGCTCGCATTCAAGGAGAGGGTTGATGAATTCATATCCGCCTTCGCGCACTTCCTGGAATGCCGGCTTTTTGAATATCCTCTCGGTTAAAAATTTAAGTCCCCAGGCCCCGGAAAAGAATCCAAGCAGAAAGGGCAGGGCCAAAGCGAGCCAAAACAGTTTTGTTCTGTGACCGGGTGCGGTTGTGGGATGTGTCATAGTTGTTAAATTTACCCTATTTTCCCTTCAAGTTCAAGTAGAATAATAAGGTAAATTACACTTGTCAGAAACGCTTGAGAATATTAAAATAAAGACCTTGCTGAAAGGAAAAACAGGGTTTTTTACGATGGTATCGGCGACCGCCGTTAACGATAAGATTTGCGCCCATGGGTTCGACAGAGCTCACCATTGGCGAAAAAAGAATGTTAGATATTGCGCCCATAGCTCAACTGGATAGAGCACTAGCCTACGGAGCTGGGTGTTAGAGGTTCGAATCCTCTTGGGCGCACTGATTTTGAAACACCAAGAGCCATGAGAGGTTAATTCGGCCAGGCAACTTATGTTCGCTGGCCTCCATAAGTTGCGGCCCTCATTAAGAATCCTCTTGGGCGCACAAATTTTTCTGATTCAATCGTATGTTTTCCGACGAACATTTCATGCAGCAGGCATTAAAGGAGGCCCAGAAGGCTTCCGGGTCGCAGGACGTGCCTATCGGCGCGGTCATTGTCCATAAAAATCACATCATCGGCAGGGGATATAATCAGGTTGAGCTTCTCAAAGACCCTACCGCGCACGCCGAGATGATCGCGATTACCCAGGCCTCCAGCGAGCTGGGTTTGAAATGGTTAAGCGGCTGTGTGCTGTATGTGACAATTGAGCCCTGCAGTATGTGCGCCGGCGCCCTTGTCCTTTCGCGCGTCAAGCGTGTTGTTTTCGGGGCTTACGACCCGAAAGCGGGGGCAGGCGGTTCGGTTTTCGATATCCTGAATAACAGGAAGCTGAATCACAGGATTGAAGTGACCCCGGGGATTTTATCGCGGGATTGCGCGTCTTTGATCCAGGATTTCTTCAGGAGACAGAGAGCGAAGGACAATTGATTTTAGACACGTCAGCGCTTGCTTTAGTGTCTTTTTGATGGAGAATTTTCGGCCACTACGCAAGCTACGACCCTTGTCGGGTCGCTTCATCCCCCTGCTGAGGGGACGCCGCCTTTTGGGCGTCAGCGCTTGCTTTAGTGTCCTCAAAATTTTCCTTGTTTTGCAGTGAAGAAGATCCTTCGTCCTTCAAAGCGCATTAAGGAGGACTCAGGATCCAAAATTCACTGCGTGAATTTTGGAGAGGTTCGGGAGCGGTTTAACCGGCACGCCTGCCCGCTCCGATTTCATCGGAGCGAAGTCTCGCCTGCTCGAAAAATGAGCAGGCGGAGAGAGCGTCTCGTCTCGGATTTGCGGACATTTTTATGGCATGGAAAGTTTATATTTTATTGAGTAAGCAATTGCAAAGGACATATACGGGATGCGCAAGCGATGTTTCCGCCAGATTAAAGCGGCATAATTCTGGAAGGGTGAATGCTACAAGGCGGGGAATTCCCTGGGAATTGATTTACGAAGAACCGGCGGAAGATTATAAACAGGCAAGAAAAAGGGAAGACTATTTTAAGAGTGGCGCCGGCCGAAGAAAAATTTCAGGAATTTTAGACTTTTGGAGAGGTTCGGGAGCGGTTTAACCGGCACGCCTGGAGAGCGTGTGACTCGCAAGGGTCCGAGGGTTCGAATCCCTCCCTCTCCGCCATTTTTTTGCGCCAGAGCAAAAAAATGGCGGATGTCGAGAAGGCCGTTGTGAGCCGATAAGGCGAACAGGCCTGAACGGCGCCGCCACCGCAATGTTTTTCGGCCAGAGCAAAAAAAATGGCGGATGTCGAGAAGGCCGTTGTGAGCCGATAAGGCGAACAGGCCTGAACGGCGCCGCCACCGTAATTTTTCGGTCAGAGCAAAAAAATGGCGGATGTCGAGAAGGCCGTTGTGAGCCGATAAGGCGAACAGGCCTGAACGGCGCCGCCACCGCAATGTTTTTCGGCCAGAGCGAAAAATGGCGAGACGAATCCGCCCATGGGATTCGAAGTCAAACCGAGCGCCGCTGGTTCAAACACCGAAAAATAGCATACCTGTCCGTTTTCTCCCTTCACCCACTATTCCCTGGCAGCCTCATGAAGCATAAGCTGTTATCAATCGCGAAGAAGAGCGATATTCCAAAAAAATATCGGGGCAATCCTTTCGGGGCTTTGCTGGAATATCACAACCTGAAACGGGATTTTAAGACTTACTCGCGGGCGAGGCTTCTTATCGCGATGTGCATGGACAACCGCAAGCATCTGCGCATCCCGGATAATTTTGCCTATATCATACGCTCCGGCGGGGCCAATTTGCGGTATAGTGAATTCAAGGTTTCCTATGCTATCGCCGTGGGAGAGGTCGGGCATATCGCTTTGATCGCCCACAATCATTGCGGCATGGTTAATCTCATTGCCAGGAAGGAAAAATTCGTCACGGGCCTGGTTCGAAGAGCCGGCTGGAACAGGAAGTCGGCTGAGGAACATTTTATGAATCTGGCCCTTCTGCATGAAATAGACAATGAGATTGATTTTATTGTCAGCGAGGCCGATAGGTTGAATAAGAGATATCCCAGGGTCAAAGTGGCCCCTTTTTATTACAGGCTTGAAGATAACCGGCTGTATTGTATTCTCTAACGCTGGATGAGCAGTTTTTGCGTATTTCCCCTCCTTTAGAACAGCGATATTCTCCCTTTAGCGTCTTGTCAAATCAAAAACATGCCCATATTCCATTGACATTGAAAGTATTGTATTTATAATTACTTGTAGTAGCAAGGGTTATGGGAAATGCTCTTGAAAGGCGTTCTCATGAAAGAAAACAAGAGAAATAAGAGAAAACTCCTCAAAGAAATCGGTTCCTTGCGCAAGGAAATCCTGGGGCTTGAAAAATTGAAAGCCAATCTCAGATATTGCGAGGAGGAACTGAAGAAATACCCTGATGATTTTGAGGAGCAGATGGCGACCCGCACGACGGCCGAAAGGATGATCAATAAGCAGCTTCGCCATGAGATCCTTCAGCGAAAACTTTTGGAGCGCGCCTTGCAGGTCACGGCCACGCGTTACCAGCGGCTTTTTGAAACAACGAAAGAAGGGGTGTTGATCCTTGATGGAGATTCGGGGCAAATCGTCGATGTCAACCCCGCCTTGATCGAAAGGCTGGGTTATACTCACGAGGAATTCCTGAAAAAAAAGATATGGGATATAGGTGTTTTTAAGGATATTGAAGCGAGCAAGGCCGTCTTTCTGGAACTGCAGACAAAAAAATATGTCCGTTATGAAAACCAGCCTTTAGTGACAAAGGCCGGACAGCTTTTAGAAGTCGAATTTATCAGCAATAACTATCGCATTCGGGATAAGAAGCTTATCCAATGCAACATCCGCGATATCAGCGAGCGCAGGCGCATGGATGAGCTCAAAGACGGGATTGTCAGGACCGTCGCCCATGAGCTTAGAAGCCCGCTTGCGATCGTCAAGGAAGGCATCAGCGTTATTCTGGAGAATCTGGCCGGGGATCTCACCGAGAAGCAAGGGGAAATATTGACCCTTGTCGATAATACGATTGACAGGCTCGTCAGGGTGACAAACAATCTGCTGGATGTTTCCAGGTTGGAAACCGGAGGCATTGAACTTAAAAAAGAGTTTGTCGATATCGCGGATCTGATCAAAGACGCGGTCGTATTGTTTGGCGCCAAGGCGGGGAAAAAGGGGCTGGCGTTAAAGGTCAGGGTACCGGAAGAAGAACAGCTCATCTACGTCGATAAAGATAAGCTGTTCCAAGTCCTCACAAACCTTCTTGGAAATGCCGTCAAATTCACGGAAAAGGGATCCGTTGAGATCGCGGCCGAGGAAAAAAAGGATTGTTTGGAAATTTCCATCATGGACACGGGCCGGGGGATCAATAAAGACGACCTGCCCCTGTTGTTTACCAAGTTCAAGCAGTTCGGGGTCATCCTGAACGGGTTTGAAAAAGGTTCCGGGCTCGGCCTCGCTATTTCCAAGGACATTATCGAATTGCACAAGGGCCGGATGCGGGTGGAAAGCGAGATGGGGAAAGGGAGCAGGTTTGTTTTCACCTTGCCTAAGGCCCCCTGATAGCCGCCGCAGAGAGAGCGAAGACTTTTTATGATACCCATTGAGACGATATTGCTGTGGGTGGCGTTGTTGATGTTTGTCAGCGTTGTCTCAAGCAAGCTCTCAGACCGCTACGCCATTCCTGCCTTATTGCTGTTTTTGGCTATTGGCATGCTCGCCGGTTCGGAAGGAATCGGCGGGCTTTATTTTAACAACCCGCCCCTGGCAAAATCCATCGGGGTCACGGCCCTTATTTTTATTATTTTCTCCGGAGGATTTGACACCAACTGGAAAGAAGCCAGGGCCGTGGTCTGGCCCGGAGTTTTGCTTTCAACGGCCGGAGTTTTACTGACGGCCCTCATCACGGGTTTTTTTGCCGCCGCTATCCTGAAACTGTCTTTCCTGGAGGGGATGCTTCTGGGTTCTATTGTCTCCTCGACAGATGCCGCCGCCGTATTCAGCATCCTTCGATCGAAAAAACTAAGCCTGAAAAAACCCTTGAAGCCTTTGCTGGAGCTTGAATCCGGCAGCAACGATCCGATGGCGGTTTTTCTGACCATCGGCATCATCAGCCTGCTGACGGACAAAAATTCAAGCATCGCCGCCCTGGCCCCCAGATTCCTGCTGGATATGGGCATGGGCGCCCTCATCGGCTACCTGATGGCCAGGATAATCGCTTTTCTGATCAACCGCCTGAAGCTTGAATATGAAGGGCTTTATCCGGTCATCATGATCTCGCTTGTTCTGCTGACGTATGTCATCGCGGATTTCCTGGACGGCAACGGCTTTCTGGCGGTGTATATCGCGGGCATCCTGCTGGGGCAGGCGGAGTTTCCCTATAAAAAAACCATCATGAAGTTCCATAACGGACTGGCCTGGCTTATGCAGATCGCCATGTTCGTGGCCCTGGGCATGCTCGTATTTCCTTCGCGCATTGTTCCGTTGATGGGGGCGGGATTATTGCTGACGTTCCTTCTTATGTTTGTCGCCCGGCCGGTCAGCGTATGGCTGTGCCTGCTGCCCTTTAAGATGAACATAAGGAAAAAAGCCATGGTGGCCTGGGTGGGCCTTCGGGGATCGGTGCCCATTATCCTGGCGACCTTTCCCTTTATGGCGGGGATCGTCCAGGCAGATACTTTTTTTAACGTTGTCTTCTTTGTTGTGATCGCGTCGGTCTTTATCCAGGGGACGTCTATCCCCGTTGTTTCGCGGATGTTGAAGCTGGATACGCCCTTAGGCAACAGGACGAGTTATCCTATCGAATTCGAAAAGACGCAAGCCATTGACGCGGAACTTACCGATGTCATCGTGCCTTTTGATTCCGAGGTCGTGGGCCGGCGCATCGGCGAATTGGGGGTCCCGGAAAAATGCCTGATCGTGCTTGTTTCCCGGGGCGGAAAGTTTGTCATCCCGTCCGGCTCCACCGTGCTGGAGAGCGGGGATGTTTTGCTGGTGCTTGCGAATATGGAAGATTTTTCCATTCTTCAGAAAACGGTGTCTCAGCTAAGGCAGCGGCAAGGGTAGTCCAAACGGAAGGGAATCCCAAAGGCCATGCATTTTATCAATGAACATAATATTTTTATATTCTTGGTCCAGCTGGTTATTCTTCTGGGCCTGGCCAGGGGGCTGGGGGAGTTGTTCCGCAGGTGGAAACAGCCGCCCCTGACCGCGGAAATCCTCGTGGGCATCGTTTTGGGCCCGACGATCCTGGGGCGGTTTATGCCGCTTTGGCACCAGGCGATATTTCCCAGCGAACTTATCCAGCAAAATATGCTCGAAACCGTGGCCTGGATAGGCGTGCTTTTTCTTCTGCTTGAAACCGGCCTTGAAATCGATTTTTCTTCCGCCTGGCGCCAGAGAGGCGACGCCTTAAAGATCGCCTTGTCGGATATTGTGGTTCCAATGGCCATCGCGTTCGTCCCCAGCCTTTTGCTCCCCGACCGTTATCTGGCAAACCCCGAACAGAGAGTTCTTTTCGCGGTTTTCATGGCGACCGTCATGACGATCAGTGCCATGCCGATCGCGGCGCGGGCGCTGCATGACCTGAAACTGTCGAAAACGGACCTTGGTTTTCTGATCATGTCCGCTTTGTCCGTTAACGATATTATCGGATGGCTTATTTTTACGCTCGTATTGGGTTTTTTCACGCAAGCCGGGTCTCTCGACCTTTTCAATGTGTTCCTTATCGCGGGCGCGACCATCGGGTTTACGGTTATTTGCCTTACCCTTGGGAAAACGCTGGCTGACAAGGTCATGACGGCCATAAAGACCGCCAAAATGCCGCAGCCCGGCGTCCCGCTGACGTTTATTTGTCTGCTGGGGGCTCTTTGCGGGGCCATCACGCAGAAAATAGGCATCCACGCCTTGTTCGGTTTTTTTATCGCGGGAATCATGGCCGGGCAATCGCGTTCCCTTTCGGAGAACGTCAGGCAGATCATTTCCCAGATGGTCTATGCCCTGTTCGTGCCGCTGTTTTTCGTGAATATCGGGCTCAAGGTCGACTTTTTTGCGAATTTCGATCTTTTCCTTGTTTCGCTGGTCAGCGTCATCGGGATTGCCGGAAGGTTTTGGGGCGCCTGGTTCGGGGTTAACCTCACGAAATTATCAAAGACCAACAGGTTGTCTATCGCGATTGCCCATACGCCCGGCGGGGCCATGGAGATCGTCGTCGGTCTTCTGGCCCTGGAATACAACCTGATCACCGCGCCGGTTTTCGTTGCCATTGTTTTTGGGGCCGTCATTTCTTCGGTCCTCCTGGGCCCCTGGTTCAGTTATTCCATCAATAAGCGTAAGGAAGTCAGTGTCCTGGAATATTTTTCCGCCAGGGGGCTCATCGGCAGCCTGAAACACCATGACAAGGACGGGGCCATAAGGGAGCTGTGCGATTTGGCCGGCCTGCAGGAAGATATGCTGGAGCCTGAAACGATCTACGAGGCGGTCCTTGAGCGGGAAAATGAAATGGGAACAGCCATCGAAGAGGGCATTGCCGTGCCCCATGCCAGGCTGCCGGGGCTTTTGAGGCCGATGGTTGTGTTCGGCAGGTCGCCGGAAGGCATCGACTGGAATTCCCCGGACGGAAAACCTTCGCAGCTGATCTTCCTGATCCTGTCTTCCCGGGATGACTACGATTCCCAGGTCCAGATTTTGTCGTCTATCGCCAAAGCCATGAGTGAAGAAAGAACAAGGCAGGAGATCATGAAGGCCGAGGGTGAGCATCAGATATGGGCCCATCTGCAGAAAATATTCTCCTCAAAACACGTTTCAAAAAGGAGAAGGAGGGGCTGACGGGGGTTGCGGCAGGCGCGCTTTCCTTTTTGCCCAGGTTGTGATAAATTGTTTTAAAGGCAGGATTGAAGCACGGTCATAACGCAAGAAGGAGGCTGTTATGGAAAACCCATTATTGCTGGCCAGGCTGATCGGCCCGTTCATCATCGTCATCGGGCTGGGATTGATCTTGAATGTCAGGCTTTACGGCAGGATCGCCGAGGATTTTTTTAAAAGCCCGGCGCTGGTTTATGTCATCGGCCTTTTCACTTTT
>Ga0265297_10001666_pt1 | contig 50604 bp, 42 predicted proteins | sample Munlanlwell13791_FD_192502 | JGI IMG/M metagenome (GOLD analysis project Ga0265297, IMG submission 192502) | Leachate microbial communities from a municipal landfill in Southern Ontario, Canada - Leachate well 137-91 | ecosystem: Engineered > Solid waste > Landfill > Unclassified | place...
TATCTACAAACAAGCTCATAGCTTAAGGCCGGATCGGCTTCCCCAGAAAATCACTTACCACTATAAACTTTTTTGTGTCACATAATCCTGTGTTTTAGAGATGTATTTAATATACAAGGCCGGAATAAGCCTGTCCGCGCGTTAAGCGCAGGATAGGCGTTTCCGGCGTTCCGATTTCCGGAAACATCCGCCCTTGCTGACGCCGGGCGGTCTTATTCCGGCCTACATCCTTCGTGTTCTTCGTGGTGAATTTTTCTACGGTTTCGGTATTTCAAGCGGCTTGCCTTTACGATCACGTCCGTATATCCGAGGGCGAATGTAATAATCGATCAACGGCGTCGCCGAGTTCATCAACAACACCGCAAAACCCGCGCCCTCGGGATACGCGCCCCAAGTTCGGATAACGAAAATCAGCAACCCGCAACCCGCACCGAACACCAGCTGTCCTGTAGGTGTATTCGGCGAAGTGACATAGTCGGTCGCTATAAAGAACGCCACGCACATTAACGCGCCTGAATTCAAATGCAGCAGTGGGCTGACATAATGCTCACTGTCCACTGCATGAAAAAATCCGGCTAACAGCGTAACCGTCAGCAATAAGGACACCGGAATCTGCCATTGAATGATGTTCTGCCGGATTAACCACACGCCGCCCAAGCCCAGCAACAGTGTCGAGGTTTCACCCAAACTGCCGCGCGACCAGCCGATAAAATTCAAAAAACCGGAAGTGTCCTTCAAAATGTCGGTCAATAAACGGTTCTGGGAAAACTCGGTTTTGATAAAACCCAGCGTAGTCGCGCCGGTGCTGGCGTCGATATTGTCCAATCCGGAAAAAGTAATGTGCCAACTTCCAATCAAACCCGGCGAATGCGAGAAAAACAACGGCGACACATTGGCCCAAGTGGTCATTTCGATAGGAAAGGAAATCAGCAACGCGACCCTGGCCAACATGGCCGGATTGAACAGGTTTTGCCCCAAACCGCCGTACACTTGCTTGCCTAAAACAATCGCCAGCCCGGAACCGACCACGCCGATCCACCACGGCGCCCAAGGCGGCAGCGTGATCGCCAGAAGCCAGCCGGTCAGCACGGCGGAGCCGTCCATAATGACGGGTTTAGCCGCCCTGCCCTTCAAGCGCACACAGAAAGCTTCGAAAGCCACCGCCGACAACACGGTAATAATAAACAGGTTGAACGCGGGCCAACCGAAACACAACAGCCCGAACGCTGTGGCCGGAGATAGCGCCAGCATGACTTGCCCCATGATATGGCTGACACTGTTGTTAGCACCGACATGCGCGCCGCTGCTCGGTTTCATATGTGGAATCATACCAATGCCTCCTGCTCGGCTTTCAACCGTTCCCGCTCTGCCTTGGCCGCTATCCGGGCCAACTCTTCTTCGCGTTGTTGCTGGGCGATGCGTTCCATGCGGGCATTACGCGCATCCATCAGGCGCTTGGTTTGCTCTGACTTATGTTGTGCTTGTTGCCTTGCTACGACTTCGCCGGATGCATATTTAAAAAACTGCACCAATGGAATATTCGACGGGCAGATATAAGAACAGCAGCCGCAACTGATACAGTCTTTCAAGCCCAAATCCACCGCTGCATCCAATTGGTTAATGCGGATGTTGTTCGCCATGTCCAAAGGCCGAAGTCCCGCCGGGCAAACGCTGACGCAACTGGCGCAACGGATACAGGGTTGCTCGTCGGTGTTTTTCAGTTCGCTTTGGGTTAATGCCAGAATGCCGCTGGTGGCCTTGACCGTAGGCAAAGCCCCATGCGGTAACGAATCGCCCATCATCGGCCCGCCCATAATGATACGCGCGGTCTCTTGCTGATTCACCTCGCAAAACTCGAACAGTTCGGAGATTAACGTGCCGAAAGGAACCTCGACATTCATAGGACGTTTGACTGCGCCGCCCGCTACGGTAACCACCCGGTTAAGCAAGGGTTGTCCGTAGCGAATCGCTTTATGGACGGCATAAGCGGTACCGACATTATGAATGGTTACGCCGATTTCCGACGAACGACAACCGACCGGGACTTCCTTGCCGGTAACATAGCGGATCAACTGCCGATCCCAGCCCATCGGGTAGCGGGTTGGGATTTGTATGACGTTAACTGACGCATAAGGATCCGCTGCGGCTCGCATCGCAAGAAAGGCTTGCGGCTTGTTGTCTTCAATCGCCACCACTGCATGTTCGCTCTCCATGCCGTGCAGCATCAAGCGCACGCCGTCGATAATCTGCTCGGCGCGCTCCTGCATCAGCCTGTCATCGCAGCATAAATAAGGCTCGCATTCGGAGCCGTTGATAATCAAGGTATCGACATGGTTTTCACGGCCCATATTCAGCTTGACCGCAGTCGGGAAAGTCGCGCCGCCCAAACCGACAATACCCGCCGCACCGACGCACAGACTGATCTCTTCAGGATTTAGCTGGAACGGGTCATCGACAAGCTGTGTTTTGATCCATTCGTCCTTGCCGTCGGTTTCCAGCACGATCATGCGAATAGGCAACGCGGACGGATGCGGTGCAGGATAATCGTTAACATCAACGATTATGCCCGAACTTGGCGCATGCACCGGCGCGGAAATCAGGCCCTGACTGTAGGCTAACAACTGCCCTTTCAGCACTTTGTCGCCGACCATAATCAGCGGCTCTGCGGGTTTGCCGACGTGTTGTTGCAGCGGAATATACAGTTTTTTCGGCAACGGAAAGTTAGTTGCTATAGGCAGTGCGGCGGTTGCGGTTTTATGCTCTTTGGCATGGACGCCGCCGCGAATACGCGGTGTTTTGAAAAAACTTAACATACGGCATTACTCCCTGTTCCCAAAGATTGCGCGGGAACATGATGCGGCTTGGCCCAGCGCCAGTTACGCAAGGTCACCTCGACAGGATGCATTTGCAGGCATTCGGTCGGGCATACATCGACGCATTTTTTGCAGGCTATGCAGGCATCGGCAACGACCGCGTGAATTTGCTTGGGCGCACCGACAATGGCGTCGGTTGGGCAGACTTTAAAACAGCGGGTGCAACCGGTGCAGGTATCTTCGCTGACTCTCGCGACCAGCAACTCGGGTTCTTTTACGTCGCTTAAATCCAGGTCCAGGCCCAATAAAGCGGCGATTTGTTCAGCCAATGCGCTGCCGCCCGGAGGACACATCGTGGCCGGCGCGTTACCTTCGGACAAGGCTTCGGCGGCCGGCCTGCAACCCGGAAAACCGCATTGGCCGCATTGCGAACCGGGCAGCAAGGCTTCCAGTTCATCGACAATCGGGCTGCTCTCGACTTTTAAATACTTACCGGCAATACCCAGCAGCAAGCCTAGAAACAGCCCTAACAAGGTTAAACTTACAATGGCGGATAAAACATACATAGTTTATTTCCTGTAAATCATTTGCTGTAAATCATTTGCTGTAAAGCCCTGCAAAACCCATAAACGCCAGCGATAAAATCCCGGCGGTAATAAACGCAATCGGCGTACCGGCAAATAATGTCGGAACCGCCATTAACGCCAGCCGCTCCCGCAAGCCTGCAAACAGCACCATCACCAGCGTGAAGCCGAGCGCGGAACCGAAACCGAAAATCAAGCTTTGCATAAAGCCGTACTGCTCTTGCACATTGAGTAGCGCGACGCCCAATACCGCGCAATTAGTGGTGATCAGCGGCAGGAAAATACCCAATATCTGATACAACACCGGGCTGGTTTTATGCACGACCATTTCGGTGAACTGCACCACGGCGGCAATCACCAGGATAAAAGCGAGGATGCGCAAAAACTGAATATTGAAAGGCGCCAGAATAAAGTGTTCCAGCATCCAGCTGGTCATTGCAGCCAGGGTCAATACAAAGGTCGTTGCCAGACCCATGCTCAATGCCGAATCCAGTTTTTTCGAGACGCCCATAAATGGACATAGCCCGAGAAATTTAACCAGAACCACGTTGTTGACCAGAGCCGTGCCTAATAAAAGTAGAAGATATTCGCTCACTGTTTTTCCCGGACTATTTTCAGGGTTGTTCTGTTGACAAGACCCCAGCATCAATTATGCCAAGTCGGCCAATGTGCAGCCGCAACGGGTTTGCCGGTCTAGTATCTTGCAAAAACACGCCAAACTGGTGCATGAAAACTGTTGCAAGTCATACATATCGACAGCGATCAAAATACGCGTGTCGCAAACACTACAAAATCTTGTTACCCATGAACCCGCCTGCTTCAAGGTTTTGCTTTAAAAATAAGGGCAGCAACATCAGTGGCGAGTCCTATAAAAGACCTTAGCATTTATGTTGGCTTTATATTTGCTTAGCAATTATTAGCGCTCTTCCTCACCCGGCATAATTTATGAAAAAAACTTCATTGCAATTTTTGCAGGCACATACCAACATGGCGAAAGTCATCGGCGAACTCGCACCTGACCTATTGGGTGAAGGCTATGGTGACAAAATGCTTTACAGCCTGTTTATCGAGACAGTTGAACAGGTGCCGATAGCCATTTCCATTACCGATAAGAAAGCCAAAATTCTTTACGTCAATAAAGAATTTTCCAGAGTCACGGGTTACCGGCCTGAAGATATCCTGGGTGAAAACGAATCGCTGTTATCGGACAAGCGCACCCCCAAGGAGGTATATCGCGATTTATGGCGCACCATCAGCGCCAAGAAAATATGGCGCGGAACTTTATGTAACCGGCATAAATCCGGGGAGCGTTATCTATCCGATTTGACTATTGCCCCCATGTTGAATGAATCCGGGGCAATCACTCACTACATCGGCATGCACCGGGATATTACCCAGCCTTACGAATCGGAAAAAAAGGTCATCAACCAAAAATTATTGATCGAATCGGTCATTAACTCATCGCCTATCGCAATGGTGGTACTCGATGACCAGGACAGGGTTATCCTGGATAATCATAACTATAAAGCGCTGGTCAGCGATCTTGATAGGGCCGAGCCCGCAACGTATTTTCTAAAATTGCTGCGGGATGAGATGGGCGATTTATGGTCGCAGTTGCAAAGCAAAGAGCAAGGCTTTAACAACCGCGAATTTAGAATAGAAAGCAAGGGAAGCCAGAAGATCCGCTGGTTCTCCTGTGCCGGCAACTGGTTTATCGAAAATGAAGTCAATGCCGACGCCTTTTTTGAGCAGACCTCCAAACAGTACCTGATCCTGACCATAACAGACATCACCCGGCAACGCAGGCAGATGGAAGAGCTGCATATTCAGACCTTAAAAACCATTATGGCGGAGGATGAACGGGTGCGCGGTATTCGGGAGACATTGCTGGGCGCGATGCACCAAATTCAAATGCCGATGAACCAAATTAGGGCGGCCGAGCAAATCTTACGACACAAGCGGGATGATCAGCACGCCGGCCTGTTGCAGATATTGCAGCAGATCCAGAAATCCGGCGAAGAAGCGGTTGCGACCATGCAAAAATGCATTCCCGAGATTCTGCAAACCGCCGTTATCCCGATCAACCTGAACCAGATTCTGCATGAAGTGCTGTTGCTGAACAACCAACGGATCTGCAGTAACGATATAGAAGTGCATTGGCAGCCATTGTCAAAATTGCCGACCATATTGGGTTCTGAAAACCGCCTGCGTATCTTGTTCAAGCAACTGATCGACAATGCAATTGACGCCGTCTGCGAATCGGATGGGCCGGAACAGCGGCTTAAGATCACCACCGATACCGATGCCGACTTGATTTATGTCTGTATTGAAGACAGCGGCGCCGGCATTCCGGTCGAAAAACGCGCCAAAGTATTCGAACCCTTTTATACCACGCGGCCCATGGGCAGCAACCAGGCCGGTATGGGACTGGTCATGGCTAAGGAAATCGTAAACCAGCATCACGGGTTTATTGAAATCGATCCCGATTGCGACCAGGGCTGCCGGTTCAAAATCAGCTTTCCCCTACATAAGCAGGCATTTAAGGGGGTAGAGTAATGGCAGAGCGCATCCAACTGATCGAAGCCGAACTGGATACCTTGTATATCATCAGCCAGGTATTGAACAGCTCCCACGATTTGCACGCAAAATTGCAGGCGGTTTTGGAGATACTGCACAAACGGTCGGGCATGCGTTCCGGGATGATCACGCTACGGGAAATTGAAAATAACAGCATGCTTCTGAGCGTTGTCCACACCGACGACGCAAGTAAATTCACCGAGCCGGTACGATATAACCCCGGCGAAGGCTTGATGGGGGCCATCCTTGACGAGGGCAGCACCATCGTCATTGAAAAAGTATCTGAAGAGCCGCGTTTTTTAGGCCGCTTGGGTTTATATGATCCCGAACTGCCTTTTATCGGCTCACCCATTTATATAGAAGAAGGCGACACCATCGGCGTGCTGGCCGCCCAGCCGGATAACAGCCTGTTTCTGGGCGAGCGCGCCCGATTTATGGAGATGATTGCCAACCTGATCGCGCAAAGCGTCAAAATGCTGCGGGGCATCGAGCGCAAACAGCGCCACCTGCTCAGCGAACGGGATCAGCTCAAACAGGCATTGATCAAGAACTACAGCTTTGAAAACATCATCGGCCATTCGCCGCCGATGTTAAAGGTGTTCGACGTGATCCGCCAGGTTGCGAAATGGAATACCACGGTATTGATCCGGGGCGAATCGGGTACCGGCAAGGAAGTCGTCGCCAATGCGATCCACTTTAACTCGGGCTGTGCGAGCGGGCCTTTTTTAAAACTCAATTGCGCCGCCCTGCCCGATACCTTGCTGGAGTCTGAACTATTCGGCCACGAAAAAGGCGCGTTCAGCGGCGCCGTCAGCCAGCGCAAAGGCCGTTTTGAACTGGCCGACAACGGTACCCTGTTTCTCGACGAAATCGGCGAAATATCCGCATCGTTCCAGGCCAAACTGCTGCGCGTATTGCAGGAAGGCGAATTCGAGCGGGTCGGCGGCACACAAACCATCAAAGTCAATGTCCGCATCATCGCAGCAACCAACCGTAATCTTGAAGAAGAAGTCACCGAAGGCAAGTTCAGGGAAGATTTGTATTACCGCCTTAATGTCATGCCTATCCAGATGCCTGCATTGCGCGACAGGATTGAGGACATCCCGCAGCTATCCGAATTCCTGCTCGGCAGGATATCAGAGCAGCAAGGCGGCCGGCCCTTGGAAATCAAGGAAAGCGCGATACGCATATTGATGAAACACAACTGGCCCGGCAACGTCCGCGAACTGGCCAACCGCCTGGAACGCGCCGCCATCATGAGTCAAAACGGCATCATCGACCGCGACGTCATGGTCAGCACCGGCCTGGAAGACGAAATCGGCACAGCGATCAGCCTTAAACCGCAAAAAGCGCCCGCGATTGATTTTAACGATGAAAACATGGACGACCGGGAACGGGTCATCGCCGCGTTGGAGCAAAGCGGCTGGGTGCAAGCCAAAGCCGCCCGCTTGTTGAATATGACGCCGAGGCAAATCGCTTACCGGATTTTGACGCTGGATATAACCATGAAGCAAATTTAAGAGGTTCGGAAATGACTATTTTATACGTGCAACACGATTACGCCGTTTTCGGCTTTGGTGAAACCCGGACAGACGCCATCGCCATGGCGGCGCAATGGTTAAAGGATGAGACCGGCAAACAAGGCTGTTCAGTTGAGTATGCGGAAAGCTTATTGGTCAGCTCGCCAAAACCCGGACAGATGACCTTATGCAAAACAGCTGAAACCATTCCCGCCGATGCAGAGAACTGGGGCGGAGAAGAGCTTTTGGATTGGTATTACGATGTGGCTTGAGGTTTTACGAGGAAAGACCTTTGAATTACACCGATCAATCTCCAAAATGGAAAACTCAGTTTTCCGTCAAAACGAACATGGCTAATTTCATGAACTATCTCGATGTAGCCTAATTCTTCAAGGATTTTGAGCGTATCTTTCACTGTTTTGAAAACTGCTACAACCTCTCTTCGGCCAACAAAACTCGGTATAACAATTAGATTTAATTTCTTAGAGCGTGGAAAAGATGAGAGAGGTAGTGTTCCGTTGACAATATTTTTAAACTTGTTATCGGTTGTTTGCCATTTGGAGTCTATATTAAAACCCGAATAGCGAACTCTACCTTCAATCCAAATCTGCTTATAAGTCCAGATATGGTTATGAACAATCGCATCTCTAAGAAAATATATCTCTGATAACCTTTCAATAATCGGCAACATTTTAGGCTGATTTAGTGATTTTAACCAGCTAATAACACTCATATCGTTTTTTGTTAACACTCTTTCGTTAAAAAGATAGCGCGCCCTAGATATCCATGCCTCAAAATCGAGTACCAACAGAACGACCAAGCTAATCGCATAGTCCACTTCATTATTACGTGGAGGTTCATCGGGAAAATCGGGTAATGGAACTGCCAATAGACCAGCGACCAGATTGGCAATCGGTTGATTATAATTTGAACCTAAACACGAAATGAATTCCTCGCTGCACTTCTTCGTTTTCATATCAACTTTATAATATCGTACCGAAAAACATCAACAATAAAGGCACGCGATCCGTACCACTGAACTGCACCATTGCAGCCTATTGCATTATATGTCATCGATGCAAAAGCATCAGATTACAGTTACCCCAAAATCTTTGTGCTGTTAATTACAAAACCTGAAAAAATGACTGTTGTTTTTGCAACAATCCCGCTCATCCGCCAAAGAAAATAGACTTATAAATCAATAACATAAAATAAAGTACTGTCATTGGCATGACCTGTGCATTTGCTTTGAGTAAATGCAACTTACGAGGTCAATGCTATGCAATTACCAGTATTAAACGATGCCCCAGCGGCAAAAGGCGGCTGCTCTGCCGGTTCCTGCGGTTCAACCGATAATCAAATGGATTCATTGCCTGACTCGATACGGGAGAAGGTACAGAATCATCCGTGCTATTCGGAAGATGCCCATCATTATTTCGCCCGGATGCATGTTGCCGTTGCTCCGGCTTGTAACATCCAGTGCCATTACTGTAACCGTAAATACGATTGCGCCAATGAATCGCGTCCCGGCGTGGTTTCCGAACTGCTGACGCCGGATCAAGCGGTTAAAAAGACCATGGCGGTGGCGGCCAATATTCCGCAAATGACGGTGCTGGGCATTGCCGGCCCCGGCGATCCGTTAGCTAATCCGGAACGCACCTTTGAAACATTCCGCCGTTTAAGCGAAGAAGCGCCGGATATTAAATTGTGCGTATCGACCAACGGCTTGGCGCTGCCCGACGCGGTGGAAGAATTGTCCAAGCACAATATCGATCATGTCACCATCACCATTAACTGTGTTGATCCTGAAATCGGCGCGAAAATCTATCCGTGGATTTACTGGAAAAACAAACGCATCAAAGGCGTAAAAGCCGCGAAAATCCTGATTGAACAACAGCAAAAAGGCCTGGAGATGCTGATCGCCAAAGGCATTTTGGTCAAGGTCAATTCGGTGATGATTCCCGGCGTGAACGACCAGCATTTGGCCGAAGTCAGCAAGGTGGTTAAGTCCAAAGGCGCGTTTTTGCATAACGTGATGCCGCTGATTGCCGAAGCCGAGCATGGCACTTTCTACGGGGTGATGGGTCAACGCGGCCCGACTCCCGATGAACTGCAAGACCTGCAAGACAGCTGTTCCGGCGATATGAACATGATGCGCCATTGCCGCCAATGCCGCGCCGACGCGGTCGGTATGCTCGGCGAGGATAGAGGCGACGAGTTTACGCTGGATAAGATTGAAGATATGGAAATCGATTACCAAGCGGCGATGGAAAAACGCAAGGTGATTCATCAAGCGATTCAAGCCGAAATGGACAGCAAACGTTTGGAAAAAGCCGAAAAAGCGCAGCAGCATAAACAAGAACCCAAGCTAACTACGCGTCCGGTATTGATGGCCGTAGCCACCAGCGGTCAAGGCGTGATTAACGTGCATTTCGGCCATGCCAAAGAATTCCTGATTTATGAAGCTTCACCGGAGGGCGTGCGCTTTATCAGTCATCGCAAAGCCGATCAATATTGCGGCGGCGATACGACTTGCGGGGACGGCGAAAGCACGTTGCAAGTCACTATCCGCGCTTTGGCTGGCTGTGAAGCGGTGTTGTGCTCGAAAGTCGGTTATGAGCCTTGGGAGCAGCTGGAAGCGGCCGGTATTCAACCGAACGGTGAACATGCGATGGAACCGATCGAAGACGCGGTGATGGCGGTTTACAAGGAGATGGCGGCTGCGGGTAAGTTGGATGATGCGAAAGATTCGGTCAGAGCCAGTGCATAACAGTCGTAGGGTACGCACCGCGTACCTTATTTTCAATGCGACAAAAGGTACGCGATGCGTACCCTACACCAGGAGTTTGTCATGGCAGTAAAAATTATTGAATCCTGTGTCAATTGCTTTGCTTGCGAGCCGGTCTGTCCAAGCAATGCGATTTACGAAGCCAAGCCGCATTTTTTAGTCGATAGTAAAAAATGCACCGAATGCGAGGGCGATTTCCCGGTTTTTCAATGCGCCAGTATTTGTCCGATTGAGGGCGCGATTCTGGATTCGTTAGGCTTGGCGATTAACCCGCCCGGATCTCTAACCGGCATTCCTCCTGAAAAAATGGCGGAAGCGATGGCCGAGCTACAGTCCCATTAATTAACGGTGCATCCGATGGCTACTGTCTATTTCTATGAAAAGCCCGGCTGTATTAACAATACCCGGCAGAAGAAATTATTAGCCGCAGCGGGGCATCAGGTCGTGGCGCTGAATTTGCTGACAGAACCCTGGCAAGAAGACCGCTTGCGTGCTTTTTTTGGCGAGTTGGCGGTGCGGGATTGGTTTAATGTCAGTGCTCCGCCTCTGAAATACGGCGAGATCGATCCGGATAAACTATCAGAACAACAAGCGTTGGCGCTGATGCTGCATAATCCGTTGCTAATTCGCCGTCCTTTGATGCAAGTCGGCGACAGCTTAATGGCCGGATTCGATCAACAGGCGGTCGATACATGGATCGGCTTAAAAGAATCCGAAGCCCAGCAGGATATTGAAAGCTGCCCTCGCTCGTCTGCATCTGCAAGCTGCGGTCATGACTAAACCACCGGTCCTGGCTCTGGATGGCGTAGCGCAAGCCGTTACGCTATCCGAACGCGTCCATTGGATAGGCGCGCTCGATCCTTCGTTGCGCACCTTCGACATTATTTTAAAAACCGCCAACGGCACCAGTTACAACGCTTATGTCGTCAGGGGCAGCGAAGGCGTTGCGATCGTTGATACCGTCAAAGAAAATTTTGCCGATGATTTTTTTGCCCGTTTGGAATCGGTAGCCCGCTATGACGAAATTAAAGTCATCGTCCTGAACCATCTCGAACCCGATCATACCGGCGCATTGCCTGAGCTGATGCGTCGCGCGCCGCAAGCCCAGCTGTACATTTCCCAGAAAGCGCAATCCATGCTCAAAGCCCTGTTAAAGCAGGATGAGTTCGATTTTACGCCGGTCTTTACCGGTGACAAAGTATCCCTCGGCGACCGCACTTTGGAGTTTTTCCATACGCCTTATTTGCATTGGCCGGATACCCAATGCACTTATTTAATCGAAGAAAAAACCCTGTTTTCAGGCGATGTGTTTGGCTGCCATTTTTGCGATTCACGGCTGTTTAACGATGAAGTCGGCGATTTTCGCTTTTCGTTTGAATATTACTACGCCCATATCATGCGGCCGTTTAAAGAGTACGTAAATCGGGCGCTGGTTCTGCTTGAGCCACTGCCGTTGAATAAAATCTTGCCTGCGCACGGCCCGCTATTGCGTGACCAGCCGCAACGGTATGTGCAGCGCTATCGTGAATTATCAAGCCCTGCCTTGCAAAGCGAAATCAGTTCAGGCGAAAAAACCCTGTTGATCTTTTATATCAGTTCCTACGGCAACACCCGGCGCATGGCCGAAGCGATTTATGAAGGCGCAATGGCCGTGGAGCAGGTGCGCGTGTCTTTATACGACCTGGAAGGCAGCGAAATAGCCCCTTTTGTCGATTTAATCGAAAGTGCGGACGGCATCCTGTTCGGTACGCCGACCATCAACGGCGATGCGGTTAAACCGGTTTGGGATTTATTGTCCTCGCTGGCGGTCATCAATCTCAAATCAAAGCTTGGCGGGGTTTTCGGCTCGTACGGCTGGACCGGGGAAGGCGTGAAAATGGTTGAAGATCGCTTGCGCGGTCTCAAATTGCGTGTGCCCATTCCGGGCATACGCATTAAGTTAATTCCGACCGACGAAGAAATCGAAATCTGTCGTGAATTCGGGCATGAGATGGCACAGGACCTAATGGGTTTAAGGCAATCCAAAGTGATCGATATGGCCGATCTTGCCTAAATTTTTTAACACACCAGGAGAGTAGCAATGGCGAAAGCGTCAATTACCTTTGAAGATATAAATATTACCGTTTCGGCGCCTGCCGGTACGCGGATTATCGAAATTTCCGAAAAGGTCGGTTCAGGCATTACATACGGCTGCCGTGAAGGCGATTGCGGCACCTGCATCATGAAAGTAACGGAAGGCTGGAACAATCTGACCGAGCCGTCTGTGCTCGAAGATAAAGTCCTGCGCGAAAACATGGCCGGCAAACATAACCGGCTGGCTTGCCAAGCGCAGGTGTTGGGCGGAGCCCTTAGGGTCAAGCCGGTTTAAAAACGTGCCTTTCTCGCTCCCATGCCGTTGAGAGTGCGAAGGTATTGTAAAAAACAGGCTTAAAAATCTTTCTTGTTTTTAAGTGATGATTTTTAGCGAAGTACAGGAGTACAAGCCTAGGTTTGTACTCCGAGTGCTTAATACGTTCACAGTTTCTTTTGCGTGGGAACGCAGATGCAAAAATAACCGCCGGTATTCCGTCAGGGAATCAGGCAACTGCTTATCAATTATCCAGGAGTACATTATGGCTTTAGTTACTTTTTCAAACCCCGAATACCGGGACAAAACCGTCTATGCCGTAGCAGGCAGCCACACGGAGACGCTGCTGAAACTGGCGCGGGAAAACAAAATCCCGATCAATTATGAATGCGAGGACGGGGAATGCGGAACCTGTCTGGTAAAAGTCAGCAGCATTGATAACAAGCACCAGCGCATGGGCGGCCCTTTAACTGAAAAAGAGAAATCAGTGCTGCAAGCCAGCGGCAAAATCACCAAAGTGGAAATGGAGCAAATGATCGTTGACGATTTGCCCTCGCCCTGGCGCCTGGCTTGCCAGATGATAGTCAGGGATGAAGACATTCTGGTCGAATATTAATCATGTCTGCCGCTTTCCAACTCCAGGATAACCGGGAACAAATCTATTCCCGGCTAACCTCAGAATCCATGATCACAGCCAATCATGAATGGCTGGCCTGTATGCTAGCCAGCTGGTGTGCCGGGCAAGGCGTTTTGCCCGACTGCCTGGGATTGGAGACCGGGCAATTTAATGCGCTAAAAGAACATTTTTTCCCAGGTTGCCGCCTGCCTGAACAAGCCGCATCGGGCAACAAGCTGGACTTCAACCGGATGCTGGAAAGAGATGACCTGGTCAATCTGCTAAAACAATTCAGCAAACCGGGTATTCTCGAAACGGACTGGATCATAGGCGTTATCGTAGCCGGTTGTCTGGGCAGCGATCACTTGTGGCAGGATTTAGGACTTTGGTCGCGCTCGCAATTGAGCGCCATGCTGCAATACAACTTTCCTGAATTAGCGGCAAAAAATGACAAGGACATGAAATGGAAAAAGTTCCTATACAAGCAGCTTTGCGAAGCGGAAGGCTTGTATCTGTGCCGCGCACCGTCTTGCAGTGTATGTATCGATTATCCCAAATGCTATGGCTCTGAGGAATAGCCTTAATTTACAGATCGGCCTTACGTTAGTCTTGTAGGCATAGCCGCCTATTCACTCAGCGAAAGACGCATAGGCATCATGGCCGAAAAACCGAACCCGTGCTTCTGATAAAAACGTTGCGCTGACTCATTCTCGCGATCCGTGAGCACAGTAATGCGTTTGCATCCGTTTAATCGCGCAAATTGAATGGCATGCTCCATGAGCCGGGAGCCCACGCCAGACCCGCGAACGCTGGGGGAAACCACCACATCCTCCAGTAGCGCGACACGATCCCCGAGCGCAGTCGATACGGTGTAGAGAAGATTAGCCATACCCACAACCTGGCCATCCTGCCGGGCGACGACGACAAGCCCAACTTCAGGACTGCTAATGATGCGGGCTAAGCCACGACTTTGCGCTTCGTAATCCGGCTTGAAGTCCGCTTCCTGAGAAAACAAAATATCCAGCAATTCACAAAGCGCCGGGATGTCTGAAGCATTTGCAGGAGTAATTTGCATTGTCGAGCCTATTGTTATTGATGGGCAATCCTCAGGAGAAGCCCGGGAGTCGATTAATTTATTCAACTAAAGGTTAATTTAGCATTTTTCAGAACCAGAATAAGCTAAGTCGCGTAAACCTTGCGCGCTAAATTTCAGGGATATAAAAAAGCCTCCAATTTTTCCACTATTAAGCGCTGCTATCTGACATCCTGTCACGGATTGCCTCACCTATCCTGGTCGTTTCTTGCAAATGAGTTTACCCGATATGACAGCGTGTTCGGCCGCTTGGTGCGGCGTAGCCTGGCGCTGGTTTTTACCAGCGCTTATGTCGATCGCATGCCGGACTCGCTTTTGATTCCGGCAGGGCTTTATCGGTGCATATTTATGGGCCTATCGATAACATCCATACGGGTGAGGCTATATGCAGGCTGGTCCTCCGTGCTGCGATCCTGAACCTCTGATTCGGGTTGCCAATTTGTCTCTGCATTACGGAAAAAAACCGGCGTTGGAGAATGTTTCACTGGATATCTATACCATAAAGAATGTATCACCGCGTTGACCGGGCCTTCAGGTTGCGGTAAAACCAGTTTCCTGTCAGGGTCAATAGGATGATTTTGTAAGGTTTCTACTAATCTTAACGACTAACTCAGCATTCTAAAACACAAGAGGGAACCTATGACTGAAAGTATCGAAATCAGCGAATCCGTCCGCCATTATTATGGTCAGGTTTTGCAATCCAGCAATGATTTGAAAACCAGCGCCTGTTGCAGCATTGATGCGATGCCCGGCCACTTAAAAGCCTTACTGGCCGATTTGCACCCAGAAGTGCTGGAGCGTTTTTACGGCTGCGGCTCACCATTGCCCCCGGCTTTAAAAGGTAAAACTGTGCTGGATTTAGGTTGCGGTTCAGGACGCGACTGTTATTTACTATCGAAACTGGTTGGCCCGAAGGGTCGGGTGATTGGCGTCGATATGACGCCGGAACAGTTAGAAGTCGCCGTTCGTCATCGCGATTGGCATGCAGAGCGCTTCGGTTATGCCAATGTCGAGTTTTTGCACGGACATATCGAAAATCTGGCGGCTATCGGTATCGACGATAACAGCATTGACGCAGTCGTTTCCAATTGCGTGATTAACTTGTCGCCGGAAAAACCACGGGTACTGGCGGAAATATTCCGAGTGCTGAAACCGGGTGGCGAACTCTATTTTTCCGATGTCTTCGCCGATCGCCGCATCCCGGCCGCTTTGCGCCAAGACCCCGTTTTGCTGGGCGAATGCCTGGGCGGCGCATTATACTGGGAAGACTTCCGGAGGATTATGCACGAGCTGGGATGCCCCGATGTGCGCGTCGTCAAACAAAATTCCATCAGTCTCGACGATCCTGAGGTTGCCGCTAAAATCGGCATGGTCAAGTTCAGCTCGGTCACCGTCAGCGCTTTCAAGCTTCCGCTGGAAGACCGTTGTGAGGATTATGGGCAGGTGGCCTGCTACCTCGGCACCATCCCCGAGCATCTGCATGCTTTCGATCTGGATAACCATCATCACTTCGAAACCGGCCGACCATTACGGGTCTGCGGTAACACCGCCGATATGCTGGCCGCCAGCCGCTATGCCGAGCATTTTCAGGTATTGGGTGAAAAATCCCGCCACTTCGGGTTGTTTGATTGCACTCCAGGGGCGCAAGGTGATTCGGCAGAAACCGGTTTGTGTTGCTGATTGGGGCGCATGTACGCTGCTGATTTGTCTCGGCGAAAGCTTCGATGCCCGGCGCGGCAAGCAAGACCCAGTCCGTGCCACTTAATCTATCGATCAAATCGTAGCAATTTGGCGGTCTATGCCCCTTTCCAGGCAAAGAGCTTGCGGATCGCTTCCCTAATATCATCAACAAAGGTGAACACGGCCGGAACGACCAGCAAGCTCAGTAATGTAGACGTGATGACGCCTCCCACAACGGCTATTGCCAAGGGCGCACTAAAGGCAGGATCGGCGCCCCACCCCAGCGCAACAGGCAACATGCCAAAACCCATAGCCATAGATGTCATGATGATGGGTCTTACCCGTTTGTGGCAGGCATCAAGCAATGCTTCAAACTGTGGCAGATGCATTTCCTGCCTGGCCACAATCGCGTATTCCACCAACAAAATGGAATTTTTAGTGACGATGCCGATCAACATCAGCAAGCCTATCAATGCGGGCATTGAAAAACTTTTCCCGGTCAGCAGCAACATCACAAAAGCGCCGCCAACAGCCAGCGGCACTGCAACCAGGATGGTCAACGGCTGCATAAAATCTTTAAACAGCAGCACCAGCACGGCAAAAATGCACAGCACGCCGACCATCATTGCAGAACTAAAGCTGGTAAACATCTCCGTCATTAATTGGGCATCGCCGAAATCAACCAGGCTGACATTGCCCGGCAAGGTTTGCAGAGCCGGTAAAGCCATCGCCTCAGTGTGTATTTCGCCCAATTGGCGCAGCCCCAGCTCAACATCCAGAGTCACTTGCTCTGAACGATCAAAGCGCTTGATTACCGCCGGCTCGCTGCTCATGGTGATGTTGGCGACCTGGGCAAGCATGATGGCGCCGTTGTTGCTGGGCACCGGTAAACGCGCCAAAGCTTGAAGATCTGCGCGCAATGCCTGGGGCAGTTTTACTCGTATAGGCAATTGCCGTTCGCTTAAATTAAATTTGGCAAGCTCTTCGGTAAAGTCGCCTGCGGTAGCGATACGGACAGTTTCGCCAATCGTCGCTGCCGTTACGCCAAAATCAGCCGCTTTGGCAAAATCAATCGCCACACTGACTTCAGGTTGCTCCAGACTTGCGCTGGAAATTACATTGCCCACATTTTTTAAAGTGCGCAGCTCCCGTTCCAATTTGCGGGCGGCAGTCCGCAAAGCGACGGGATCATCACTTTTAAGCACCAGCTGCAACTGGTTACCGACATCCTTAAGTCCAACGGAAGTGCGGACACCGATTTGCCGGCTGAGCTTTTCACGCAAATCAGCTTCAATAGCTTGCTGGGTGCGATCGCGTTCTTTCCTGTGCTTGAGCAGCACGGTTAATTTCGCTTTGCGGACTTCAGCGCTTTGCCCGTCCAGTAACTCGCTACTGCCGACCAGACTGAACACGCCTTGTACATCTTTTTCGCCGATCAGCATTTGTCTGGCACGCTCTGACGCGAGAAGCGTATCTTCAAGCGTACTGCCTGGAGGCAATTCGATATTTACCTGCGTTTGCGCATAGTCTGTCGGCGGCAGGAATCCTTTCGGAAGCAGCGGGATAAGAGCCAGTGAACCTATAAAAAAAGCAAGTGCTGCCAGGACGGTTATGCTTCGATGCTGCAAGCACCAGGCTACCGCTCTTAAATACAGCGTCATCAACCTGGAGTCGGGCTTTTCCTGCTGTTCAACATCGGGTTTAAGCAAATACGCCGCCATCATAGGCGTCAGCATGCGCGCCACCATCAGCGACGAAAAAATAGCCAGCGCCGCAGTCCAACCGAATTGCTTAAAGTATTTGCCTAATTCACCAGTCATAAACGCAGTCGGCAAAAACACTGCGATTAGCGCAAAGGTAGTCGCAGTAACAGCAAGGCCGATTTCCTCTACGGCATCGTTAGCCGCCTTGAAAGGTGTTTTACCCATTCTTATGTGACGGGAGATATTTTCAATTTCAACGATGGCATCATCCACCAGCACCCCGACCACCAGTACTAACGCCAGCTGGGTGAGCATGTTAAAGGTGAAGCCGAAGTACTGCATGCCCCAATAACTCGGGATAATCGATAGAGGCAATGCCACCGCCGCGATTAAAGTGGCGCGCCAGTCGCGTAAAAAAAATCCCACCACCAGTATTGCCAGCACCGCACCTTCGTAAAGCTGGCGCATAGTGCCGTCAAAGGTTTCTTGCGCCACTAGCGTATTGTCAATGACCTGCTCTATTTTTAAATTTGGGTACTGTTTAGCCAGTTGCCTAATTTCCTGTTGCACAGTTTTAGCAACCGCCACTGCGTTTTCCCCTTCCGTGCGGCTAACTTCAAAAGCAATGACGGGCTTACCATTCAATAATGCCAGGCTGCGCCGTTCCTCTATGCCGTCTTCTATTTCGGCAATTTGATCGAGCCGGACGGATTTGCCGTCGCTCAGGGGCAAATGCAGCTTTTTTAAATCGTCCAGGGTCTTTGCGCTGGCCAAGGTGCGTACCGACTGCTCAGCGCCGCCCACATTGCCGCGCCCGCTGGGCGCATCCCGTTGAATTTGGCCTAGCAGATGCGAGACATCGGCCGCAGTAATTCCCAACTGGGCCATTCTATCGGGGTCAAGCTCGACACTGACTTCTCGCGCCACGCCGCCTAAGCGAGTTACCTTGCCTACGCCTTCCAGGCTGAGCATCCGCTTGCTTAACGTGTCGTCTATAAACCACGACAAATCTTTTTCATCCGCTTGGTCCGATGAAATCGCATAAGTAAGAACGGGCCAGCCGACATGGATGACTTTGGTGATAATCGGATCGCGCATGGCAACGGGCAAATCGGCCCGAATTTGGCCTACGGCGTCGCGCACTTCGTTAGTGGCATCGGAGCCGTTTTTTTCCAACTCGAACTCAACGGTAATTGTCGCCGTCCCTTCCAGCACCGTGCTGTAAATGTGCTTTAAGCCTTGCAGGCTGGCTACTGAATTCTCGATTTTTTTTACAACCTCGGTTTCCAGCTGCGAAGGTGTTGCGCCATCATACTTGGCGGTCACGATCACTTTCGGCAGCTGAATGTCCGGATATTCCTGCACACCTAGCGTCCGGAAACTATCGATGCCGAAAAAACACAGCATCATAAAAAATACTATGGCCGCGATAGGATTTTTTATCGACCAGGCGGAAACATTCATCGTTAACCTGGATTGGAAGTATTGGCTGACTCAGCTTGAACGCTGACCAGATCGCCGTCAGTTAAAAAGCCGGCGCCGCTGACGACAATGTCGGTGTCGCCCGGCAAGCCATCCAGGATTTCTATGCGGTTACTCCGGCGTCGCCCCACCTGCACTTTAACCTGGCTTATCCGATTGCTGCTGTCCACTGCAAAAACATAACTAAAGCCATCACGAATAACAACGGCTTGCTGAGGCACGCTAAGGGCGTCGGTTGTGCCTAACAGAAACTCCCCGCTTGCGAACATGCCTGCCTTGACCTGTGGCGTTGAATTGACATCGACGTAAACCAGGGCATTGCGCGTTTTAGGGTCTACCGTAGGCGCGACCATGCGCACAGTGCCCTTGATTTGCTCCCGGTCAGGCAGAGTAATGATAACCTCGCCGCCCGTTTTGATATTGGCCAGGTCGGCCGCGGTCACTTCCGCCCGCCATTCAAGCCGGTTTTTCCGGATCAGACGGAACAATTCATCGCCGCTGGATACCACTGCGCCGAGCGTTGCGACACGCGCAGAAATGACGCCGTCATCGGGCGCAAGCACATGCGTATAGCCCAGTTGCAATTGGCTGGATGCGCGCCTGGCCTTGGCAGCCGACAGCTTGGCTTCGGCAGTGCGTTCGGCAATCAACAGCTGGTTTATTTGCTGTGCGGGTAGCGCGCCCGACTTTTGCAAAAAGCGGGCGCGAACCGCATTGGCCTTGGCCTCCGCCAGCACTGCCTCGGCTTCAACGACCATGGCGCCTTGCTCGGCTAAGCTTTGATACATCGTGTCTTTAGCAAATTCAGCGATCACTTGGCCTTTGCGCACCCAGTCCCCGACGTTGACGTTAACGGCGCTTAATCTCAATCCGTCAATTTCCGCGCCGACGATAGCCTCCTGCCAAGGCGCGATATCACCGTTGGCAACCAGCTTAACCGGCCAAGCGGCAAGCGCGGGCTTGGCAGTGCTTACATATAACGCGGGTTTCGCCGCTACAGCTTCCGGCTGCGTTTCCTGGCTTTTCGGGGCCATGAATGCCGATGTGGCTCCGACTGTAGCTAAGGCAATAACAGCAGCGAAAATCAGCTTTCTGTTAATTTTCACAGCCTGAAATTTGGCGGCCATCGAAGTGTTTCCGGCCCGGTTATTTGTTGTGCTTTTATTCATGAACTTCGCTTTAGTTGAACAATTCGGTTACTAACTGATGTTACGCACAGGATGTGCTTCTCCCGTTTGCCGCGCCGAGCACCGGAGCTTTTGCCGAGAATGGCCCGTAAGGGGTGCGGCAGAGAGGCCGCACGTTGGCAGAGGGCAGGAGCCCCATCTGCCAACCCTCGGCAAAAGCGAGGAGCGCAGGACACAAGCAGCAACCGGGCCGCCTTTCTTTTGGATACTTTTCTTTGGCGGAGCACAAATTCGCCTGGAGCGAATTTGAACAGCCATGAGGCTGGCCCGCAGGGCGAAAACCAGGGAGGGTTTTCGTAGCGAAAAGTATCTCGCCTTCGGGTGCGCGAACCCGGTTCAAATAAACTGTCGCGTTAGCGACGCCTTAAATTTAAATTCGACTGACTGCGTAACATCAGTTATTAAATTTAAAGGCGATCTCTTGGCAAGTGCAGGCAAAGAGTGTGTGAGCTGCTTTATGGAACAAGCTGTCATACCGAAGCCCCTGATTATAGCCGAAATGAGACCTCGGGCTTTGCTACGAATGCCTTTGAATCATCCTGTTTACCAGTAATGTCAGGGGTATGGTGGCAACCGCAAATCCAGACAAACACAAAGGCAGAGAAACACCATAATTGACAATAAAGGCGCTTAACATCAGGACCAATACCGCGAGCAAAGAACTCATAATGTTGTAAGCGGCAAAGATTCGCGCCTTAGCTTGCTGATTGGCGACTAAATATAACACCGATGAAAAATGTGCCGCATAAACACCCGAAGCAAAAGCAATGGTAAAAAAATCGAATTGCATTCGAAGCAATGAATCGGGAATGGACCCATACAAATCGATACCTGCCAGTCCTATCAGCACAGTCATAAAAATAGCGACACGGGTGTTGGGCTTGCCATGTAGCCAATAGGAGCCGATCGCCAAACCGCTACTAACCCCCAGAGTAAAAATCAGCAGAATCGAAGCCACTTGCTTCTCGTCGCCCAGCAAGGTCGTGCGAACTAATGCCGTGACGTTAGATAGATAGACTGCGCCCAGCGACCAATACCATGACAGCGCGATGATAGCCGCTATGCAGCGACGGTCCTGGCAAGCCAACAGAAGTATTTCGAATGTTGATTTTAAAGGGTTGAAGCTTGGCGACAATAGTTTGGGATCGCCGCCCGCGCTTTTGGTACAAAAGCACGTTGCCGAGAATGACACAATCGCGGCGGCTAACGCTATGCTTCCTATTAGATATATATCGGTATGGGCACCGTAAATTGCGCCTATATAGGTTCCTGACAGTATCGCAATCATCGTCCCCGCTTCCATCAACGAGGAGCCTGTCGCTAAAGCCGAAGGCGGCAGGCATTCGGATAACATAGCGTATTTCAAAGGGCCGAACAGCGTCGAAGTAATACCTTTTGCAAAAATCAAAACCAGCAACAAGCCGATATTGCCGCTTAAAAACCCGAATGCGGCAAAAGCCGCGATAAAAATATCGATAGCACGCAGAGCCATAGATACTTTACGTTTGTCATAGCGATCGCCAAGATATCCTCCATGAGCTGAAAAAATAAAAAATGGCAGAATAAACAGGCTCCATGAAAGCGTTGCGATCAGACCGACATTACTGGCGGTCATATCAGCCTTAAAAGCGGCATAAACGATAACGCCATTTTTAAGCAATAAATCAACAAATGAGTTAGTGGATCCCGCCAATAAATGACAAAGAAAGTATCGCGTCGATAATGTCTTAAGCTTATTCATAAAAACAGCTTGATGCCTTGATTACCCGCTTTACTCCAAGAAATGACCGCATTCTGAAAAGGGGGCGGTTACAAATTGGTATGAAATTTGTTACGGTTTTCTGGCGAGAACGATAGAGCCCGTGTACTGATCCTTTAGTGGAAAAATATTTTCCAGTCGCCCGAATGTCTCAAGCTGCGCTCTATCGCACTGTACAAGAATGTGCGTAAAAAAACCGGAGTCCATGCCGAATTGATAAAAGTCCTTAAAGTCGGAAAACTCCACCGTTTTCGTGAACGTGTCAATCGCAACAACATCCAAGCCGGCGTCACTAAGATAGGAAACTATGGTTTCGGTGCCCATCGGCAATGGATTGGCTTGTTTTAAGAAGTCTTCGGAAAGCGTCATCCGGGCAAGTTCATCTATCCGTGGAAATGCCTCATACGTGGTGCCGACAATCGAGTAGTAGCCGCCAGGCCTCAATAGTTTGGATGTATCCCGAACCACTTCGCTGCCATCTACAAAGGTGGTCAGAAAGTACATTAACATTAAGTCAACGCTAGCCAAGGGAAAGTGTTTGCAGGTATTCAAAACATCGTCATGGATCGCATTAAAAGACAGCTTCGTTTTTGCTATTTTCAGCATTTCGCCGGACAGATCGATACCATGCAAATTCCCCTCTGGAAAAAGCTCTTTCATTTTCAGCAGCGACTCTCCTGTGCCGACTGCCAAATCCAATACATCATCAATACGCTGGTTACCGATATGGGTTTTAATTTGTTGGTATGCCTTATCTCTGGCGCCTGAATAAAGCCCCAGTTCGTCCCGGTCATAAGTGCCGGCGATGCTTTGATCGTAAAGCTTGCCAATATCCATTTTCTGTACCTTGTTAGTTATTGATCGTTTTAAACAGTGGCAAAACGATTTCGTTCGCCGCCAGATAGCGCTTCATGGCGACGAGAAATGCCTGGATGTCCTGAATGTCGATTTGTCCGATATTCGCCAAACGGAAACTGGCAAGATTTCCCACTTTGCCGGGATAAAGGGTATAGCCTTCAGCCAGCAATGCATCGTGCATGGCATCAAAATCATAGCGGGGGTGTTGCGGCTCTAAAAAAGTAGTTAACAGCTTGGACTGAGGGAGCTGCGGCACCGCCATCGCGAAGCCCAGTTTGTCCATGCCGTCCAGCAGGATTTCCCAACATTGACAATAACGCCGATAGCGGCCCAGCTGGGTTTCTTCGAAGAACTCATCCAGTGCTGCATCAAGGGCATACAACACCTGCACGGGGGGGGTAAAACGCATTTGCAGGGTCGATTCGAAACCGGCGTGCTGGCCGTATAAGTCCAGGTACAAACTGCGCGGCCTGTAGTTTTCAGGCGGGATCAGCAAGGTGTTGCGGCAAATCACGAAAGCTGTGCCAGCCATGCCTTGTATGCATTTGTTGGAGGACGAGATGACAAAGTCGCAAGAGGTTTGCCTCAAATTCAGCGGGATTCCGGCAAAAGACGACATCGCATCGACAATGACCTTGACGTCATGGCGTTGGCTTATCGCCGTGATGTCCTCAAGCGGATTCAAAATGCCGGTAGTAGTCTCATGATGAATCAGCGCCAGATGGGTAATAGACGGATTGGTCGAAAGAATACGGTCCACTTCCAGCGTATCGGGCAGTTCATCGTAAGCGGTCTCGTAAACGGCGATTTGTTCCGGGCGCAGATGTATGCAGCACATGTCCAGCATGCGTTTGCCGTATGCACCGTTAATCAATACCAGGATTTTTCCATCATTGGGTACTACCGAACTGACGCAGGCCTCCACTGCCGCAGTTCCGGAGCCTGCGAACAATACCGCAGTGTGCGTATCCTCGCCGTGAACCACTTGCACCAGCCGCCGGCGAATGCTGTCTTGTAGCGCACCAAACTCCGCCTCGCGCGGGCAAATATCGGGAACAATCTGGGCCTGCTTGACCCTGTCGCTGGTGGTGGCGGGTCCGGGTGTCAGCAATACGTTGCGGCGAATCTTCATAACAAGTCTTTTTCGGCAGACTGAATGCGCGGCCAAATTAGGTTATTGGCGCGTTCCAGATGTTCCAGGGTATCGATTTCGGTCCAGGGCAAGTCGACCTTATCGACATACAACGAAACCGTATCGGCGATGGCGGTCAAGCCTTCTTCATAATGCTGCTGGGCAGGACGGTTAAGACCGGCTTTCGTCAGCCATTGCTTAAGGGCATAGGGCGTTTCGGCCGCGAGTTTGCAAATGCCCACCAGTTCGGCGTCGATATGGGAAAGCGTCGATGGATCTTTGGACAGATTGACCAGTTCGCTGCGCTCGTTGGTTTCTATGTAAACCTCGTCGCCCGACTGGGTTTCGCCGGACGCCAGAATGACATTCGCGAAAGGCGAACACAGCAGATGCTCGATCATTCGGCTGTCATACAGCAAGTCGGATTCCAGCGTCAAAAAATTGCAGTCCAAATTTTCAGTGCACCGCAACAAGGTTTCCAGGCTGCCCGAATCCGCATAATCGGCGTTGCGCACGCATTCGATGCGGATATTAGCGTAGCGTTTCGTCAAGTCGGCATAATCCATGGCCCGGTAGCCGGTGCCGATGATGATGCGGCGTATTCCATGGCGCATAAGAATATCCACAGAGCGTTCGACAATCGGCTGCCCGCCGACGCTGATAAACCCTTTCGGGCCATGCCTGGAAAATTCGGGAATTCGGCTGCCAAGCCCGGCCGCCATAATCACTGCGGTATCGATGCTCACTTCAGAAACGCCTCCAGTCTTCGAGCTACCTGCGCGGGCGTTATCGTCGGCCTGCCCAGCGGGGAAATCGAACCTTTCGCGATCGATAGATGCAAAAAGGTGAGCTTGGGGTTGCGCATCCACTCCGCAATAGCCGCCTCGAAGCCGGATAGGCTGCCGGCATGAACTACCGCAGGATAGCCGGCTCCCAACGCGATGGCCGGCCAATCCATATTGCCGGACGCGGTGGACTGTCCGCCGGTGGAGTCGTGAGTCTCATTGTCCAGCAGCACATGCAGCAGATTGTCCGGTCTGTAATAGGCATTGGTCGCCAAGTTGCCCATGCGCATCAGCAACGCGCCGTCGCCGTCCAGGGCGATGACTTTTTTATCGGGCTTCGCTATCGCAATGCCGAGGCCAATCGACGAAACACAGCCCATCGAGCCGACCATGTACAAGTTGTTGGGCGCGTCTTCAATGGTGAACAATTCGCGGCCGCACATGCCGGTGGTCGCCAATACCACGGTATCGTCCTGCTTGTGCTTGGAGACGATTTGCAAAGCTTCATAGCGTTTGGGCAGAGTTCCTGTTTCGGGCTGCTCGCGTGTGAGCGTGCCCGGAGTAAAACGGATCGGCGCTTTGGCTTTTAATTCGAGCGGCGTGAAAGTGCCTTTGGAAACCAGGTAAAACACCGATATGCCTCGCGCCAGATAATCCTGCCCTTCGGCCAATTGTTCGGCTGCCTGCGGTAAATCGGTTGCCAGCCGGTAAACCTTAACGCCGCTGATTTCCAGCAATTGGGCGCTGATGCGGCCCATGAATTCATGCTGAACCTCGTCAGCAACGCCGGGTTCGCCGCGAAAGCCGACAAAGCCGGTAACCGGAACTTCACAAATATTGGTCAGCGAAGTCAGCGGCGCCAGCGCATTGGCAAGCCCCGAATTTTGCAGCAATACCGCCGACTTCATGCCGCCCAGTTGAGCGCCTGCCGCAATTGCGACCGCTTCCCCTTCATTGGTTGCACCGACATAGTTCAGCGAATTGCTGGCCAGGTTGATCAGCGGTTGCAATAGCGAGCAAGGCACGCCGGAAAACAGGCGGTAGCCATGAGCTCTAAGTACGCTTTCGAATTCAAGCGTATCGATCATTGCCAGTGCCCTGCCGCAATAAAGTCGTTCATGTCGTTGATGTTAATCCACCCGCCTTTGGTATAAATGACCCGGATCGGATGATGTTCCTTAAGCCGGTTGATCAGGTCGGGTACGCCCAGTTTTTCGAAATCGTCCTGCCCGGCCATTTCTTCCAATAATTGTCTGGCGATAGGACTTGACTGAGCGCTCAGCATCAATAGACCGGTCCACTCGCCGTTTGCCGAAGCCAACGAGTCGTTCCTTTCAAGACGCTCCAGCTCAATGTTGTGATTTAAAAAATCGTTGGAATAAGGACGACTGCAAAATGCCATGTCTTTGCTTCTTCCGTTGCCGCCCTGCTCCGCATCGACGATCACGGTTGCCATGGCCGGACTTTCCAGCAAGTCCCTAAGTATGTGGCTGCGGAACAGGCAATCGCCGTAGGAAACGATCACGTTGCCGTGCAGTTCCTCGCGGGCCTGATACAGTGAATACAGTTCGCCGGTTTCATCATAACGGTCGTTGTCGTAGCTCCGGTAAGATGGCGAGCTCAGCCATTCTTTTTTGTAACCGCGCACTACCGAAATATCGCCGATATTCAGCGCGCGCAGTTCGTTCACATAGGCATCGATTATGGGCTTGCCATTGACCGGCAACATCGCTTTCGGACGCTCCTCAGTTAGCTCGCCCAATGCTTCGCCGCGGCTGGCGGCTAAAATGATCGCCTTACAGTCGGCGCCGCCGGGCAGGTATTTATCCTCGGCCTGCTGCAATTCCTTGGCGCCCTGGAGCCTGAATATTTCAGCAACGGGGGCGATTTTGTCTTCTTGCGTTTTGATTGAGCTTGAAGCGAAGATATCCTCTGCCGACTTACGCATCGCGGTAACCGCAGAGCGCAAAATCTGGTTGGCCCATATGACCAGCGAGATATCCAATTCTTCAAACCGGCGTGTCGGCGTCGAATAATAAGTCGTCGGAACGACGACAATCGGGTGACGATTTGCCCATTCTTTCATGAACGCTTCAATGTCATCCGGCATATGCTTTTTGCTGTGCACCAAAATCGCATCCGCCCCGGCTTGCCGATAGGCTTCGGCGCGGCGCAGAGCTTCCTTAAGCCCTGCACCGACGATAAAGGCTTCGGTACGGGCGACGATAGCGAAATCATCGTCCTTTTGCGTATCCTTGCCGGCCTTGATCTTGCCGCAAAACTCGTCCAGATCCGCAAGACTCTGTTTTTCGCCTTCAATGAAGGAATTGGTTTTGGGGAACAACTTGTCTTCTATGCAAACACCGGCGACCTGCCGGGATTCCAGCTTTGAAACCAGGCGCCGCAGATTGTTGAAATTGCCGTAACCGGTGTCGCCGTCCAGCAATATCGGTATGCTGGTCGCATCGCTCATGAACTCAACCAACTCCAATACCTGGGTCCAGCTCGCCTCGTTATTGTCTCTGACACCTAAAGACCCGGAAATGGTCAAACCGCTCGCCCAGATGCCTTTAAAACCGGTTTCTTCGACAATGCGCGCGCTGATACCGTTATGTGCCTCGCAGATGAAATTGAGCCCCGGCGTGGTCAGCATTTGTTTCAGTTGCGTGGTTTTCTTTAACGGCGCGAGTTTTTCATTCATTGAGGTAAATGCCTATTCAAAATTAAATGTATTAAACGTATAGATTAAGGGATATGGATTTTGTAGCCGCCGGTTTTGGGGCATTGTTTCAAATTAATTAGTAGATTACCGCGACAAAACCGTTTGTCTTGCTGGGTTATAGTGAGTTTTTGCGATGCGAAAAATAAACGACAATACCTATCTCGGCCAAGCTCATCGGCACGGCGATATAATAAATTAACAACATATTGCCGATAATATCGAGTTCCGGTAATGGGCCTAAGCTAAAAGTAGTGTCGGGGAAGAAAAACTTAGCCATCATCACTCCAGCCAGGGTATAAATTTCAAAGCTCCAACCGACAGTTGGTATATACAGTTTTCCGGTATGAATTTGAATCAAGTATACCCAGCCATTCATGGCCTGACGCAGCAGTAAAGCGCCGACGAGAATCGGTTCATGTATATCCAATCTGTAAACGAACGCCAGGTGCAAGGCAAAAATGCCAAAGGCGTCGCCGACGTGATCCAGAAAAGCGCCGAACTCGCTGCACTGTCCGGTGTTTCTGGCATGTATGCCATCGCACGAATCCAGCACGATCCACAACAGGAGCAAGACAGCACAATATAGATAGGCAGTTGGGGCGGGACTAAACGCAAATACCAATGCAGTTGCGCATGCTGAGATTATTGCGCCCAAGGTCAGCAAGTTCGGGTGGATAAACCTTGGTATGTAAGCGACAAACTTTGATAATAGCGGGTAAAGTAACCGATCAAAAATATCTCGGTTGCTTGATACAGGGCTTTGGGCATTTGTATTAGGTTGAGACATATATAGTTTTTATTTTAGATAATCCACTGAATCAAAAAAATACGGTAAATGCGAATGTTGAATATTGAGGTGTAGTAAAGTCGCCGGCGGGCGCCAATCGAAAATAAGTCATTGGAATTAACCCAATAAAAACTTTTCAAATAAACTTGCCTGGTGCTGTAGCTATTTTTGTGCGGTCACAAAGGCGTACTCAAGCCAGCCGAGCCGGAATGACAGATCGCACAACAAGTTATGGAACACCTTGGCTATCGCATGCCATCCACGTACTTTGATCATACGTCCGAGTTCTTTGAAGTCATTGATAAAAAATGGCGTATAGACATACTTGCCGATGTATTCGATTTGAATGTCCCGAAAGCCGGCATCGCTAAGAAGAAAACGATACTGCTGTTCCGACATGCCAATATTCTCCCTGCGAATTTGCCAGGCATCGGCAACAAAAGCGGCAAGCTTTTCAAACAAAAAGCCGCTGCTTGGACGCACCATGCATTCGCCAATGGCAATGCGCCCGCTGGCATTCAGCACACGATGGGACTCCTTGAAAAATTTACTGCGATCCATATAAGGCGTTCCCTCCACACAAAACACATGGGTGTAAGAACCTGAAGCCAATGGTATGTTCTCGCCGGAACCATAGACCGGGGTGATATGCTGTTCCAGGTTCGCATTGGCCACTCGAATCCTGCCAACTTCAATGTGCTTATTGACGCAATCCAGGCCGGTGATTGTGCTTCCGAAAGTTCGATGTAGATAGATAGACTCCTGCAACATGCTGCAGGCAACGTCCAACACCACTGATTCGGCGCCCAACCCCACGCGATTGCCCAATGCCAGGTAAAGATTCTCGCAGGCCTCTATATTGTCTGAAATCGGGTTGCCGTCCGATTCGCGGCGCCAGTAACCGAATGACAGGTAACCGGGATGGTGCGCTTCCATGGCAAGGTCGAAGTGATCTCCGCCCCAAAACTTCTCGGTACGATATTCCTGTTGGGAGGCATTCCACTGGGACTTGATTTCAGACATGAACCGGCATCTCCTTTGATAAGTCATAACTTTTTAAGACTGTAAATTGTAGGTCATATTCCTGATCAAAACTTGCACCAGCGTCTACGACTTTTTGACTGATTATCAACTTCGATAGATTTTTAATTGATTTTTGCGTTGATATAATCGGATAAGAGCATACCCTTTCCAAGTTCTAATGAAGAGTATATTTGCGTAAAAAAATACCTTGCAAAACCCTTAAACTTAAGCGATTATCAGCAGTTAACTACAAGTATAAGCATATGCTTACTAGGTTGTTTTTTATTTAATTATTATTAGCTACTCGGCGCTTGATGCCAAAGAACATTAACTTAAAAAAATCAATAACATAGATTGTTTTTGGTTCAACCAAGGAATAGCGCGGTGCCTGAAGATCATAAACCTGAGTGGATAAAAGACGTTATTAATATTAGTAGAAAATATCATGTTAAAAAACAGAGTATTTTAAAACATAACTTCATAAATATAGGCTCATTAAGCCTTTTAATGTTCTTATCCGCATTAGTTATTAATTTATCATTTCAAGCCAGTAATATTATTGAAATATTTTTTGAAGGGGTATCTTTAGGAATATTGTTATTTGGACTGGCAGTTTTAGTTGTACATGAGTCATCTCATTCAATGTTTTTGTTATCTAAAAATACTAAAAAACAAGAGAAATTAAACCTTTTTTTTGGCCGCCTACTTTCGTGTATCGTGGAGGCTGATTTTTACGACATTGCCTGGAAGAATAATCACAATATACATCATGCTCATGAAAATGAAACAGATGATCCGCAGAATTATAATATTACAATTAAAGATTTATTTAAAAGAAGAATATTATATTCACTAATACCTGGAAGTATTTTTATTCTACAAAAAAACAGAAAAAGAAACCTCTTCAATATTGATGAAGGCAACCCGTATTATCATTCAAAAATATCAAAAAACGAGCTGATTGCAAAAATACTCTTTCTATGCTTTTGGTTTCTTTTGGGAATAATTAATTGGATATTGACGAAGAACTTTTCTTACTTCTTTGTTGTCCTAATAGCATGGCATTATTTATTTATAATTAACGAAATAAAAGGAACGCTGGAGCATGGCGGCGAACATGCAATCGAGCATTACCGAGAGTTTAGATCTAAAACAACGTTGTTTTTATTGAGGCCAGTTTTTTTTCCTTTTAATATAAGCATTCACTTTGAGCATCATTTAAATATGAGAATTCCATGGTATTTGCTGAATAAATTTCGCAAGGAAATAGCGATAGTAATTCCTGACGAATTCAAGAGTAAAATTTATAATCACGGAATAAAAGACATCTTGGCGCAGATCAATGGGCATAATGGAATGGTTTTTTCCAGGCATCCAAATGTTGTGTCCACTTTGAGCAGAGAATAGATCGATTCAGATAATCCACTGATAAATTGCTCCTGACAAAGCAAGCTATTTGTATTTTGTAGCATAACAATAATAATATTTACATAAATACTGTTTATGACTAATAAAACTCTTCCTATCTCCCAAATAGATCTTTCTGACATAGATATAAAGGAACGCCATACTGTCTGGAAAGAAAGTATTTCGGTCGTATTCGACTCCGTATTAAAGCAGGAGGATCAGCACAAACCATTCAACGCATCGTTAACCACCTGTCACTTATCGTCAATGCTGCTGAGCTTTGCGAGCAGCGGACAACAATATTTTAATCGAGACCGCAAACTTATCGCCAAAGACAATCTAGATCATTTTCTTATACAGATGTATACGCAGGGTTCGACCTCAGGCCAATGGGGAAAAAACAATAATTCAACCGTACGTAGCGGCGATATTTTCCTGCTGGATTTAAACCAACCCATAAAATCGTTGGCCGGCGATTTTAACTGCTTAACGCTGATCGTCCCGCGAAGCATGATCTGTGCAAAACTATCCGAGCCGGAACGGCAGCACGGCAGAGTGCTGCCAAGAGAGTCCATACTGGCAAAGCTGTTGGGCGAGCATCTTAAAACCCTGTACTTTTCGTCCCAAACGCTTAGTGAAGATGAAGCCGGTTCGGTAGCGGAAGGCGTGTTGAGTTTAGTTGGCAGCTACTTTAACCACACTTTGACCGATGAAAACTGCCAAAAGGTGCAGAGCGTTAACCGCGAATCCATCCGCCGTTACATTATCAATAATCTAACCGATTACAACTTAACCGCCGACAGCATAGCTCTACATTTTAAAATATCCCGTGCTTATCTTTACCGCCTGTTCGACACTGGGCAGGGCATACATCAATTCATTCTGGAACAACGTTTGCTCAAGGCATTTAATCAATTGAATAATCCCGCCAATCACCGACTGCGCATTAGTCAAATTGCCTATGACCTTGGCTTTAACAGCGAAAGCCACTTTAGCCGCAGTTTTCATCGTGCTTTTGGCATGACGCCCTCCAATGTAAGACATTCTGTGCGAATTAACCATCGCCAGGAGCAAGACAATGCCCATATTGATCGGCATTTTGAAAAATGGATAGTGAATCTGCGCTGATAGCTTGGGGTTTTGCTTTAGGGGCAACGTTGAAACGCTTTTTCTCAAGTATTTAACTGTAATCAGGCTATACAGACAGTCGAGGGCTTATAGACGCTGGTGCAAATTCCCACTCGGAAAGTTTGGTAGAATTTGTAACAGTGAATTTGCTCTCATTGACCATGCAATGCTGTTTATTCATATAGTTCAATGGTTTTTTGGTTATGGATCAACGCCTGCCAAGCTGTCGGTGTGCAAAAGCTAAACCAGCAATTTCTTCGTCCATGTTTACATCGGGCTTGAACTTATGGGTTGAATTCGTTTTAGGTGTAATGATGACGGGAAAGATGCGCTCTTATGTACGGACAAAATGGCTTTTTAACTTGCAGAGCTTCAATGGGATCTTTTGTCAAAGAATGGTCCTGGCGTTTATTGGCAGTGCCTTTTGCAACCCGGCTTTTGGATTTTTACTTTTTCCAGATGCTAAAAGGCAGGGTCATAGGGATAGAAAACTTAATTAACTCACCGTGTATTCTTGCTTTCAACCACAGCAGCTACCTGGACTGGCTCCTGACTTATCATTTGTTTAGCCGCCATTACGGCATTCAGATTGTTTTTCTTGCCAAATCCAAGTTGAATACCAAGCCGCTATGGCGGGCCTGTGTACGCCATGGACGTGCGATCGTGGTGAATTACGAACAGAAACAATCTATTCGCAAAGCGCTTAACGATATGCGAGGACATCTTTTAGCTCATCATATCGTCGGCATTTTTCCTGAGGGTACGCGTTCCGCCGACGGCCGTTTACAACATTCCCATGAAGGCGCCGCCTGGTTGGCTATCCAGGCGGGCGTTCCTATCATTCCGATAGCCTTGCAGGGATTTTACCAAGCTTGGCCGCGTCATCGGCTCTTTCCGGGCATCGCGCCCTGCACGATCAGGATAGGAACGCCGATTACTCAATCATCCGACATGAATCGTCAACAATTTACCCAGAAGCTTATGGACAAGTTAGGGCAATTACTGGCGGAAACGGAGTAATAGATGAGTTCTGCCGCTTTTTTCGACTTAGATAGAACGCTTTGGGCCTGTTCGGGCGAGAAAGCTTTTGCCGTTCATCAATTTCGCCAAGGGAAATTAGGCATCACCCAAGTGGGCGGTGTTATTTACCAGTATCTTCTTTATGAGCTGGGCTTGATCGACAATATAGACATATTGAAAAGACGCGTGTTACGTGCGCTCTTTGCCGGTGAAGCGGTTGCACCCTACGTTGAAACTTATACCGCGCATTTTCACCAACACTTATCCCAATCACTATTTCCAAAGATGCTTGATTGCGTCAGGAGTCATCAATCCGCCGGTGATAAAGTCGTCATTGTCTCCGCTGCACTGGATTTCATCGTATCCCCTGTCGCCGAACTGCTGCAAACCGACGACTGGTTTGCGAGCCGGCTGGAAGTATCAAATCATTTGTTTTCAGGGGAAGTGCTTGGCTCTATCCCTTACGGTCAGGCCAAGGCGTCGATCGTCAAGGATTACGCGGATAAACACGGCCTGGATTTAGCTCAGTGCCATGCCTATGGAGATCATTGGGAAGACCGGTATATGTTAGCTGCCGTCGGTCATCCTGTTGCTGTCAATCCCGGCCGGAGTTTGGCGCAGTTAGCGCAGCGTCAACAATGGTTAACGCTGGATTTGCCCTCCCCCATCTGATTAGGGCCGCTTATCCTCCTACACTGACCGTTAAATTATTTACTCAATTGATACTATGTCCATTATCCAAGCGCCAAGCCTTGCCGACGTTCTTTTACAACGCGCCCAGCTGCAACCTGACCGCTTGTCGCATGTTTTTATGGATCATATCGATGGCTATCAACACCGCTTGACTTATGGCGACATCGACCTTCGCGCTCGTGCTATTGCCGCGCGCCTGCAAGCAATTAACGCCCGGCGAGTAATGCTAATCTACCCGCACGGGCCATCGTTTTTCCTGGCTTTCATAGCCTGCTGGTATGCAGGAGCAACGCCGATTCCTGTGTTTCCCCCACAGTCCCGGCGCGGCATGGCGCGCATCGATGCAATTTTACGTGACTGCGCGGCAACGCATGTACTTTCCTCAAGCGGTCTTATCGCTAAAGTCATGCCATGGTTTCAGGAAGCAGGCATCGGGGCCGGGCACGAATGGTTGGATACCGACAGTGTGCCCGATAGCGAAGCTGCGGATTGGCACAGCCATCGCATCGATCCGGGGCAGCCGGCGTTTTTCCAATATACCTCCGGGTCTACTGGAGCTCCCAAAGGAGTCGTTGTCAGCCATGCCAACCTAATCGCGAATCAAGCCATGATTACGCAAGGCTTTAGCCACAACGAAGAATCCCGCTCTTTCAGTTGGCTGCCTTTTTATCATGATATGGGACTGATCGGTCCCTTGTTTAACCCGATTTATGTCGGCTATCAAAGTTATCATATTCCGGCGCAAGCATTTATTCGCGATCCGATACAATGGCTGCGAGGCATAGTTAAATTTCGTGCAACAACCAGCGGCGGGCCTAACTTTGCGTATGACCTTTGCGCGCGCAAGGCTACGCCCGAAAATTGTTCCGGCCTGGATTTAAGTTGTTGGCAAGTCGCGTTTAACGGCGCCGAACCGGTCAGAGCCGCAACCTTGGCTCGATTTCAGCAGGCCTTTGAGCCCTATGGATTTTCGCCGTCAGCTTGGCTACCGTGCTATGGCATGGCTGAGGCCACCTTGTTTATCAGCGGCAATCGAAAGCCGTCGCCCGTGTTTAAGCAGCATGAAGGCAAAAACCATGTATCCTGCGGCAGAAGCTGGGACGATTGCACAGTGCTGGCGGTCGATCCGGATACCCGTCAGCCGGTAGCCGATGGCGTCACCGGAGAATTGTGGCTGACCGGCAGCAATATTGCACAAGGTTACTGGAGCCAGCCGGAACAGACTGAACTCTATTTTCAGGCGCAACTGAAACAAGGTGGCGTTCCCTACTTACGCACCGGCGATCTCGGGTTTGTGGACCAGGGTGAGGTTTATGTTACCGGACGGCTCAAAGACCTGATCATTTTGCGCGGCCGTAACCTTTATCCGCAAGATCTCGAACTAGCGGCCCAGGAGGCTCATAGCGCGTTACGGGTCGATGGCGGAGCGGCTTTCGTGCGGGAATCGGAGGACGGCGAAGCGCTGGTGCTGGTACAGGAAGTCGAGCGCTCCCAAATCCGTGGGCTTGCTGCTGCCCGAGTGTTCGCCGCGATACGCGAGGCGCACTGGGAGGCTTTCCAGGTTCAGGCGGACGAGCTGGTCCTGGTAAAGCCCGGCAGCATTCCCACGACCACCAGCGGTAAGGTTCGTCGCCGCGCCTGCCAGGAAATGTTGGCGGCAGGCAGCCTGCCTATCATTGATCGAGAGAGGCGCAAAACGCCAACCGAAACATCGTCATCGGCCAGCATCGTTGGCTCATCACCGCGACAACGTTTTGACGATGATTTCAAGCGCTTGCCGGAAACCGACCGGCACCTGTTTCTGCTGGACTATTTGCGTCGGCAAATAGGCCAATCCTTGAGGCTGAGTGCCGCAGAGATATCAACGGATATGATTCCGGATCGCTTGGGCCTGGATTCGATAACATCGGTTGAACTGGTGAATCGTATCGAACGTGATTTCGGGCTACGCTTAAACGCGGATTTCCTGAGCCGGTCATCCAGCCTTGAACAGCTTGCTGTTAGCCTGATGTCACACCTGCAAGACTCTACGCCGGTAGCCGAAGAAATCGTTCCAAGGCTGGCGGACGAGGTGAAACTGCCGGAAGACTGGTCGCCGACAGACGCAATAGCCGATTGTTGGCCGCCGCGCCGGATTTTGTTTACCGGAGCCACCGGTTATCTGGGCGCTTATTTATTGGCGGAACTGCTGGAGATCACCGACTGTGAAATTTACTGCCTGGTGCGTGCCGAGAATGCTGACGCTGCGTTTGGGCGGCTGCTCAGTAATGCGGAATATTACGGATTGTCTACCGCATTACCTGTCGAGCGTATCCGGCCGTTGGTCGGCGACATGGCGTTGCCCCGCCTGGGATTGGACGAGGAGCTTTATCAACGCTTGGCGTTGCAAATGGATGCCGTACTTAATGCCGGAGCCCATGTCGATTTCACGCTGCCTTATACTGAGCTGCGCTCCAGCAATGTGTTTGGTACTACGGAAATTCTGCGCTTTGCCGCTACCGGGCGACGCAAGCCGCTGCATTTTGTTTCCACGCTGGGTCTTTTAATGAGCAAGTCTCGTAGCGCCAATCATTTGGCCGTCGAATCGTGGCCGCCGGATTGTGCAGGCGAGAGTTTGGTTAATGGTTACGAACAAAGCAAATGGGTAGCCGAACATGTGCTCAAATTGGCGGCCGACTGCGATATGCCTATTGCGGTTTATCGCCCTGGATTGCTTACCGGAGACAGTATCTCAAGGCGTTTTGTCAATACCGACCAGTTCATCGCGCGTTTTCTGAAAAGCAGTATTCAACTGGGCTGCATTCCGGCTCTGGAAAACGGCGTTGAGATGTTGCCTGTGGATTTTGCGGCTCAGGTCATTGTCGCCGGCTTGCAATGTCCTTCCAGTCTCGGCAAGGCTTTCCATATCCGCCATCCTAAACCGCTGGTTCTTACCGAGGTAGTCGAGGTGCTGCGTTCCAGGGGTTATGCGATGGATATCGTGCCTTATGCCGAATGGCAAAAACGTGTCTTAGCCTGCGATAGCGGCAATGCCTTAACTCCTTTCCGGAATATGATTGCCGGAATGGGTCAGCGCCAAGCGGAGTTCCCGCTGGTCGATGACACTAACTGCCGGGAAATTTGCGCCCAGGCTGACATTGGCGTTCACTCTTCCGCGGCGTTACTGGAGAGTTATTTACTCTATTTTGAAAACAGCGGCTTTTTGTGAGTTAGACCTTCCAGGTTTTTAAAACCTGGAAGGTCTGCATATCGGCAGAATTTTTGCGCATAACAATGAGCGCACTACGTGAGAATCAGGAAGCGCGCACGGCACGCCCTACGAGGAAAAGCCAAGCCGTCTTTTTTCGTGCTTTTCGTGGACAATGCGTAACATCAAATACCTAATGCTTGCTATCTAAACCACATAACCCAGGAAAATCAGTCCATGCCGAATAATGAAAGAGAACCCCACCGCTGGGGATTTCGCGATACCCGTTTCACCCTCAACGAGGATGGTTCCGTGACGCTCACCGGCAACCGTTACTCGATATGCGGTTATGCCATGCCCTACTTCATCCCCTTTGTCGAGAGCGTGCTCAACGTTTGCCTGTCCACTGAACAACAGGCCGAACGTCAAGAGGTTCAGCTGCCTGCATCCAACCGCAACGAGGCTTTTTGCGAAGCATTGAATTTAAGATTTCCCCCCGAACATATCAGTTTCGCCGATGCGGTGCGCTTGCCGCATAGCCACGGACAGACCACCGTGGATGAGGTTTACCAGGTGCTTTACGGCAAGCTCCCGAAATTGGTGGACGCCGTTTTTTATTGTACCGATACGGCAGAAGCGCAAGCTTTGGTGGAGTTGGCGGCAGTACACGACGTCTGCTTGTTGCCCTATGGCGGGGGCACCAGTGTCAGCAATGCACTGCGCATTCCGGCCGATGAACAGCGGATGGTGGTTGCTGTCGATACCAGCCGCATGAATCGCATAGTCAGCCTGGAGCGCAACAACATGCGGGTCACGGTGCAGGCAGGTATTTGCGGAGCCGACTTGGAACGTCAGCTCCGCGCGGAAGGCTACACGCTGGGGCATGAACCGGACAGCATCGAGTTCTCGACGGTCGGCGGCTGGATTGCCACCAATGCCAGCGGCATGAAGAAGAACCGCTACGGCAACATTGAAGACGTGGTGGAAGCCATGACCGTTGTCACGCCATTGGGAACGCTCCAAGAGTCGGCGCGGGCGCCGCGGGTTTCGAGCGGCAGCCGCCTGCACTATTTGCTGTTCGGTAGCGAAGGCAATTTCGGTTTGATCACTGAAGCGGTCTTAAAACTGCGTCCGTTGCCTGAAGTCACGCAATACCAATCGATCCTGTTTCGCGACTTTCCCACCGGCATCGCTTTTTTGCAGGAGCTTTCCAAAGGCACGGTGTGGCCGGCTAGCATCCGGCTGGTGGATAACCCGCAGTTTCGCTTTGCCCAATCACTGAAACCGGCGGCAAAAGGCTGGGCCGGTTATAAGCACCGCCTGCAAAGGTGGTTGCTGACGTCGGTAAAAAAGTTCGATCCGGAAACGCTGGCCGCCGCGACCATTGTCATCGAAGGCAGTGCCGATGAAGTCATCGCCCAGCGGCGCGCGTTGGATCGGCTGGTGCGCCGCTACGGCGCTATTTACGGCGGAGCGGAAAACGGCCAGCGCGGTTATCAGCTCACTTACGCGATTGCCTATATCCGGGATCTCCTGATGCGCTACAGCGTGATCGGCGAAACTTATGAAACCTCCGCATCCTGGGATTGCATCCAGGCCATCTGCGACGAGGTCAAGCGGGCGGCGGAGCTGGAACACGCGCGCTACGGCTTTCCGGGCAAGCCTTATATCTCCGCCAGAATCACCCAGATATACCCGACAGGCGCATGTATCTATTTTACTCATGGCGTTTCCATACACGGCGTAGAAAACGCCGATCAGAAATTTCACGCCGTCGAGCAAGCCATGCGCGCGGTTATTTTGGATCATGGCGGCAGCATTTCCCATCACCACGGCATAGGCAAACTGCGCGCCTCGTTTATCCCGCAGCTTTATTCCGAGGCCACCAAAAAAACTTTGCTGGCGCTGAAACGGGAGCTCGACCCGCGCAATGTGTTTGGCGCGAGCAATAACCTATTCGACCGCAGCCAATAAAATTGGCTGGAATTTTTCAAACAACCGAGATTTTGTGACATGACCAAATGCGTACTCATCACTGGCGCTTCCTGTGGCATTGGCTTGGCCGTCGCCGAACACTTCCATCGCCAGGGTTGGAATGTGGCGGCTTCGATGCGTAATCCTGAGAATGATCTCGCATTAGGCGAGCGTCCCGGGCTGATCCGCCCGCAACTGGACGTAACCGATCCCAAGTCCATCCAAGCCGCAGTGGATGAGGTTCTGGAACGTTGGGGGCGAATCGACGTGCTGATTAACAACGCCGGCTACGGATTGATAGGCCCGTTTGAAGCCGCCGATGACACGCAGGTTCGCCGCCAATTCGAGGTGAATGTGTTCGGCTTGATGGCGGTCACCCGCGCCGTGTTGCCTTCGATGCGGGAGGCCGGCGGCGGTAGTTTGATCAATATATCTTCTATGGCCGGATACTCGTGCTTTCCCTACTATAGCCTCTATCATGCCAGCAAATGGGCTGTCGAGGGCTTTGCGGAATCTTTGCGCTACGAACTGGAACCGTTTGGAATCCGGGTCAAACTGGTGGAGCCCGGTGTGGTCAAAACCGATTTCCATACTCGTTCTAAAGACAGCATTGCTTTACCGGCTTATGAGCCTCGCGCCGGGCGCTCACTTGCTCGCATGGAGCAATTTTACCGCTTCGGCAATTCGGCCGAACGGATTGCGGAAACAATCTACAGGGCGGCTACAGATAATAGCGGTAAACTTAGATATCCTTTGGGCTGGGATGCCAGATCGCTGTACCTGCTAAAACACATTGCACCCGATGGCCTGGTCCGCCGGCTCGCCCGTTTCCTTTGTGTCAGCTGAAACCAATCACTCGGTATGTGCGCTGTCCAGTTTGTCCATTCGACATTGTTTTGCCGTTATGAATTGGGGATTAATGTATTTTCTCTCAGCATGCCGCAGCGGCAAGCCGTTTCAGCGCTTGGAAATAGCGTTATTGAATAAGTGGGTTTTGCAGCTGTAAATCAACGCACCACATTTTCCAGTGATCAACACTGACATTACCAGCTTACAGAGCGCGTTCCCGCTTATAAGCGGTTTACTGTTTTAACAGGGTAGCTTTGTCTACAAGATAGGCGTTTTCTACATTCATTTAAATTTTGCGACAGAACCTTTATCTTATCCATTTGCACTAATGTAGTGTTAATTTTTAAAGATATCCTGATGTGTTTTGCGCGGTAACGGTTTAATCTTCGGTTCTTGCATTAACAACTCCTTCTGGCAGCCGCCTTGCGTCAATATGACTCTATCCCCCTGGATTTCGGTGAGTTTCCAGCCATTAAGATTATCGCCTTGTTTGACCTTGAGAATTATCTTTTGGCATTGCGGATGCCGCTCCGATAAATAAGACCGCAAACCCTTTTGCCGTAGCAGATAATCCGGATGACTACCGCCCGTCGAAATACCGGATGTGTGCAGAGTATCGGCGACTGGATCTATACGGTAAATTTTACTGTCCTTGACCAGAACAGCATCGTTCATTTGCAAAACCATTTCTAGCGTAGGCAGCAATTCGCCTTTGGTTAACGGCTGTGCTGTCTGCAATGTGACTTTGCCGGCCACTTTGGGGTTTAGTGCATAGTTTTGTCCAAGCATATCGCTCAAGACGACTTTTACGAATTCCGCGAGATCAGAGTCATCGAAATTCAGATTGTATGAACCCGCTTTCGAGCTAATTTTCCTATGCTGTGCCGGGACCGGCACAAACTGATCTGTCCGGGGACTAAGCTCTGTTTTTGTTTTCATTGAATCAACAACAGACTGCTCGTCTTGCGGCTTGTTAAAAAAAGGCTCCATCTCCGATTCCTGCGCCGCTTTGGAAACCGGCGGCAGAAGCTGAGCCTGTCCAGGGGCTAATAGTTCGCAGCCTGAAAGCGCCAAAACTATCGTAATCAGACAGGAAGCCGCTGTTATTTTTTTTGAATTGTTCATTATCACTATTCTCAAAAGAATCCTTGATGACTATTTGGTTTCGGGCGCGGAAGTCGCCTCGGCATTGGCTGGCGGCAGTGGGTTTTAGGAATCTCTAAATGCGGATTTTCTCGCATTGGTTAATGCCCACAAACTTTCTGTGTCCATCAACATGCAAAAATTACCCGTTCTTAGCGTTTTTATTTTTGAGCCGAAAACTGCTTTAGTACGATTATTAATACCTTGTCTTCCAACTGTCCTGATAAATGTTGTGTCGATACTTGAAAATTGTGCATGATGATTGACAAGTCTAATACCGCCGATTTAGTAGCGGCAGCCTCTGAAAGTGGAAACCTCAACAATTAAAAAACTCTTAGCATAGTTCTTTCCCCACCATCTTACAGGATGAAATCAAAGGCAGGCTTCGATACCGTCTATGGCGTGCAAGGCGGCTATTACGCAATTTAACTAATTGATTTATTTTACTTGTACACCTAGCATCAGCTAAGCGTCAACTGACTTTTCCGGGTGCAATATTGCCCATCCACTGGTGGAGGTGATTTATGATAACTCGTTACTTGTTTATGTTTTGTTTTAGCTTGAGTCTTGGTTTTGCGGCTTACGCGGCCGACCCTGTCCAGCCCAAAACTAATGAGACGACTGAAAAGCCCGCTACAGATAAAGCAACTGCGATCGAAGATGAAACAGGAATGTGCTTTAGAGGAACGAATTGCGATGGTGAGAAAATGGGTTATAAGACCATTCCTGACTGCAAAACAGCCAGCGGTAATAGCTGGCACGGACACACTATGATAGGTGGGCATGACAGATGTATTAGTAGGGATATAGATAATTTGGATTGGAGACAATAAGCCCTGTTCCTTCATTAACCTGAGTTCGAGATAAGCCATTAAGCTGAATGCAAGAGATTGACCTTGCTCAGAGACAAGGTGGGCTTGTTGTCGGGCAGGCAATAGGCCGTAATGCCCGCCATCAGGTTGACCGCAAAATTAAAATAAGGGCGGTGCCGCGTCGGTTAGTTAGCCGGAAGTGTTTTGCCAACAAAAGACTGCGTAACACCGGTTACTAATCAATAGTAGAGCCGGCTTTCAGGCGATATGAAACGGAGTCCACGGCCATTTTTTGGATGTGCTCTATCAGTTCCATGATTTGCTGATCCAGCATGAATCGCAGTTCCCATTCCATTGCCAGATCGTCAGGCAAGCTGTCGATGCGATGGTGTTCGGTGTAGCTTTGTTTCAGTTGTGCGTGGATGTCGGCAACCTCAGCCTGGGGCTCTTGTTGCCGGCCTTGCAGCACTAGCGCCGCATTCTCCAACGCGCTTGCCAGTGCCGCATCAAAAGTTCGGCTATGTTCTTGTAGCTCGTCAGGAAAGCTGCTGAATTGTTGACCGCTTAGCAATCGATAGCGTCCCCGAATCTGTAGCAAGCCGGACAAGTTGCCTGCGGCTTCAATAACCGCACGCAACGCCGTTCTTTCATTGGCTTTGTAGGTCAATCTGGCATCCGGTTCCAGTACCGCGTGAATCACCAAATCCTGTGCAGCAGCCAGATCTTTTTCTGCCGACAAGCGCAACGGCAACGCATGCTTGAGCATCAGGCTCAGGTCAGGCAACCGGGTTGTGAACTTGGCGAGTGTGTGCAATGCCGCTACGCTATGGTGACGAGCAAGCACAATCGAACGCCGAGGCCATAGCGCATAGTCGAGTACTCCCATCACGCCGATGCCCAGCAAGATACCGATAACCCGGTCGCGCGGCAGATACAGATCGGTGACCGGTCCGAAATCATGTAAAACGAACATCGCGAACGAAAACCCGAGTTGCCTGCCCATGTAGGCGATACGCTCGCTACCGGAGGAAATCCAGGCGGCAATACCCCAGACCGGGGCCGTTGCAAGCGCAAAGCCGGCGATGGTGTCGAGCTGGGACTGGAGTACCAGCACATAAAAATAGGCACATAGCCCGCCCAGAATCGCGCCCGACACACGTAATATCGATAGCCGGTAGTCGGCGCCGAGACTGGTTTGGGCCGCGACCAGACAGGTTGGTATGGCGGTATTGATATCCGGCCAGCCCAGGCTTTCCACGATCAGCATGCAGAGTATCGCGCCCAAAGAAAATTTAATTCCGAATTGCAGGCTGTCGGCATGTGTCGCCCAGAATTCATAACCAAACCAGGCTGGAAACCAGCCATCTGCTTCATTACTGTCGGTTTCGGCCTCTGTGGTTTTAACTTCGGGCGCTGCTGGGTTATGCAAGTCATGCATCAAACCGGCGATACGTTGTTGCGCCCGCCAAATGGCGGTTAACAGCGAAGGGTTGGTTTGCAATGAATAACTGTGCAGGACTTCATCGGTCAGCAGCGCCTCAATTTGCCCGGAAACATCGCGGGACTCTTCTATGCCTTGCCGCAGCGTTGCACAGGCGCTTTGCAGAGCCAGGTAGACATCTAATTTTTCCTGAGTCATTGCTTGAGCGCGATACTCTTCCGTCAATACCTGATCCAGCCAGATGGCCATCTGCCGTAAACCGTCGATTTCCAGCAACAGGGCAAGATAAGTATCATGCCGATTAAGCATGGAGGGGTGTACCAGTTCCGCGTTTGACAGCAGCCCCAGTATTTTGCCGAAGCTGCCGGCGCTGGGAAATTTTGAGCTTATCCGCTTATGGATGACCACGCCGCTGTCGGCCAAGCGCGCATTGAAAATATATTCAATTGCTGCCAATTGCTCAGCGATACTCGCCGTCAGCTGTTTGAGCGGGTCTTGCGGTTTGATGGTCAGGTGCACCACCGTCCATGAGCCAATAGCAAGTACACCAATGATCGGGATGTTCCACAAAGCGTTGTAGATAGCTTGATCGGGAGTGTTTGGGCTATATAGCACCGCCACCGAGTACCATAGAGCGATGCCGGTAGGCCATGCGATCAGACGGGCATGAAACAGGGCGACAGCCATTATGATGAAAGACAAGGGTAGTAGCAACCAGGCATCGTTACCGGCTAGCATCAGCGTTAATACCGATACCAAGGTGGTGACGATGATATACCCCAACTGGCGCAGCCCGAACGCCAGCGATTGACCGGCATTCGCATACGCGTCGTAACTCAAGCATATCAGCAGCGCGATCGCCCCTAATGGCGGCACGTGCAGCGTTTGGCTGACCAGGACGATGATGAGTGTAACGATAAACAGGCGGAATGCCGCTACCCGCCGTTCCGGGGAATCTTTCAGTTCAACTTTAAGAAATTGTGCCAGGCTGGTTCCGAACCAAAGTCTGCTTCGTCTTTTGTGCGGAACCGAAGTGTGCTGCGTGTCGCTGTTATTCATTGCGGAATCTGGGCTTTGCTGGCTCCCTTCTCACTGGCTGGAGAAACTCCCGGAATATCGGCAAGACGGTCCAGAACGGTGACAAAGGCGGTCATGCCCATGCGTAGCGGATGCTCGGGGTCGCGTTCGTGTATTTCGATCCGCACCGGGAAACGGGATGCCAGGATGACCCAGTTCAGGGTGCGCTGAACCTCCGGCAGAACCCCTTGCTGCTTGGTATTATCGGGATAATTGGCCCAACCGATACCGGTCACCACCCCCCGGTAGCGCTTTCCCGGATAACCGACCAGGAAGACTTCGGCTTCCTGGCCGGGTTTGATGGATTGTAGATAAGTTTCTTTGAAGTTGGCGATGGCATACCAGTGGCGGTCATCGACCAGGGCGAACATTTGCGTTCCAGCCCTTGCGTATTCGCCTTCGCGTGTGTTCAGGTTGGTGACGTAGGCATCGAAAGGCGCACGCACCGAACAGTATTCCACGTCCAGTTCGGCGGCGGCAACCACTGCTCTGGCCGCTTCGATGCGGGCATTAACGTTGCCGACCTGGGCAATCAACGATACGGCGCGGCGGCTATCGCTTTTGGCTTCCTCTATCGCACTCCGGGCCGAAAGTTCCTTGGCCCGGGCGTCTGCCAGCTCAGCGCGCGATGCGGCGTACTTCGATCGGGCTTGCTTGAGCTGGTCTACCGTTACGTATTGTTGCTTCGCTAAGGGTTCAAGGCGTTCCAGATAGCTATGCAGATACTCATCCTCAGCTTCAATTCTGTTGATTTCAGCCGCGGCGGCAGTGCGTTGGTGTTCCAGTCGTTCGATGGCCAACTCGGCGGAACCACTGGAGGCACGCCTTGAATCCACCTCTTTTTCGGCAATTAACAATTCCGCCCTGGCCTGAGCCAGTTTGGCCTGATAGGGGCGCGGATCGATCACATACAACAGATCGCCCTGCTTGGCATACTGATTGTCTTCGACAGGCAATTCCACGATACGGCCGCTCACTTGGGGAGCTATGCCAACGATATTGGCTCGCACCATCGCGTCGTTAGTGCGGGGATGCTGATAGTTTATGCGCCAGACCAGCGTTCCGGTTACCAGTGCTCCCAGCACGATTAATGTACCGATGATGCGTCCCAGCATGATCCGTTGTTTAAGGTTTACAGAATGATCGTTGTTTTCCATGATGGACGGCACCCGCGTTTACGTCGAGTAAAATAACAACCAGATAACAAAGGTGCATAACGCCCACAGGCTCGGCGCAATCAACAGCGGCGGCCCGAGATACGGCGCCAGCCTGTGTCGCACCAATTGCCACATCAGCACCATGCTTGCCATCAGTCCGGCAAGAATACAGATAATCCAGGCAGGCCAGAACGAACCCTCAATACTCAGCATCGGGTCGCAAGCCGTCAAAAAAACCGCAAAAATAATCGGAAAAGCCGTTTTTCGTAATCTCGTCATGAAGATCGTAATTTGCGCCTGAAGGGAGAAACTGAACTTAAATAATTTTCGTAAGGCCATTGGGATTATTTTATGCGGCGTTTTTTAATATTGATCAGGTCATTAAGAAATAAATCTTTAAGTTGTAAAACTTAAAGGCATTAACTAAAGTGTAGCTGATCAGGATTCTGGTATTTGAATCTCCTATTGTCAACTAACTCTTCAAGTTTCCGAAAATAGGGATGTTCTGCAACTAAATTGACGTTTGAATAAGGTGTTTTAAATTTGCAAAAGTTGCGGCGCAGCAAGCGCGATAACTTGTTAACATTGTTGTCATGTCTACCTCTAGGTGTCAGTCGCTTGGTGATACCAGCCGCCCTGGCCTTGACAGCCTGCATGTCGCCGCCGGGCTTGGCGCAGCTTGATGAACCCTATGCGGCGGCCCCGACCGACCATGCCGTTTATTGGCATGATTACCAGGCCACAACCGGCAAACAGCAGCCCCCCATATCCATCCATTCGCGCGAAGAAAGCCAGATCGATACCAAGCTGACTTACGACCTGCCCGCACTGGTCGATCTTGCCTTGCATGCCAACCCGGAAACCCGAATTAGCTGGGAGGAAGCGAAAGCCGCCGCTGCCCGCCTCGAAAGGAATCGCAGCGCCTGGTATCCGACGCTGACGGCCATGGCGTTCGGGCAATATTTCAAAACCAGCTTCCCCATTCCTGGAGGCGCATTGGTTAGCACAGGTTATTCCTCGTTTGGCAGTTTGGATTTGGCATGGACACTGTTCGATTTCGGACGCAGGGAGGCCTTGGTCGATGCGGGAGCACAGCGCTTGAGTGCCGCTAATTTTGCCTTCAACCGCAAGCATCAGGAAATTGCCTATCGGGTTGCAACCAGTTTTTTTGCCTATCAGGCTGCCCTGGCCAAGGTGACGGCGGCGCAGCAAACATTTGAGTCCGCAAGGGCCGGCTCTGCTTCGGTCCAGGCGAAACTCGACAAAGGTTTTGCGACACGGCCGGATTTGTTGCTGGCGATACAGGAGCAGGCGAAAGCCAGCTATGACCTGCAAGATGCGCGCAGCTCGGTAAGTCAGACACATGCCGATCTGACTTCAAACCTGGGTATTTCGCCTTCTTATTCGCTGCAACTGATAGATTTAAGCCAGTTGCCCTTGCCGGCAGGACTGGTGCAATCGGTCGAAAAAATTGTCGATCAGGCTTTGGAGCAACGTCCCGACCTGATGGCGCGGCTTGCAGAACTGCGTGCACGCGAAGCGGAAGTAAAAAAGGCGAGGGCCGAATTCTGGCCCAAGTTTTCCCTGGGAGGCAGTCTGGGTAATCAACACTGGGGAAATGTGCGTACAAATCCACCCGGTAATGAGAGTTACTCAGCAAGTAACGGGGTCGGTACAGCGATGCTGACTATGGAATGGACCTTGTTCGATGGCTTTGAACGCAGCAATGCCGTGCATGAAGCAGAGGCCAGGAAAGAGGTTTCCAAGGCTCAGCTTGAGGCTTTGCGTCTGGAAATTATGCGCGATATCTGGAAAGCCTATGCCGATACCAAAACCGCGTTGGAAAAACGCGAGTTTGCGTTAGCCCTGTTGAAAGCCGCCGAAGAATCTTATGCCGCTACTCAAGAATCTTATACTCACGGCTTTTCCACGGTGATAGAACTGCTGTCCGCGCAAAAAGATTTAGCGCGCGCCCGTTATACCGAAATCGACAGTCGCTCCACCTTGCTACGATCAGCCGCAACCCTGGTTTACGCTTCCGGAGGGCAAAGCCGGGGAGATTTGAATACGGATAGCGAAGCGTTTGTCCGCAGTCTTCCATAGTGAGAGGTTTTGCCGCAAAATTTGTAAAAACCGAAAGATAATTCATTGTGAGACCATTAACCCGGTGCTCTGCTTCAAGTGGATTAATACAAATGCCTCAATTTGGATAACGACTTGATCTTGCCCCGATTTTCTGGACACTTTGCTAAGAGACCATTTTGGCCTCAACCGCTTCCGGGCTGAGATTAGTCTAATGTTCCAAACTTTCTAGCGGGCATAAAAAAAGCCGCAAGGCTTTAACCTAACAGCTTGTTTTATTTATTCTTTGATGGTGGGTCGTGCGCGATTCGAACGCGCGACCATCGCATTAAAAGTTCGATTCTAATTGATACCAAACAACTGCGTACTAAGTATAACTCCCTATAATCAACAGGTTATCAGACATCAGAGAGCGTGTAAAGTCGTTTAAAGGAGTATGAAGAATTATGAACCACTGTAGTTTTTACTGTAGTTTTTGAGCATACACAGCCCTGCCCTAAAGCCAATTCTCTCTTTAAAATTTGTAATATACGAAAGTCTGGTCTTGATCTGATGGCATCAAAATGAGCTGCAACTGAATCTGTCATTGACTGGCTGAATTTGTTAAGGGTTGTCAGATGTCTGCCCTCCTGCGCAAGGCGGCAAGATGCGACAGAACTGGGCGGGCAGGCGTCGGACAAGCCTCGAGGGAGGAAACCGCGGGCTACGCAGCGATGGACCAGAACAGGGGATGGACTATGGGGATTTGAAAGGTGGCTGTACGGGTTAGCCTGGCTCTCATGTTGATCAGGTGAAGCCCGGCATAGTCCATCGGGGCCATCTCGCAGTCTATGCGCCTGATTTTTCGTAGCGGCGGCGAGCAAAAAACAGGGATTTTACGCCACCAAGCCAAGCCTTCCCGTATCGGCTCTAACCGCCGATAAAACAGTGACCGGTGATTTGGCGTTTGGCAGGCACTTGTTTTCATGCCGTACCTCGTTGCCCGGGTGGCGCTCGAATCGGCTGTTTGCGCGTTAAGGTTTCGACGATGATCATGGCCGCACCGCAGTCGGGGCAGACGAAAGTCGGCTGGGCCGATTGTCCTACCGCTTCACTATCCCCACCGTTGAGTTCCCTGTCGGCGGGCATCACCTGCAGTCGTTCACATACCTGCGCAAGCTGTTCACGGCGGACGCCATTGGCGAGCAAGCCATAATGACGAATGCGATGAAAGCCACTGGGCAACACATGCAATAGGAAGCGGCGGATAAACTCGTCGGTATTGAGCGTCATGGTTTTATGCCGCGTCTTGCCCTTGGCTCGGTAGTCTTTCCAGCGGAACGTGACACCCTGCTCGTCCAGGGAAAGTAGGCGTGAGTTGGCGATGGCCACCCGGTGGGTATAACGCGACAGATAAGCCAATACCGCCGAAGGCCCTGAAAACGGGCGTTTGGCGTAGACCACCCATTCGCACTTTTTAAGCGGCGCGAGCCAGTCGGCAAAGGCCGAGGCGTCAGCAAGATGGGCAGACGCGCCGAAGAACTGCAATTGTCCAGCCGCCTGCGCTTTGCTGAGTTCTTCCAGAAAACGCCGTCGAAACAGCCGTGACAGCACGCGTACCGATAAAAAGAAGCCCGGCTTGCAAGCCACCCATCGCTCGCCGTCTAAGGATAAGCCACCGCCGGGGACGATGCCATGCACATGCGGGTGATGGGTTAACGCCGAACCCCAGGTATGCAGCACCAGGGTGGCCCCGATCCGTGCGCCCAGATGCTTGGGGTCAGCGGCGATGGTGCGTAGCGTCTCAGCAGCGACCGCAAACAACAGGCCATAGATCACCGCCTTGTTGGTGTAAGCGATGGCGCTGATCGGCGCGGGCAAGGTGAATACCACATGGTAATAGTCCACCGGCAACAGATCGGCCTGCCGGGCTTCGAGCCAGCGTTTGGCCGCACTGGCCTGGCACTTCGGGCAGTGCCGGTTGCGGCAAGAGTTATAGGCGATGTCGTCATGCTTACAGGCAGGGCAATGCAACACATGCCCACCCAAGGTCGAGGTGCGACACTGTTCGATGGCGGACATGACTTTCAGTTGTCCCAGACTTAAGTGGGTCTGCTGAGCTTGTCGCCAAGCGGGTCCGTGGGCGCGGAAGATATCCGCCACCTCGAGTGCGGGACGCACCATGATCTGGGTCTACAAGGGGCGCAAAGTCTCCAGTGGACTGACTACCTCACGCAGGAGATCGGTGGCTACCTGGGCATACAGCGCCGTGGTCTCCAGCTTCTTGTGGCCGAGCAGCACCTGGATCACCCGAATATCGACCTTCTGTTCCAGCAAGTGGGTAGCGAAACTGTGTCTCAGCGTATGCATCGACACCCGCTTGTCAATCCGCGCCGCCTCTGCAGCGGCATGGATGGCCCGGTTGAGTTGACGGGGGCTGAGTGGATCGATGGGGTCTAAACCAGGAAATAGCCAGCCACCCGGGCGCATTTTGCCTTGGGCATGGGCAAACTTCCACCAGGCGCGCAACCGTTCCAACAGCACCGGCGACAGCATGGCATAACGATCCTTGCCGCCTTTACCCTGTTCGATGCGCAGCACCATACGCTGACTATCAATGTCACCGACCTTCAGCGACACCACCTCGTTGGCACGCAAGCCGGCGCCGTAAGCCACCGATAACGCTGTCTGGTGCTTGAGGTTGTCAACGGCGGCGATCAGGCGAGCCACCTCCTCACGACTCAATACCACGGGCAGTTTGTGCGGCACCTGCACCGCGTGCATCTTAGTCAACAACTCGGGGCGATCCAGCGTCGTTTCAAAGAGAAACTTGAGCCCGGTGAGGGTCGCATTCAGTGAAATTGGCGAAATACCGTGATCAACCAAGTGCAATTGATAGCTGCGTAAATCTTCGACGCTGGCGGTATCCGGCGATCGCCCCAGGAACCCCGCGAATCGCTTTACAACTCGAATATAACTGGCCTGGGTTTTGGGGGAAAGTTTGCGCATCCGCATGTCGTCAATCATGCGTTGGCGCAACGGGGTAATGGCTTTACTTGTCGAAGTCATGACACAGCTCCTATCTTGAAACAAGGCGGATTGCCTCATTCCATAACATAGGAAACAGTTACGCTCTTTCAACCAGCCACAGGCTTATGATCGCAGCGTCAATACCGCGTGAGCGGTTTAGTCCTTTGGC
>Ga0265297_10001667_pt1 | contig 50569 bp, 51 predicted proteins | sample Munlanlwell13791_FD_192502 | JGI IMG/M metagenome (GOLD analysis project Ga0265297, IMG submission 192502) | Leachate microbial communities from a municipal landfill in Southern Ontario, Canada - Leachate well 137-91 | ecosystem: Engineered > Solid waste > Landfill > Unclassified | place...
TTATGATGAGATCCCCGCTCAAGGCGGGGATGACAGGGGAAATATTAACTAGCACTACTCATTAATTAATTTTTTATATACTTTAACGCTTCATCGAGAACCTGCTTGCTGCCGTCATAAGTAATTTTTTCTCGAGCGTCTTCATAGGTGAGCCAGTGGCACTGGGCAATTTCAACCGGGTCGATTTGGATATGATCATTTTCAGGCTGACCAAGGAAATAGACAGCGGTTTTATTGATGGGTTTAAGACCAACAGTGACGACGTCGTATTTATATTCTTGGCGAAAATCGGGAATAATTTTGGCTTTGATGCCGGTTTCTTCCCAGACTTCGCGGCGGGCGGTTTGTTCTTCCGTTTCATCAGCCTCGACGTGACCTTTGGGAAAATTCCAATAATTCTCCCGGGTGGGCGAATTGTGCTTGATGATCAAAAATTTTAATTGTTCGTTTTCCTTTTTATAAACAACGATCCCACAGACTTTTTCCTGAAGCATGATGAAAATTAATTTTATAACTTGTTTATTATAATCCAAATGATAATAATGATAAAATTATGCTAGGAAAAATAATTTTTATTAATGGATAATAAAAGAAAAATAGTGGCTATCGGCGGAGGCGAGATTGGGCGGCCGGGATATGCAATTGAAACCGAAAAAATTGATCGGGAAATTATCGCGTTGTCCGGTAAAAAACGACCAAAATTATTGTTACTACCCACAGCCAGTGGTGACAGCCAGTTATATTATGAGGTGGTAAAAAAATATTTTGGGCGTAAATTGGGTTGCGAAACAGATGTTTTGTATTTATTTAACAATCAACTGTCGCGACAGGAAATAATAAAGAAAATACAGTCAGCTGATATTATCTATGTTGGAGGTGGCAATACATTGCGCATGATGAGGAGGTGGCGAAAACTGGGAGTGGACAAAATATTAGTCAAGGCCTGGGAAAATGGTTGCATAATGAGCGGGGTGAGTGCCGGTTCTATCTGTTGGTTTGAATATGGCAATTCTGATTCAGTCAAAAGCGTCAACAAAAAAGCACAATTAATCAGAGTGCGCGGACTGGGCATGATACCGGCTAGTCATTGTCCCCATTATGATTTTGAAAAAGATCGCCGGATAGGTATTAAAAAAATGATGGCTAAAACTCCCGGAGTGGCCATTTGTATAGATAATCGAGCGGCAATTGAAATTGTTGATAATCAATATCGTATAATTACTGATATCAAGAATGTCAGCGCTTATAAAGTATTTTGGCAAGACGGTAAATATTACCAAATTAAACTGCCCAGCCATAAGTGGGGAGATATTGGTGAATTATTGAGAAAAATTTAGTTAAAATTAATAAATATTGGCATGAAGAAAAACATTGAATCTGACCCCAAGTCTACAGATGTAAGTAAAGAGTTAAATGATGATGATATTACTATCCAATATTCCAAACAAGAATTGGAAGAATTTGACGGAATGTTAGCTGAGTTCAGACGACAAGTGATCGAAATTGAGCGACTGGAAATCGCTAGAGAATCCACAGATAAAATAGATAAAATCTGGGGCGAATTATTGAAAGAAAAAGAGGCCCAACTGCGAACTTGTTATCAAAATATGGCAGATCAATCAAAACTAGATATCGATTGGTATGGCATACAAAACAATAAAGACCTCAAAAAAAGCTGGATCGAAACGAACCAGTTGATATGTAATGAGTTCAAAGAGGAAACAAATGCTGAAATTAAAGAATTGGTTGCTTACTGTCAGAAACAGGGGAAAATAATTAAGTAATTATTTTTCCCGCTGGATGCAGTAATCGAGGATTTGGAGTAATATCTTTCGATATTGATTGGCGGGTAAATTTTTGACGGTGGTTGTTTTGGCCTGGCTAATTAGTTTATTAGCTAGTTCTTGGGCATAATTAAAAGCTTGATAATGATCGATGATATCGATAGCCTGGGAAATTAATTTTTTATCGGTGGTTGACTGTGATAATATGTGGATTAATTTCTTTTTATCAGTTGGCTGGGCTTTTTTTATGGTATGAATAACGAGTAAGCTGATTTTACCTTCACTAATGTCTTCGCCGGTGGCTTTGCCCCAGGCGCCGGTGGGTTTTAGATTGAGAATGTCATCGCGAATTTGAAAGGCCATGCCCATATTTTTGGCAATGTCGTTAATGGCACGTAAATTAGATAAATGGTCGGCGGCAATGGCCCCCAGTTGCATGGCCACCGATAGCAAGGCGCTGGTCTTGTAGGCGGTCATTTGTAGATAATCGGCTTCATCAATGGAAAAATCATGTTGCTGACTCCACTCTATGTCCATGGCTTGGCCCAAATGCAGACTGGTTAATTTGTCGGTGATAATTTGGTAGGCCAATATTTTTTTTTGATCGGATAAATGGCTATCGTGAATAATTTTTTGGGCGAAATAATACAGAAAATTGCCATTATTGACGGAAATGGCGGTACCAAATTGCTGGTAAACACATTTTTTGCCCCGACGAGTTAGCGATTTATCTTCGATATCGTCGATAATCAGCGTACCAGAATGAATTAATTCCGGAATAACTGCTAATTCGTCAATATCTTCATTGCGGCCGGTAAAAATATCGTGCAATAAGTATGTTAAGACGGGCCGGAAGCGCTTACCGCCGCTGGCAAACATATGATAAAAAGGCCGGCTAATGGTCTGCAGCCAAATATCTGGATTAAATTGATAATCAACTTCGCCGATATGTTTTTTCAACCATGATTGAGTGACTTTCGGTGGCAGTATTTGCCCAACTGTTTTTTCGATTAAAGGCAATTTTTGTTGAAAATATTTTTTCATACTTAAGATAAAATTAATCACCAATATTATACACTATGACGGATTATGAAAATCTTAATTTATTAGTTTTGCTAATGTCATCCCCGCCTTGAGCGGGGATCTCATCATCAAGAACGCAAATAAACGCGTTACATATGAGATCCCCGCTCAAGGCGGGGATGACAATCAAGAGTTATCTGTGTTATTAGAATAACTCATTAATAATTACAAATTACATGATGAATAAGTTATTATTATATTGATTACACAAAATTATACTTTGTAATTTGTCATTTGTAATTATTATTATGTCTGTTCGAAATCTTATTATTATCGCTATTTCCTTTGTCGCCTTGATATTAATTGCGGTTTTTTCTTTTATTAACCCGGGGGCGGAAAAAAACGATTACGATCTGTGCGATACCAATTTTGACGGAGTGGTGGATACGGATGAAATCTGGCAGTGTTATCAACAGGGGAATATTGAATCGACACCGCTCTCATCGAATACGTAATAAAACGTCGAGATTTAAGCCTAAAATTTGGGGATGATATTTTTCTCGCTGGAGAAGTTAACAAACAATATAGGCAAAAATAGATAGGTTAGTGTCGATTGAAATAATAAAACAGACAACGTGGTGTTGTCTGTTTTATTTAATTTTTTATGGAATGATTATTTGTTCTGATCAGGATTATTTTTTATAACTTGCTCGAGCGAGTGGAATTTCTCCAGCAGTTCTTTTTCCACTGCGGAAAATTCGGGAGCGGAGAGAGAGTTAATGGCTTTGATTGTCTCTTTGATTTTTACCAAAATTTCACCAACAAACAACCCGGACAATTTGGAAATGTCTTTCATGTCTTCATGTTCGAAATATCCAGAATAGTTATCAAATTGACTCAAAAGGCTTTTGAGCCGAGGATTGTTCCGATTAAATTCTTTATTCTGTCGAGTGAGATCAAATATTTCATTGCGACAGTTTTTTATCTCACTATTCAGAGAGGCGATTTTGCTTTGCTTGATCTCAATTCTTTTCTCACGTGAGCGGTTGTTCCATAGTCCGTTCCACCAAGATGCATTCCTGATATCGTGCCGTAAAGAATTGATCTCATTGTTTAATTTAGTTGCCTGTTGATCATAATCTTCATCTTTTTTATTGTTTGTATCGATTTTTTGGGAAATGTCTTGATTATAAATTGTATATTTTTTATCCGACCGATCCTTGTCAATATCGTAAACATCGATAGCAATCTTTGTGGTTAGTAATTCTTTGTCTTCGGTCAAATACTTAACCGAACGTATGATTTCTTCTGTCTGGCCTTTTTTCCTTTCAAGTTGGGCTTTTTTGGCTTCATATTCAGCATGTAATTTATGTAATTTCTCGGCGTCAGTGTGATTTTTCAGATAAGACAGGTGGGCTTGATTGAATTTGGAATTAAGATCTTTTTCCAGCGCCGAGAGGGTGGCTTGACGTTCAGCTTCGATGGCCTGATTTAATTTATCCAATTGGGCTTGAGGCGAATCACCACGGCAAATAATGTTGATATTTTCCGGACTAAGCGTCAATTGATGATTGAGAGATTTGGCATCAATCAAGTCTCGATCTTTATTGTTTTTACTTTCAAGATACTTGATGATATTGTCGATACTATCAGTTTTTAATCTGGTGGCAATATTGGTCAGAGTTTGCGCAAGAGCTTGATTGGCATTCAAAGTGGCAGTTAGATTTAGAAAGCTTATTTTCTTTTCCTTTTCACCGTAACAATGGCTGTACTCATAATCAATATCCATAGCGGCCGTAATGTATTGGCTGGTGTAATTTTTATTCTTTTGTGACTCTGATCCGGGGGTGAATTTTAAGTAGCTCTCCAGTTCTGTTTCATCAGCTTGCCAACTGCAAGCAAAATGCTGAAAATCAATTTCTTTATTAACGAGTGATTGTAGAAATTTTTTGACATCTGCCTTAGTATGTTCATAAATAAATCTACCAATAATTCCATATTTTTCATGTAAGTATTTTTCCAGAGTGGTCAGTTCGGATGATAATCTTTGACCACTTTTCGGATCGGGTCCAAGATACTGATAGAGTAAGTTTAAACTTTCCTGATAAAGTTCTTTAATTTGATCACTATTTTGGATCTCCTTACTATATTCTTGATGCAACAGTTGATGTTCATCAATGAGTAATTGCAGACTGTCCAGTTGCATATCTTGTTTGACTTTATCAACTTCCTGATCAATGTGCTGACATAGTTTTTTGTAAAGTAAATATTGAGTAAATTCTTCACCATATGTTTCCAGGTGTTGGTTAAAATCTTGATCGGATTTGACGTTAAACTTATATTCAATTTTGATTCCCTGAGGAGTATGATAATCGGTTTCTTTGATGCAACGGAATTGCAGTGATTTTTCGGGGAGGAAATAGTTGGCTATTTGATCATATTGATGCTGCCATAGTTGCTGTTTTTTTTCGTCTTGTTCTTTTTCTAATTGACGTATTTCATGATTAACGGAATTGATAAAATCTTTGGTGTCACGCCATTTTTTACTTGGTTTATCAGGATTTACCTGATCGGTGTTTATTTTTTCAGTTAGATCTTTTTTCCCCTGATAAACCGCGTTAATGTTTTGACGAAAATCATGCCGGGCCTCGTGGAAAGATCTTATTTCTTCAATCGGATTATCGCCTGTTGAATAAACTTCAATAAATTTAAAGAAAGACATGGGAACATCATTATTGCCTTGATTGCTGGCTAAGTACAAATCATAGGCTTCTTTGATGTTTTGAAACACTTCTTTATATAAGGGAATATTGTTTGTAGTGTCGGTATATTTCTGGTCGATATCGTTATTAATCGATTTGATACCTGATACATGTGATTGAGATTGATCCAATTCAGCTTGAATTTGTTGGTCAGCTTGTTGGTTTTGATTAATTTTTTCTTCAAATTGAGTAATTTTTTCTTGCTGCTTTTTTTCAAAAATTGATTGCTGCAAGCCTTTTTTAAAATCATCTAGCTTCATAGTTGTAAGTTTAATAACAAATAAAAAACGCCTTACACTTTTTGAGTGTAGGCGGTTTTGTGGAGTAAAGAATTGATGAGACGGGATTTGATTTGGACAACATCGAGAAAGACTCGCCAACCATCACGAATGATATTGACGCTACCCCGTGGTCGATCATACCAACTGACGGCTACTTCTTTTAAACGATAATCAAGAGTGGCGGCCAGAGAGAGAATTTCAATATCAAAACCGAAACGAGTGACGGTCAAACGAGAGAATAAGTCATAGGCCGCTTTTTGGGAAAAAAGTTTGAAGCCGCATTGAGTGTCTTTGATACCCGGAAGCAACATCTGCTGAATAAAATAATTGCCAATTCGACTGAATAATTGGCGATACCAGGACTGACGCGTTTTAATGCTGTCTTTTTTTATATGGCGAGAAGCGATGATCACTTCATAATCGGTAACATGGGGGAGTAATTTGTCTATTTCTTCGATGGGAGTGGCGAGGTCAGCATCCATAAACAGCATAAATTGGCCACGTAAATTGAGAGCGCCAGTTCTAATGGCGGCTCCTTTACCTTGGTTCTTTCGGTGGCGGATAACTCTTAGGTTAGGAATTTTATAAAAAAGACTTTTAACCACATCAATGGTTGTATCGGTGCTAGCATCATCAATAACAATAATCTCGGATCGATATGGTTGTCGGTCGAGATATTTGTGAGTGGTAATTAGAGTATCACTAATCCGGTGAGCTTCATTGTAAGCGGGAATAACAATGGAAAGGTAGATATCTTGGTTCATCATAAATTGATGATATGGATAAATATCCTCCTTTGTTATGTGCCGCTACTGTAGCATATTTTGGGGATTATTGTAAAGGGTACAAAAACAGAATTATTGTGGCTTGGGTTTGACTTTTCGTAATAATTCTTCCACTCGCTCAGCCGCTTGTAAGGTATTATCATTTACAAAATGCAGTTCCGGGATATATTTGATCGTTAATTTTTCCGCGAGCAGATAACGAATTCTCTTTTTTTCTTGATTAAGAAATTTGGCAATATCCATTTTATCGCGCAGGGTGGAAACAAAGACTTTGGCCGAGCGTAAATCAGGGGAGGTTTTAACCTTGATGACACTTATCAATCCATATTCAATACCGTATAATCTTTGCATAATGCCCACTAAAAGGTCACGAATTTGATCATTAACTTGGTCCAATCGATTTTGCATGGATAATATTGGTAATTGGTAATTTTATAAAATGAGAGGACAAAATGCCTCTCATTAATAGTGATAATAATATAAAAAATTTAGCGCTTGGAGAATTGAGGGGCTTTGCGGGCACGCTTGAGACCGAATTTTTTGCGTTCTTTCATACGGGAATCTCGGGTCAGCATGCCAGTTTTACGAAGAATAGAGCGATTATCGGCTGAATATTCAACCAGGGCGCGGGCGATACCGAGGCGAATAGCGTCAGCTTGGCTAGTTTGCCCACCACCTTTAGCGTGAATACTAATATCAAATTTATTATTGGTACCAGTTAGTTCGAATGGCTTATAGACGTATTTTTGCCAGTTATTGATAGTAAAATATTGATCGATTGGTTTATCGTTGATCATAATCGATCCGGCGCCCTGATAAAGACGAACAGTTACAGTAGACGTTTTGCGTCGACCGACAGTTTGGATATATCGCCCTTTAAAATTAACAGTTTTGGTGGATGTTTCTTTGTTCATTTTTAAATTTTAAATTTTAAATATTAAATTTAAAATTTTAAGTTATTGATTAATAAATTTGGCGCCTTGGTGGGGGTGTTCGGCTTCTGGATAAACGCGTAGTTTTTTGAGCATTTTGTCACCCATTAAGTTTTTGGGGAGCATTTTACGGACAGCGTTGTAAATAATCCAGGCTGGCTTCTTGATTTTCATTTCTTTGAACGTAGTAGTTTTCAAACCACCTAAATAACCAGTATGGCGATGATATTTTTTTTGTTCAGCTTTAAAGCCGGATAGTTTAATTTGTTTAGCGTTGACAATAACTACATAGTCACCACTATCAAATAGTGGGGTATATTGGGGTTTATTTTTTCCCATGAGAAGTCGAGCGACTTTGGTGGCCAAACGGCCCAAAATTTGATCCTGGGCATCGATGAGGTGCCATTGTTTGGCTTTTTTATCGTATTTATAGTCAGTTATTTTCATACAAATTAGGAATTAGAAATTTTCATTTAAACAAATTCTAATAAAGTTAGGGGGGCGTTGTCACCGGCGCGACGGCGCGTCTTGGTTAGACGAGTATACCCACCCTGGCGGTCTTTAAATTTCGGGCCATAAACTTCCATTAATTTTTTAGTGGCGATTTCATTGCCAATTTTTTGCAAAATCAAACGGCGGTTGTGCAGGTCGCCTTTTTTGGCATAGGTAACTAAGCGGTCAACGAATGATCTTAATACTTTGGCTTTAGTTTCGGTGGTCTCAATTTTTTCATAAAAAATTAAGGAGTTGGCTAATGATTTAATCATTTGTTCTCTTTTATCTTTGAGCCGCCCGAATTTTTTAATTTTGTTACGTTTTTTCATGGCAATGATTACTTTAATTCTGATTCTAATTTGGCAATGGCTTCTTTGATTTCATTGACGGCGCGAGCGCCTAAGCCGGGCAAACTGGGTAAATCTTCATAATGTTTGAAAACATCACCAATAGATTTAATATCATTTTTGAGGAGGGCGTTGAGGGTGCGGGTAGATAAGTTAATTTCTTCGACTTTGATGTCCTCAATACTTTCCCCTGCGGCTTCACTATTGTGTTGGATTGATTTCTCAGCTGACTGGGCGATGCCTTCATGGGTAAACATGGCGAAATGATTGACCAGAATTCGGCCGGCATAATCCAGAGTTTCTTTAGCATCAATTGATCCATCAGTAATTATTTCCAGGGTTAATTTGTCTAGGTTGGTTTGACCGCCGACGCGAGTGTTTTCAACGTTGAAATTGACTTGTTTGACTGGATTAAAAAGGGCATCGATATTGATAGTGCCAATTGGCTTTTTTTCATGTTCCCGTTGTTCAACTGGTAAATAACCCCGGCCTTTTTCTACCGTCACTTCCATTTCTAATTTGCCTTTTTTATTATCAATAGTAGCAATGGGTTGATCGGGAGTGATAATGTCAACTTCAGCATTGGCCGAAAAAGCGCTGGCGGTAACCAGACCTTCTTTTTTGGTCACTAATTTGAGAGTTTGCGGTTCATCGGTATGCATTTTGAAGCGTATTTTCTTAAGGTTGAGAATAATCTGAACAAGGTCTTCTTTGATATGGGGAAGGGTGGAGAATTCATGAGTTACACCCTCTATTTTGGCAGCGGTAATGGCGGCTCCTTCCAAGCTAGATAATAAAGTACGACGGAGAGAATTGCCTATTGTAACTCCATAACCAGGTTGTAGTGGCTCAACTACGAAAATTGCATGATTTTTTTCGTCATGGGTACATTTTATTTCGGGTAAGGCAATTTGTTCCAAAGTAAGCCTCCAAATAATTTAGCGAGAATAAAATTCAATAATTAATTGTTCATTAATATTGGCTTCAATGTCGTCTTTCGAAGGTAGGGCGACTATTTCACCGGACATTTCGGTTGGATTGGCTTTAAGCCAGACCGGTGCTTTGTAATCATGCAGATTAACTTCATTTTGGAAATACTTGTTGTCTCTGGCTTTAGATTTAACAGTAATTTTGTCACCAATTTTTAATGGATAGGAAGCAATGTTAATAGTTTGACCATTAACTTGAACTTGGGAATGAGAAACTAATTGACGGGCCAATTTACGAGATGGTGCCCAACCGAGACGGTAGACAATGTTGTCCAATCTAGTTTCAAGAAACTGTAAAAGCACCAAACCAGTTACGCCCTTTTTCTTGGCGGCATCGGAATAGTATCCATAAAACTGCTTTTCGCGAATACCATAAATTCTTTTGGCTTTTTGCTTTTCGCGCAATTGAATTCCATATGAAGTGAGCTTGCTACGTCGAGAGGCGCCACCTTGTCCGGGGATATAATTTTTTCTGATGATGGCGCATTTCTGTGAATGACAACGTGTACCTTTGAGAAAAAGTTTTTCACCTTCACGCCGACATTGTTTACAAGATGGTTGTTTGAGGGACATAAAAAAATAATTACGAATTACGAATTACGAATTACGAATTATTTATCTAATGATCTTAATTTGTCGAAATAATTGGTAATTGGTAATTGGTAATTTTTATACTCGGCGGGGTTTTCGAGGACGGCAACCATTATGAGGTAGGGGGGTGATATCTTTGATGGAAAGAATATCGATTCCTTCCGAGTGTATGGCTCGAATACAGGATTCGCGGCCACTACCGATTCCCTGGACATAGACATCAACTTCTTTGAGCCCATATTGTTTGGCTTTTTGAGCGGCTTGTTTGGCCGCAATAGTAGCAGCAAATGGAGTGCCTTTTTTGGTGCCTTTAAAACCAGCTTGCCCGGCTGAACCCCAGGCTAAGGTGTTACCTTTGCTATCGGTTATAGTAATAATGGTATTGTTGAAAGTTGATTGAACATGGGCCATGCCAGAGGTGACGGAAGCATGACGTTTCTTTTTTTTCTTGCTGGTGGATTTATTGTCAGCTATTGGTTGATCAGCCATGGGTAAATAATTAGGAAAAATTAAAAATAAAATTAATTATGTTTTGGTGGGGGCTTTTTTGTTGGAAGCAATGGCAATACGACGACCGCGTTTGGTGCGAGCATTGGTGCGGGTCCTTTGTCCTCGTAACGGCAGTTTTTTGATATGTCTGTCGCCGCGATAGGAGCCAATCTCTTTGAGGCGTTTGATGTTGATGGAAATGCTCTGACGAAGGGAGCCTTCAACCATATAGCCTTGGTCAATTATCTCGCGGATTTTATCTAATTGATCGTTGGTTAAATTTTTGACTCGAATGGTCGGATCAATATTGGCGGTTTTAAGAATTTTGGCGCTCTGAGTGGGACCAATACCATAAATGTAGGTGAGGGCAACCTTCACTCTTTTTTCAGTTGGGATTTGTATGCCAGATATGCGAGCCATGTGGCAATAGATTAATAATTAATAATGAATAATTAGGCTAACCTTGTCTTTGCTTATGACGGGGGTTTTGACAAATCACCCGGACAAGTTTTTTTTTGCCCGGCTTGGAACGACGAACAATAATGCGGCATTTGTCACAGCGAGTTTTAACCGAAGCTTGTACTTTCATGTTTATTAAGTCAAAAGTAAAAAGTCAAAGGTCAAAAGGATAAGCGGAAGAGATTTTGACGCTTGACTTTTTTTGATTATTTATATCGATAAGTTATCCGACCCTTCGACAAATCATAGGGTGTCATTTCGACTTTAACTTTGTCGCCAGGCATAATGCGAATAAAATTCATTCTCATTCTACCAGAAATGATGGCAATAATGGAATGGTCATTTTCAAGTAATACTTTGAACATCCCATTTGACAGGGCTTCTTCAACTACACCTTCCAATTCTATCACTTCTTTACTTTTCTTGGCAACATCTTTGTTTTGTTCGTGCTTTTTCGACATAGCAATAATGATTTTAGCATGTTTGGATATGGTATGCAAACATAGGGAGAAATTATAAATGACAAATTAGGAAGTAGAAATTAATGGTTGGGTAAGTATTTCACAGCCATCGGGAGTGACAATGACGGTGTGCTCGGATTGGGCGGCAAGTGAATTATCATCGGTAATAATTGTCCAGTGATCGGGAAGTACTTTGATATGATTAGTCGTCTGGGCAAAAATTGGTTCCAGGGCGAGAGTCATGCCCGCTTCAAGAACCGCACCTTGGCCGGCTTGACCAAAGTTGGGAATAGTGGGGGCATCATGGACAGTTTGGCCAACACCGTGGCCGGCGCAGTCATAGATCACTTTTAAATCATATTGGTCGGCGATAGCTTCAATAACGTGACCAATATCGCCAATGGTGGTACCGGGCTTGATAATATCGATAGCGGCATCAAGGGCTTGGCGGGTAGCTTCAATCAAATGGTATTTGGCCTGGTTTTTTGTTTGGCCAACCACAAAGCTGATCGCCATATCGACACACCAGCCCCGATATTTTAGACCCAGATCGAGAGTAACTAGATCACCGGCGGCAATGATTTTATTTTCATATGGTATACCGTGAACAACTTCTTGGTTTAAACAGACAATTAAACTATTGGGGAAACCTTGAAAACCAAAGAAAGATGGGGTGGCTTGATTTTCTTTTATTAAACTTAGAGCCTGACGATCAAGATCAAGAGCATTGACACCAGGATGGCATTTTTTCTTAATTTGATAAAGAATATCATGCAAAATGGCTCCCCCTTGGCGCATGGAAATATATTTATTTTGCAGAGGCGAGTTGTCAGGAAAAAGATGATGCATGGATGATTTAACTCAATATTGTCGCCACAATGTGGTTGGCTTCGTCGCAGGCCTGCTCGAGTTGTCCTTGCTTGTTTAAGATTGGATAAGTGTAATTGCCGGTGTAAAAAGAATAATTGGCGGCCAGGGCCCGGTTGTAGTTTTGATGAAATTCAATCCAATTTTCCAGTTTTTGGCCACGACGACGTTCAGTTTTATCAGATAGACGTCTTTTTTTTATTTCATCCACGGGAGATTCAATAATAAAGACAATCGATGGTTTTAGAATGTCGACGATTTCTTGTGGAAATCCCGGCTTAAACCCTGTCGGAGTGTCAATGGAAAGATGGGAAGTGATAATTTTATTGCCATTAACTTTGGCAATATCTTGGGCAGTGGTTTTTTGTAATTTTAGATAATCAGAGTAATTGAGCTGGGTACGAATATCATCAACATGTTTGATATGGAGATGTTTTTTTTGAATATTGGTAAAAAGAACACTGCCAAAATTAACCACGGGGATATTGAATTGGGTAGCCAAGGATTCAGCAATGGTGGTTTTACCAACTCCCGGCACACCGGTTAAAAGGATGGTATGTTGTTTGTGTTTATTTATGGTACTTTTTTTCATTATGGAAGTTAAAGAAATAAAAAAAATTTTAAATTTTAAATTTTAAATTTTAAAATAATTTTAAATGGATAAATTTAAAAACATTGATGATTAGTCTTTCGTTTTAAAATTTATCCATTTAAAATTATTTTAAAATTTAAAATTTAAAATTTAAAATTCTTAGTAGTCTTCGTCGTAACTACGCATCAAAATATTTGATTTAATTTGTTTTATGGTTTCAATCGTAACGCTGACCAGGATAAGCAATCCGGTACCGGTAACAAGTAGATTAGACAAGCCAAGGATGGTCTGCAACAACAAAGGAGCCACGGCAATAAAGCCGAGAAATAAAGCTCCCACAACGGTAATGCGGATAACGACATCATTTAAATATTTGGCTGTTTGGGAGCCAGGGCGAACACCAGGAATGAAGCCACCTTGTTTTTGCATATTTTCCGATACTCGATCGGGATTAAAAACAATTCCAGTGTAAAAGAATGTGAATATAGCCACCATGGCAAAATAAAATATGCCATAGAATAATTCATTCTGGAAAATATTTTGAATAGCTAAAGCGGCGTTGGCAATCCACTGCGTTTTGGCAGTGCCGAAAAAATTGGCGATAATATTGGGAAAAACCATGATCGAGATAGCAAAGATGATCGGAATAACGCCCGCCATGGTAACTCGCAGGGGCAGGTAGGTGTCTGAACCTCCATATGTTTTATTGCCTCTGACTTGCCGGGCATAGGTGACGGGAACGTTGCGCTGTGATTCATTCACAAACACGATCAAGGCCACTTCGATCGCAATCAGGATAATTAAAATAATAAAAGTTAATAATTTGCCGGAGTCAACTTGAGCCAGGGCCAGATTGCTGCCGATTTGTGAAGGGATGCCGGCGATGATACCAATGGTGATGATCAAAGATATGCCATTGCCAATACCTTTTTCGGTAATTAACTCACCCAACCACATCATCAAAACACAGCCGGCGGTGGCGGTGATCAAGGCAATCCACAAAGTTAAACCGGTCAAACCAGTTATTCGGCCGGTTTGGGTAAGAAGAGCGATGGTGCCATATGATTGCAAGAAAGCTAATGGCACAGTTAAATAACGAGTATACTGATTAATTTTATCCCGACCTTGTTGACCTTCTTTGGAAAGATTCTCTAGACTGGGAACGATCATAGTCAATAATTGCATAATGATCGAGGCATTGATGTATGGACCAACTCCCATCAAAATAATGGAGAAGTTTTCAATTGTTCCGCCGGAGAATACATTTAAGAGGCCAAATAATTGATTTTGACCAAAGTATTCTTGTAAATTAGCCAGCGTGGCCCCAGGTATGGGTATATGAGCCAGTAAACGGGTTAAGGTTAACAATAATACGGTAATAATGATTTTTTGGCGTAAGTCTGAAGAAGAAAAGATTTTTTTGAAAATGTTCATTTATTGTTTATGGCTTGATTTTTTCTTTTTTAGTCGCCGCTGGGGTGACGAATTGGCAATTGGCTTCGGCTAGCTTTTTTTTGGCCGCCTCTGAATATTGATTGGTGGCAATGGTGAGGGCGGTTTTTAATTCTCCCCGAGCGAGTATTTTAAAAGATTTAGCTTGATTGGGGATCATGCTTTTAGCTTTTAGATTGGCTAAATTTACTTCTTCCGAGATTCCGAATCGGGCTAGATCACCCACATTTATAACGGCGGGTTGATCGACCCAATGTCGTTTGAATCCACCTTTTTTGGGAAGTCGGCGGTATAGTTCAATGGAACCGCCTTCAAAAAAAGATTTGAATTTATGGCCGGTTCTGGCTTTTTGACCCTTGCGGCCCCGACCAGATTGATGACCGCGACCAGAGCCTGGTCCGCGACCAGATCGTTTTGATTTATTAACTAATTTAGTTTTGAGTGAAGGGTGAGACATAAGAATCTAATAATTGGCGGTTATTTTGAATCAGTTTTTTTCTTAATTGATTTCTTGGTGGTTTTTTTGGCGGTGACTTGGGGTTTAGCGGGTGTGGCTTTTGGCTGAGGGTTGGCTGGAGATGATTTATTTTCCTCTTTAGAGTGAGGTATTTGTTTACCTCGGGCACGGTATATTTCTTCTTGACTGCGTAAATTTTGTAGGGCAATAAAAGTAGCTTGGGTGCTATTAACTTTATTACGAGAGCCAAAAGTTTTAGCCACGATATTATTGATACCACTGATTTCTAAAATATCACGAACGGCACCACCGGCGATAATACCCGTGCCAACCGGGGCGGGTTTGATAAAAATGGTGGTGGCTTGAAATTTACCACTGATCTCATGCGGTATCGTTTCTTTGTGGATAGTAACCGTAACTAAATTATTCTTAGCGGCGGCGACGGCTTTACTTACAGCATCAGAAACTTCATTCGCTTTAGCAATGCCAAAACCAATCCGGCCGCGTCGGTCACCAACCGCCACAATAGCTCGAAAGCGCAAACGGCGACCACCTTTTACGACGCGAGTGATCCGATTTATTTTGATGACTTTTTCGGCAAATTCTTTATCTTTGATTGGTCTTCTAGGTCTCATGAATATAGTTTATAAGTTAACGAAAAAATAATTAAAATTCTAGCCCAGCTTGACGAGCGCCTTCAGCTAAAGCTTTGACTCGTCCGTGATACTTAAAACCACCACGATCAAAAACCACCTTTTTAATTTTTTGAGCAATAGCTTTTTGACCAATATCTAAACCAACTTCATAGGCCTTGGCGATTTTACCTTGGTATTTTTTATGAGAAGTTGGTTTGACTTGATGATCAGAGGCGCTGGCGAGAGTATGACCACGATTGTCATCGATTAACTGTGAATATATGTGTTGATTGGAACGAAAGACACATAAACGAGGTTTGTCTTGACTGGTGAAGATTTTTGATTTGATTCGGGCGCGGCGACGTTGTCTTTGTTGTTTTTTAACGGCTAACATAATTCTAGACTCTTAATAAGTGGGGAATATTAATAATTAATAACTAGGCTCCACTGGAAGCCATTTTGCCGGCTTTGCGCCGGATATTTTCATGAATATATTTGATGCCTTTGCCTTTGTATGGTTCGGGTTTTTTGAGATCTCTAATTTTGGCAGCCACTTCACCGACTTTCTGTTTCTCAATGCCGGATATTTTAATATTATTTTTCTCCACCTTGATTTCAATTCCGGGAACAGCCGGGAAAATAACCGGGTGGGAAAAACCAATATACAATTCAAGATTTTTGCCTTTCATTCCGACTTTATAACCGACACCAATTAATTCCAGCTCTTTTTCATATCCTTTGGTAACACCAATTATCATATTATTAATCAGTCGAGCGGTGAGGCCGTGAGCGGCGCGGGAGTTTTTGTCATCCTTGGTGCGGGTAATGGTAATTCCATTTTGACTGATATCAATTTGAATACTAGCAAGAATGTCGAGAGATAATTCACCTTTTGGCCCTTTGAGTCGAAAGGTGCGACCATCAAGTTTGGCCTCAACTTTTTCGGGGATAGGAAGTGGTTTTTTGCCTAGACGGGACATGGATAATAATAAATTAATAATGAATAATGAATAATTAATAATTATGAACTGATAAATTATTAATTATTAGTCGTGGTTTAATTAGTATACTTCACAGATAATTTCGCCGCCAATATGAAGCTGTTTGGCTTTTTTATTGGTCATCAATCCTTGCGAAGTAGAGATAATGGCCATACCTAGACCACCCAGAACACGGGGCAATTTTGTGTAATGAGAATATATTCTTTGTCCTGGTTTGGATATGCGACGGATATTTTTAATTACGGGTTGGTCCTCGTGATATTTTAATTTAATATCGATGGTTTTGGAAGTTAACTTGTCATCAGAAACAAAAAAGGAGCTAAGATATCCTTCCTCTTTAAGGAGGGCGACAAGGGATTGTTTTACTTTAGAATGAGGCACGACGACATTGGGCTTTTGTTTAGCCAAGGCATTACGGATTTGTGTTAATAGATCTGCTATAGGATCGGTAGTCATAGTAAGTAGAAAAATAAAAAAAATAAATGATTACCAGGAAGATTTTTTTACTCCAGGTACTTCTCCCTGATTGGCCAAGGTACGAAAGCAAATCCGGCAGACACCAAATTTACGCATATAGCCTCGCGGCCGGCCACATAATTCACAGCGAAAATATTTCCGGGTGCCAAATTTTGGTTTACGTTTGGCTTTAGCGATAAGAGATTTTTTGGCCATAATATAATGCTAATAAATAATAACGTTAATTATCCTTTTTTTCAAATGGCATACCCAATTCTTTCATAAGTTGAAGATTGTCATTTTGGGTATTGGTGTTAAAAACAATGTTGATTTGTAATCCATGAACGGCTTCAACATCTTCAGCTTTAATTTCGGGAAATATGGTGTGTTCTTTGATACCAATGTTAAGATTACCGGATTTGTCAAAAGCGGTGGTCGATATACCGTGGAAATCTCGAATACGGCTCATAGAAGCATTGACAAATCGGTCAAAAAATTCATACATGCGTTGACCGCGCAAGGTGACTTTGAGACCAATAGGCTGGCCGGCGCGGAGTTTGAATCCGGAAATAGCTTTTTTTGATTTAGTAATAACGGGATTCTGTCCGGTAATTTGACGGAAAGTTTCTTTGATATTATCAATTATTTTAGGATTTTCAATGGCATCACCGGCACCAGAGCTGATAATGATTTTGGTCAGGCGGGGAACAGACATGGGGGAAGAAAGTTTCAGTATTTTCTGCAATTTGGGGACAATTTCTTGCTGGTATTTAGTAAATAAGCGAGACATTTTAATAGATTAGAAATAAGTATTCAGTGATTAATTGCTAGCTTGGTCAAGATTGGTGCCAGTTTTTTTGGCAATACGTTCTTTATTACCCGCCCGATTGATTTTGAAGCCAACGCGAGACGGTTTTTGAGTATTGGGGCAGACAATCCGAATGTTGGCGGTAGGAATATGCATATTATAATCAATAATACCGCCTTGCAGGTTTTTCTTAGTGGGACGAACATGTTTTTTCATGACATTGACTCCTTCCACCACGACACGATGAACTGGAGGTATTACTTTCAGAATGATTCCGGTTTTACCTTTGTCCTTACCTTTAACCACAATAACCTGATCACCTTTTTTGAATTTTTTGACTTTTTTCATGATTACAATACTTCCGGCGCTAAAGATATAATTTTACTAAAACCTTTTTCTCTTAATTCGCGGGCCACTGGCCCGAATATTCTGGTACCACGAGGTTCATTTTCGTTATCAACAATAACAGCAGCATTTTCATCAAAACGAATCACCGAGCCATCGGGACGCTGTAGATGGCGACACATGCGAACAATAACAGCTTTTACGACGTCTTTCTTTTTAACCACTCCGCCGCCGGGAATAGCACTTTTTACCGAGGCGACGATAACATCCCCAAGTGAAGCATAACGACGTTTGGATCCGCCCAGAACTTTGATGCACATTATTTCTTTAGCACCAGTATTGTCAGCTACTTTTAAACGAGTTTGTTGTTGTATCATATTAGAAAATAACGACTTGGGGTAAAAATTAATGAATCTGCTGAATTTTCCATCGTTTATGGCGGGAAAGGGGACGGGTTTCAACAATAGTGACTTGGTCACCCATTTTGGCCTGTTTTTGGGGATCATCAACAAAATATTTTTTAGTGATACGATATCTTTTCTTGTATTTCGGATGGGAGGCATAACGGTCAACTCGAACAATAATGGTTTTATCCATTTTATCACTGACCACTTCTCCTTTCTCGGTACGTCTTTGAATTTTGTCAGTCTTAGTTTTCATGGTTGTTTTGTTCAATTAATATGGTGAGGATGCGGGCAATGTCATGACGGGTAGCTTTGATAAGATGGGGATTCTTTAGTTTCTTAACCGAGGCCGAGAAACGATAATCTCGTAATTTATTGTATAAATCGTGTAATTGTTTTAATAGTTCAGCTGGTTTTTTGGATCGTAATTCAGATGTTTTCATGGGGAGTAATTAATCTTCGGTTACTATTTTCGTTTTAATTGGTAGCTTATGAGCGGCTAATTCTAAGGCCCGGCGAGCGGTGGCGGGGGGCAAACCTTCAATTTCAAAAAGTATCCGTCCGGGTAATACTTTAACGCAATAATGATCAACAGCGCCTTTGCCTCCACCCATACGAACTTCATTTGGTTTTTTGGTCACGGGAGCGTCGGGAAATATCCGAATCCAAATTTGTCCACCTCTCTGGACAAAGCGAGTCATGGCGCGACGAGCAGCTTCAATTTGACGAGAGGTGATATGGGCTCGATCCATTGCCTTAAGGCCGTAATTACCAAAATTTAATCTTGACCCGGCAGTGGAAATACCCTTGAGGTTGCCGCGTTGTCTTTTTCGATATTTTGATTTTTTTGGTAAAAGCATGATGATTAATTAAAAAAAGGATCTTCAAAACTGGATACTTAATAAATATATCAACGTTTCTTTTTTGAGTCTAGTCTATTGTGATGGCGGGATTTGTCTGGATTTGATTCTTTAATTTGGTCACGGTTTTTATCTTTATTAAAGACTTCACCTTTGTAGATCCAAACTCGGACGCCAATTTTGCCGGCTGTAGGCGTAAAGGCTGGTAAACCACAATAATCAATGTTGGCCCGAATGGTGTGAAGAGGTATTTTTCCCTTGGAGAAAGTTTCGGTGCGAGCGATATCAACATTATTTAAACGACCTTTAACGGTAATTTTTATCCCCTCCACTCGAGCTTGCAGAGCCCGATCGATAGCTTGTTTGATAGCTCTTTTATAAGGAATTCTTTTCTCAATTTGGGCAGCAATATTTTGGGCTACCAAGGAGGCAAAAGTATCAGGTTGTCGGATTTCAATGATATTAATTTGAAGTTTTTCGGGACCAGCAATGATAATCTTTAACTTATTTTTTAGTTCATCAACACCATTACCACCGCGGCCGATAATGATACCGGGACGAGCGGTGTGAATGTTGACCGTCACTTGGCCAGCCGATCTTTCAATAGTAATGTCAGCCACGGCGGCATGGGACATTTTTTCAGTAATGTATTTCTTGATTTTCAGGTCTTGATGGAAATTTTGGCGATATTTTTTTTGTGAAAACCATTTCGATTTCCAGTCATTGATGACTCCGATGCGAAAACTATATGGATGTACTTTTTGGCCCATTAAAAATGATTAATAATTAGTAATTAGCATAAAATAAGGCTTATTTTCTTTTCTTAACCGAGACGGTAGTTTTGGTTCCTTTGGGTTTGACGACTGCTTTCTTCTTCGTCTGGCTGGTTGATTTAGTAACTTTGGCTACTTTAGCTGGCGCCGATTTAACGGGAAGAGGAGCTTCCAGAATGACAATGATATGGGCGGTTTTTCTTTTATAGCCGCTACCGGAACCACGGGCATTGGCTCGATATCTTTTAAGCGATGGTCCTTCATTGATAAGTATATTTTTTATAATCAAGCTGGTTTTATCAAAATTAAAATTATTAACGGCGTTATAAATAGCGGATTTGATGGTTTTGGCTAAGACCTCAGCCGCTTTTTGAGGGGTATGTTGTAAAACAACCAGGGAGGAAACGGCGGGTTTTTTCTTCACCAAGACAGCTACCGCCCGTAATTTACGGGGTGTTGACTGGGCATAACGAGTTTTGGCAATTATTTCTGGCATTTTGATTACTAAATAACTAAATAAAATATATGTGATGGATCAAAATAATTTAGGCAATAATTTTGGCCGGAGCGGGTTTACTTTGCTCCTTGGCCATTTTACCACCGTGACTACGAAATTTACGAGTGGGGGCAAATTCACCGAGGCGATGGCCAACCATATTTTCAGTAACATAGACTGGCACATGTTCTTTACCATTGTGAACAGCAATGGTAAAGCCCACAAAATCGGGGAAGATAACGGAAGAACGAGACCAAGTTTTGATGATAGTTTTATCACCAGTGGGCAGGCTCTTAACTTTTTTTAGAAGTTTGGAATTGCAAAATGGGCCTTTTTTAAGAGATCGGGACATAGGATATAAAGTTAATAAAGTATAAAAAACATTAATCTAGTCTATTTTTTCTTCTTTCGACCTTTGACAATTCTTTGATTGGAATATTTGCGGATTTTGCGAGTTTTAACGCCCAGGGCGTGCGCCCCCCAAGGAGTTTTGGGATATTTCATACCGATCGAACTGCCGCCTTCACCACCACCGTGCGGATGGTCACAAGGATTCATGGCTTTACCTCGTACTTTGGGGCGACGACCCAACCAGCGGGTGCGGCCAGCTTTACCAATCTTGACGTTAATGTGATCAGGGTTAGAGACAATACCAATAGTAGCGCGACAGTTTTTATCAACCAGGATGACGGATTGCGAAGGTAACTTAACTTGGATTTTGTCACCATCACGGCCAATAATTTGGGCCGAAGTGCCAGCCGAACGAACAATTTGACCGCCGCTAAAAAGCTTTAACTCAACATTGTAAATATTGAAACCAGTGGGAATATTTTTCAATTGTAATCGATTACCAGTTTTTAATTCGCATTTATTGGCATTGATGATTTGGTCACCTACTTTCAAACCAATCGGGGCCAGAATGTATCGTTTTTCACCATCAGCAAATACGATCAGAGCAATACTGGCGGTGCGGTTCGGATCATATTCAATTTCTTTGACAGTCGCCGGGATATCGAATTTATCTTGTTTAAAATCAACCAGTCGATATTGACGCTTGCTGCCACCGCCGCGATGACGGCAGGTAATAACACCACGATTATTACGCCCCGCTTTTTTCTTCAAAATTTGAGTCAGCTTTTTGGCTGGTTTATTGTTGCTGATATCTTCTCGGGTAAGGACAGTCATTTGTCGACGACCAGGAGTGGTTGGTTTGTAAGATTTGATAGCCACGGATAATAATTTAAATGGAAAAAATAAATTAGATAATAATTACGAATTACCAATTTACATGTTATGTGAATTCGTCATTTGTAATTATTTGTTAAAGTTTCTCGAAGAATTCAATTTTTTGGTCTGGGGCCAATTTAACAATCGCTTTTTTAGCCGTAGCAGTTTGACCGGTGTGTCGGCCGCGACGTTTAGATTTGGGTTTAATAATCACAATTCTAACTGATTCAACTTCAACTTTGTAGGCATCTTTGACTGCTTTTTTGATTAAATACTTGTTGGCTTTCGGATTGACAAAAAAGGAATAGAAACGGTTGGCGGTATTGGCCACACTTTTCTCGGTGATGACAGGTTTGATGAGAATATTGGACATGGTGATTGATTATATTTAAAAAGAGGATTGGTAATATTATTTAGATTTGGTTGTTTTTTTGGCAGCTTCGAGAAACGGGGGTTTAACTCGATTCAGTATGACTTGAAATATTTCTTGACTACAAAGAAGACAATCAGCCCGGAATAAATCGAGAGGATTAAGAAGTTCTGGGGAAGTAATATTAACGTGACTATTATTGGTGGCAAAGGGAATAAGGGGAGAATTTTTTTGATCGATAATCAATATACTTTGGTCAGATAGAGGCAGGCGAGAAAGAAATTGATTGAATGTTTTAGTTGAATCAGATGGTTCAATTTGGTCAACAATCACCAGGTTATTATTTTTAATCATGGATAACAAAGCAAACCGCAGGGCTTTTTTCTTCATTTTTTTGGTTAGCTTTTTGGAAAAATTCTGCAGACTGGTTGGACCAAAAGTAATACCACCTTTGCGCCATAATGGCGAACGGATTGAACCTTGACGAGCGCGACCGGTTCCTTTTTGTCGCCACGGTTTACGTCCACCACCTCTGACTTCGGCTCGAGTTTTGACTTTAGCAGTGGCTTGTCTTTGATTATCAAGATAAGTCAGAACAATTTGATGGACAAAAGTCGGGTTGAATCCAGTCAATAATTCTTCACTAGTGAAAAAAGGATTAATATCAACAGTTGAAGTTTCTTTCCCTTGCTGATCAATAATGGCCACTTTTGGCGCTTTCATTTCCTTGTTTTTGGAGGTTGCTTTAGCCACGGGGAGAAGGATAATTAATAATTAATATTACTATTCGATGATTATTTCTGTCTGATGATAAGGAGTTGGTTTTTGGTACCGGGGACACTACCTTTGATAAGAAGTAGATTTTTGTCAGCCTCAATCCGAATGATAGATAAATTTTTGATGGTGGTTCGGTCGTTGCCTAGTCGTCCGGGCATGCGGCGACCTTTGGTGGTTCGTTGGGGAAATCTACCGCCAGTTGACCCGACGCGACGGTGGTGCTTGGAACCATGACTTTTTGGACCAATACTAAAATGATGTCTTTTGACGGCACCGGCGAAACCCTTACCTTTAGAGGTACCGGTAATATCTAGTTTATTTTTCGGATCAAAAATTGATAAATCTATGGTCGCGTTCTCTTGATATATTGACTCATTATCTTGGTCAATTTTGAATTCTCGTAAATGTTTTAGTTTTTTATCCTTGAGATGACCAGTACGGGGCTTATTTAACTTTTTGGCTGTTTCAAAGCCGATTTGAAAAGTTTTGATGCGGCCATTTTTGATCTGAGTAACAAAACATGGACCAGCAGAAATAACAGTCACCGGATCAACTTTGCCGTTGTCGTGAATAAGTTGAGTGATGCCGATTTTTTTACCTAGTATAACTTTCATGATTATTAAACAATAAATATAACTGACGTAGTACTGCTGGGACGTATATAGTTAAGCCCCGCCTGGAAATAATTACGAATTACGAATTACGAATTACGAATATTATCAGATAATTTTTGTTTGTATCTATTTTCGATGAAATAAAACTCGCCCTAGAAGGTCGGTACTATTGATAGGGGCTCACACAGGGTTATTTCATCGAAAATAGATACAAACAAAAATTATCTGATAATATTCGTAATTCGTAATTCGTAATTCGTAATTATTTATTAATTTACATTTTGATTTCAACATCTACGCCGGCCGGGAGACTGAGATTCATGAGGGAATCGAGGGTTTTGGGAGTGGGATTGATGATATCGATTAGTCTTTTGTGTATTCTCATTTCAAACTGCTCACGGGCATTTTTATTGATGAAAGTAGAGCGCAAAACGGTGTAATTGGATTTTTCAACCGGCAAGGGGATGGGGCCATTTATTTTTGCTCCGGTACGACTGGCGGTTTGTATAATTTGTTTAACCGAATTATCAATAACCCGATGATCGTAGGCTTTAATTTTAATTCTGATGCGTTGTTTATCGGTATCGGTTTTGGACATGAAGTTGTTAATTACTAATAACTAATTACTAATGATTAATTTAAAATTTTAAATTTCTTGTACCCGAATGGGTGAAATTTTAAATTAATCATTAATATTTATCCGGAGGAAGAAATAAGCTTGTTTTTTAGGCAAGCTTATTTCTTCTAATAATTATAACTATGAGATAATCTTGGTGACCACTCCCGCGCCAACCGTACGACCACCTTCGCGAATAGCAAATTTAGATCCATCTTCAAGCGCGATGGGGGCGATTAATTTAATTTTTAAATTTACGGTGTCGCCCGGCATAACCATTTCAGCGCCTTCAGGAAGTTCAACGTCACCAGTAACATCAGTGGTGCGAATGTAGAATTGTGGTTTGTATCCTTTGAAGAATGGGGTGTGGCGTCCACCTTCTTCTTTAGTTAGAACATATACTTCGGCTTCAAATTCGGTGTGGGGTTGAATGCTGCCCGGAGCGGCCAAAACTTGGCCTCTGACAATATCTTCTCTCTTAATGCCACGAAGTAGAACACCAGCGTTGTCACCAGCTTGACCTTCATCGAGTTGTTTATTGAACATCTCAATTCCAGTGACAACTGTTTTGGCCGTATCTTTAATACCAACAATTTCTACTTCTCCATTTATTTTTACTTTGCCGCGATCAATACGTCCGGTGGCGACAGTACCACGTCCTTCAATAGTAAAAATGTCTTCGACAGGCATCAGGAATGGTTTATCTATTTCACGTTTTGGTTCGGGAATATAGTTATCGATTTGATCAACCAGCTCTAAAATAGGTTTAGCGGCTTCTGGATCACCAGGATTTTCACTGGCTTTAAGAGCTGAACCTTTGATAATGGGGGTGGTGTCACCCGGGAAGCCATATTTGGTTAACAATTCTCTGATTTCTACTTCTACCAAATCAACTAATTCTGGATCATCAACCATATCAATTTTATTGAGGAAGACGATGATGAAAGGAACGTTAACTTGACCAGCCAAGAGAATGTGCTCTCGAGTTTGAGGCATGGGACCATCCGCGGCTGAAACAACCAGAATAGCACCGTCCATTTGCGCGGCACCAGTAATCATGTTTTTAATGTAATCAGCGTGTCCCGGACAATCAACGTGGGCATAGTGTCGTTTTGGTGTCCAATATTCAGAGTGATGGGTGGCAATAGTAATACCACGCTCTCTTTCTTCGGGCGCATTGTCTATTTGGTCATACGCTTCAACACGTGCACCATAACCGTCACCTTTTTTGTCTAGCACCATAGTGATAGCCGCGGTCAGAGTTGTCTTACCGTGGTCAACGTGACCAATAGTACCGACGTTGATGTGTGGTTTGCCTCGATCAAATTTTTGTTCAGCCATTTTTTATTTCTCCTTTTACAATAAAGTACATAAATAGTACTAAATGCAAATTTATAATATGATAAAAAAATAATAAATAAATTAACCGCAATTTGACAACTACAACAATAATAACATAGCAATAAATATATTACCAAGAAGATTTTCCGAGAACAAGAGAATTATTTTTCTTCTTTGTTGACTACTCGAGAAGAAATAATATTTTCAGCGATATTTTTAGGTACTTCTTCGTAGTGTGATGGTTGCATGCTGAAATAGGCGCGTCCTTGACTCATGGATCGCAGGGAAGTGGCATAACCAAACATTTCAGCTAATGGTACTTTGGCAATAACGACTTTGGCTTGTGAACGGTCGGTCATTGATTCGATTTGGCCACGTTTGGAATTTAGGTCACCCATGATATCACCCATAAATTCTTCCGGCACTACTACTTCAACCGACATGATTGGTTCTAATAATACGGGTTTAGCCGCTCTGACACCTTGTTGTAGGGCCATAGATCCGGCTATTTTAAAGGCCATTTCCGAAGAGTCAACATCATGATATGAGCCGTCAAATAATGAGGCTTTAAGATCCACTACCGGATATCCAGCAATAACGCCTCTAGTACAAGCTTCCGCGATGCCTTTTTCAACGGCCGGTATATACTCTCGTGGTACATTACCGCCGACTACTTTATTTTCAAATTCAAATCCACTACCGGTTGGTAATGGTTCTAGGCGGATAAAGACATGACCATATTGTCCCCGTCCGCCGGATTGGCGGATAAATTTACCTTCTTGTTCAACAGTTTCACGGATAGTCTCACGAAAAGCAACTTGGGGAGCGCCAACATTGGCTTCAACTTTGAATTCTCGCTTAAGACGATCAACAATGATTTCCAAATGAAGTTCGCCCATGCCGGCGATTATCGTTTGGAGTGTTTCTTCGTCAGTGTAAACTTGCAGGGTTGGATCTTCCCCAGCCAACTTTGATAAAGCAATGCCTAATTTTTCTTGATCGGCTTTAGTTTTGGGCTCAATTGCCACCCGAATTACTGGTTCGGGAAAGGTAATATTTTCCAGTAATAATGGTCGACTTTCATCGCAGAGTGTATCACCGGTGGTAGTTTCTTTGAGACCGACGACCGCGGCGATATCACCGGAATAAATCATATCAACTTCTTCGCGGTTATTGGCGTGCATGCGAACAATACGACCAATTCTTTCTTTACGTCCAGTGCTACTGTTGATCACATAGCTGCCCGACTTTAGAATGCCGGTGTAAACACGAACAAAAATAAGACGCCCAACAAAAGGATCAGTGGCAATTTTAAAAGCCAGAGCCGCAAATTTATCTTCATCGTTGGGAGTCATCATTATTTTTTCGTCGGAATCGGGAATTTCGGCTTCGACAGCTGGAACGTCCTTGGGGCTGGGCAGGTAATCGGTGATGGCATCTAGCACAGTTTGCACAATAACGCCGCGACCATCGCCACCCATAACTGGGTAGAAATCACCCTTGATAACACTGCGACGAATAGCTCGTTTAAATTCTTCGACGCTAAGTTCACCACTCTCCAGATATTTTTCCATTAATTCATCATCGGCTTCAACAGCTTTTTCCATCAGTTCAGCGCGATATTGTTTGACTTTATCCATCATATCGGCGGGAATTTCTCCGACTTGTAATTCCTTATCGTTATAGTCTTTGTAGGTGTATGCTTTCATGGCCACAATGTCAACCACACCACAGATATCTTTTTCAAAGCCGATGGGTAGTTGAATGGGGTAGGAATTACTGTTGAGACGCTCACGAATTGAATTAAGCGAGGAGTAAAAATCTCCACCTGTTTGATTAATTTTGTTAATAAAACAAAGACGAGGCACATGGTATTTGTCGGCCTGACGCCAGACAGTTTCTGACTGCGGTTCAACTCCCATTTTGCCATCAAAAATAACGACAGCACCGTCGAGAACACGAAGAGAACGCTCAACTTCGGCGGTAAAATCAACGTGACCAGGGGTATCAATAATGTTGATACGAAAACTTTTCCAGGTGCAACTGGTGGCGGCGGAAGTGATGGTAATGCCTCTTTCTTTTTCTTGTTCCATCCAGTCCATTTGAGTTTCCCCTTCATGAACTTCACCGATTTTATGAATACGACCGGTAATATAAAGAATGCCTTCAGTGACGGTTGTTTTGCCAGCGTCAATATGAGCAATAGTGCCAATATTGCGAACTTTTTCTAATGGAAATTCCCTCATTTTATGTTAATAGTTAATAATTAATAGTGAAATTAAAAAAGTTTCAAGTTTCAAGACCCTTGAAACTTGAAACTTTAAAAAAATAAGATGCTAAATTTTATTATTCAATTTAATAGCGTGCCAAATAGGCAAAGGCTTTATTAGCCTCAGCCATACGATGCGTATCTTCACGTTTTTTAATAGCGGCACCAGTCATATTGAGAGCGTCAAGTAATTCACCAGCCAGTAATTTATCAAATGATTTGCCAGATTTGCCACGAGCGGCGTCGATAAGCCAACGCAGGGATAAAGTCACTGCTCGATCAGATTTTACTTCAATTGGTACCTGATAATTAGCACCACCAATCCGACGGGCCTTTAATTCTAAAACCGGAGAGACATTTTTGATGGCTTGCTCCAAAGCTTCGAGAGCGGGTTTATTTGATTTTTTCTCTAATTCTTCAAGAGACTGATAAATAAGTCTTTGGGCGACTGATTTTTTGCCATTAAGCATGATCATGTGAATCATTCTGCCGATAAGCGCGCTTTGATATTTGTCATCAGCTGGTCTATTTTTAGTAAATACTCTTTTTCGTCGTGACATATTATAAAAAAATTAGGAATTATGATGATTTTGGTTTTTTGGTACCATATTTGCTGCGTGATTGACGTCGTTCGCCGACACCGGCGGTATCTAATTTACCTCGAACAATATGATAGCGAACACCAGGCAAGTCTTTGACGCGGCCGCCACGGAGTAAAACCACCGAGTGTTCTTGTAAATTATGGCCTTCGCCAGGAATATAGGCAGTCACTTCCATGCCATTGGAAAGACGGACACGGGCTACTTTACGTAACGCCGAGTTAGGTTTTTTGGGAGTCATGGTGTGCACTTTTAGACAGACTCCACGTTTGAAAGGGCTTTGATAATAAGTTTTGCGTCCTTTGAGCGAATTGTGCCCAAATTGCATGGCGGGCGATTTGGATTTTTTAGCTTTTTGGCGTCGAGAACTTTTTTTCTTAATTAACTGATTAATGGTTGGCATAGGGATATTATTGAATACGCTTTATAAATTTAGCATAGACGATAGATATAAGTCAAACCATGGCTTAGACATTGTCTTTGGCGATAGCTTTCATAATTTTATCGTATCTTTCAGGAGAAAAACCGGTCCCCGTCGGGATTAATTTACCAATGATAGTATTTTCTTTTAAGCCACGAAGATAATCTGTTTTACCCTGGATGGCGGCATTGAGAAGTACGCCAGTGGTTTCCTGAAATGAAGCGGCGGACAAAAAGCTATCTGTTTTTAAGGATACTTTGGTAATGCCCATAATAATGTCTTCATATTTGGCGGTTTTTTTACCTTCTTTAACCAGATGCTCATTAACTCTCTGCAGTTTGGTGCGATCAATAATTTCACGATGGAGAAAACTCGAATCAGCCGGATCGGTAATACGGACTTTGGAAAACATTTGTCGAACAATAACTTCTAGGTGTTTGTCATGGATAACTGAACCAACATACATGTAAGTTTGTTGAATACCTTTAATTAAATATTTTTTGACCGCTAAATCATCTTTATATTTGAGTAATTCCGATAGATTCAAATGTCCTTCCGTCAAGGCATCTCCTCTTTCAACCTTATCACCTTCATTGACAGTAATTGGTAAATGAGAGGGGATGGGGAAATCTTTAGTTATTTTACCAGGATGCTTAATGGTAATTTTGTTTTTACGGATATTGACAATGCCGCGGAAGACAGTCCTGACTTCGGTTTGATCAGATAGGACGGCCAGAATCTGATTATCGGTTATTTTTTCACCAGATTTAACTTTAATAATAGCGTCCTCGGGTAAATCATACTCTTCATGAGGTACTTCATTGGAAGTAATGGTAATAACTAGGTTTTTTTCTTTTTCATGGATGGATATCCGGCCGGAAATATCAGTTAAAATAGCGGCGCTGTGGGGGGTGCGAGCTTCAAATAACTCTTCGACGCGGGGCAAACCCTGGGTAATATCAGCCACGACCGCGACACCACCAGTATGGAAGGTACGCATGGAAAGTTGGGTGCCAGGTTCACCAATTGATTGGGCGGCCACGATACCGACCGCTTCACCCATTTTAATAAGGTGACCGGTAGCCAGATCAGTGCCATAACATCGGCAGCAAATTCCCCAAATACATTGACAATACAGGGCAGAACGAACAGTAATTTCCTGGATTTGATCATTGGAGGCGATAATATCGGCAATGTCTTGGTTGATCAAAGTATCGGCCTGGACAATAATTTTTTTAGTTTTGAGATCTTTGATATCGTGGAGAGGAAAACGACCGATAATTTTTTTGGTAAATTCTTCTTTATCATCACCAATTTCAGCGCGATAAAAAGTCATACCGTGTTCAGTACCGCAGTCGTCGGTAGTGGTGATAATATCTTGGGCCACATCAACCAGACGACGAGTTAAATAACCAGCATCAGCAGTTTTGAGAGCGGTATCAGTTTTACCTTTTCTGGAACCATGAGTGGAAATGAAATATTCAAGTTCGGATAATCCTTCGGCAAAATTTGATTTGATCGGCAATTCAATAATTTCACCGGACGGATTAGAAACAAGCCCTTTAAGACCAGCCATTTGACCAAACTGAGAAATATTACCGCGGGCTTTGGAAAGAACGCATGAATGTAATGGATTTTCCGGTGTCATGTGCTCTTTGATAATATTATTGAGTTTGCTGATCGAATTGAGCCATTCATCAACAAGCTTTTGTTTATGCTCATTTTTACTGATCAAACCTTGATAATATTGATCAAGAGACTGATTGATAATGGCTTCAGTTTGATCAATAATCCCGGCTTTTTCGGTGGGGATATTGATATCATTGACCGAAAAAGTAATACCGGAGCGAGTGGCGTAATCAAAGCCCATGTTCATAATGTCATCAACGAATTTGGCGGTAGTTTCAACGCCGCAGACTTCAAAACATTTTTTGATAATATTTTCGAGATCGTTTTTGACGAAGGTTTGGTTATAATAGCCTAATTCGTTGGGGATAATGGAATTAAAAATGACTCGGCCGATGGTGGTGGCAAGTATTTGGCCGTTCAAATCGATTTTGATGGGAGCATGTAGATCTAGCACGTTTTGAGAATAAGCAATCATTGCTTCATTGAAATCAGTAAAAATTTTCCCTTCACCTTGACGACCAGTAATTTCGACAGTTAGATAGTAACAACCTAGAATCATATCCTGTGATGGTGAGGTGATCGGCTCGCCATCGGCGGGCTTGAGAATGTTTTTACTAGCGTTCATTAACTGGGCCGATTCTTTTTGAGCGGCTTTGGATAATGGCAAGTGAACTGCCATTTGGTCACCGTCAAAGTCGGCATTGTACGCTTCACAGACCAACGGTGGAATTTGAATGGCCTTACCTTCAATCAACACTGGTTGGAAGGCTTGAATACCCAGACGGTGGAGGGTCGGAGCGCGATTTAAAAGAACATATGAATTGGTAACCGCTTCTTCGAGAATATCCCATACTTCTGGATCTTTGCGTTCAATAATTTTACCGGCATTTTTAATGTTGTGTGCATAGCCTTTGGTAATTAAACCATGGATGATATATGGTTTGTATAATTCGAGAGCGATTTTTTTTGGTAAGCCACATTGATTGAGATTCAGATTAGGACCAACGACGATAACTGAACGACCGGAGTAATCAACTCTTTTACCAAGTAAATTTTGGCGGAATCGGCCTTGTTTTCCCTTGAGCATATCCGATAAGGATTTGTATTTGCGACGGTTGCTGGTCAAAACGGCACTTTTACCGCGACGCGGGGTGTTATCGATGAGAGCATCAACCGCTTCTTGTAACATTCTTTTTTCATTGCGACAAATGATTTCCGGAGCGCCCAAATCAATTAATTTTTTCAACCGATTATTGCGATTGATAACGCGACGATAAAGATCATTCAAGTCCGAGGAAGCAAAACGGCCACCGTCCAATTGAACCATGGGGCGCAGATCAGGTGGGATAACAGGCAATTCTTTAACAATCATCCATTCGGAATGAATGTTGGCTTGGATGAGATTTTTAACTAGACGTAGTTTTTTTAATAATTTTCGTCGTCGTTGCGTGGCCGCGGTTTTTAGCTCATCTTTGATTTTGATCATAAATTCGGCCAAGTCGATTTTAGAAAGCAATTCATTGATAGCTTCCGCGCCAATACCGGCGCGAATAATCTGCCCATAACGAAGGGATAGGGTACGATATTTCTTTTCGGAGATAATTTGGTGGGAGGCGAGTTTGCCCACCTCTTCCATGGCTTTATTAAAAGTATTTTTTAAGTTTTCGTGTTTGCTGGCGCTCTGTTGCTTGGCTTTCGCAATTTCTCGTTCGTAGTGTTCTTCGATATCTTTTTGCTGCGATTTATCCGCTTGCGTGAGGGCGGAGGTCTGGTTTTGATTCAATTCGCTTAATTTCTTATTGAGTTCTTTTTTGATTTGTTTTTTATATTGATCAAATTCGGTATTTAATCGTTCCAGAATATTTTTTCTGATTTCTTCGTTGACTTCAGTGATAATATAGGCGGCAAAATAAATAACTTTTTCTAAGTTACGACTGGTCAAGCCGAGGAGTAAGCCAATAACGCTGGGTGAACCACGGAGAAACCAAATATGGGTAACTGGTACGGCTAAAGAAATATGACCCATGCGTTGGCGGCGGACAATGGAACGAGTGACTTCAACGCCGCATTTATCACAAACTACTCCTTTATAGCGTATTTTTTTGTATTTACCGCAATAACATTCCCAATCCTTACTGGGGCCAAAAATATTTTCAGCAAAAAGACCATCTTTTTCTGGTTTTTGAGTGCGATAGTTGATGGTCTCAGGTTTAAGAACTTCTCCGTGCGACCACTGCAAAATGTCGTCGGGAGAGGCGATGGAAATTTTAATCCGATCAAAATTGAGTGGGGTATGATTTTTTTTGGAAGCTTTTTTTGGTTCGGCCATGGTGAGGTTGATAAATGGAAATAATATTTTAAATGTTTAGTTGATTAATCCTCAAACGCCAAGGTTTATTCTTCTTTGGGCCGGGGATCGGTGTCAATTAAGTCTATCTTTAACCCTAAACCTTGCAATTCACGGCGCAAAACATTAAATGATTCCGGGGTAGTGGGTTTTTTGATGTCTTCACCTTTGATAATCGATTCATAGGCTTTGGAACGTCCGACCACGTCGTCAGATTTAATGGTGATCATTTCCTGTAGAGTATGAGCGGCACCATAGGCCTGCAGGGCCCACACCTCCATTTCACCAAATCTCTGGCCGCCAAATTGGGCTTTACCACCAAGTGGTTGTTGAGTAATCATGGAGTAAGGTCCAATCGAACGAGCGTGCATTTTATCTTCAACTAAATGGTGTAATTTCATCATGTAAGCATAACCCACGGTGACCTCGTTATCAAAAGGATCTCCGGTGCGGCCATCGCAGAGTTTAATTTTTCCGGTTTCTGGTAATTTGGCTTTCTTGAGTTCCGCTTGAATTTCTTTCCAGGTTGCCCCTTCAAATACTGGGCAAGCGACTTTATAACCAAGTTTTTCGGCCGCCCAGCCAAGATGTGTTTCTAAGACTTGACCAAGATTGATACGTGATATTACACCGAGTGGATTAAGAATAATGTCAACGGGCGTACCATCGGGCAAATATGGCATATCTTCCGCTGGTAAAATACGAGAAATAACACCCTTATTACCGTGGCGACCGGCCATTTTATCACCGACTTGTACTTTACGTAGCTGGGCCACACTGACTTCAATCGCCTTGATTACGCCGGTAGATAATTCATCACCTTTGTCGCGGGAAAATATTTTAATGTTGACTACCTTGCCTCTTTCACCATGAGGTAATCGCAATGAGGTGTCTTTGACATCACGGGCTTTTTCTCCAAAAATAGCCCGCAATAGTTTTTCTTCGGCGGTCAGCTCAGTTTCGCCTTTGGGGGTAATTTTGCCGACGAGAATGTCACCGGTGGTTACTTCGGCTCCCAGGCGAATAATGCCTTCAGCATCTAGATTTTTGAGGGCTTCTTCACCGACATTGGGAATATCACGAGTAATGATTTCCGGACCAAGTTTAGTTTCTCTGACTTCAACCAGGTGATTTTCGATATGTATGGAAGAATACCGGTCGTCATGAACTAACCGCTCTGAGATAATAACCGCATCTTGAAAGTTATAACCACTCCAGGGCATAAAGGCCACGACGATGTTTTGGCCGAGCGCTAATTCGCCATTTTCAGTCGCCGTACCGTCGGCCAGCAGTTCGCCTTTTTTAAACTTATGACCTTTATCGACGACCGATCTTTGATTGATACACGTGCCCTGGTTGGATTTGATAAATTTACGTAAATGGTAATTTTGTGGTCCACTTTTTTTATAGCGCACCGATAATTCATTGCCGTTTGATGAAATAACTTCCCCATCATCTTCGGCCACAATAATTTCGCCAGAATCAAGAGCGGCTTGTTCCTCCATGCCGGTACCAACAATCGGCGACTGAGGGTTAACTAAGCTGACGGCTTGTCGCAACATATTTGAACCCATGGACGCGCGTGTGCCTTCATCATTTTCGACGAAGGGGATCAGACCGGTGGCAACCGAGAATATTTGTTTGGGAGAAACACTGATATAATCAATGTTTTCTTGGGGTACATAGTCGGGTTCGCCTTTGGCCCGAGCAGCAATTAATTCATCAGTAAAATAATTTTCTTTATCCAGTTCGATATCAGCTTGGGCAATGACAAAATTTTCTTCTTCCTGAGCATCAAGATAAACGACATCAGTTTGTACTTGCGGTCTAACCAGAATTTTTTCGAGTGATAATTTGGCTAATTTGCCGGCTAATTCTTTGGTAATTTTATCGCCGGCACTGGCTACTTTCTTTTTGTTTTTTGGATCAAGCACATCGGCACGTAAAATATGGCCGGTTAATAGCTTGACTTCATTTTTCACTTCTTTAAAAACGGGATGATAGGGAGTAACAATAAAACCATATTCATTGATGGAAGCAAAACAGGCTAAATGATTGACCAAACCGATATTTGAACCTTCAGGAGTTTGAATGGGGCAAAGTCGCCCATAGTGTGAATGATGTACATCGCGCACTTCAAAACCGGCTCTTTCGCGAGAAAGTCCACCTGGACCCATGGCGGTTATACGGCGTTTGTTTTCAAGTTCAGCTAAGGGATTGGTTTGATCCATGAAATGCGAGAATTGAGAGCTGGCAAAGAATTCTTGGAGGGCGGCGGTGAGAGGTCGGACGTTGATTAAAGCTGAAGGTGTAACGGTATTGATGTCGGAAACGCTCATGCGATCTTTAACAATTCTTTCCATGCGTAGTAAACCAACACGGAGGGCTTTTTGAGCTAATTCACCGACAGAACGAATGCGGCGGTTTTTAAGGTTATCAATGTCATCGGCTGGCCCATCGATATTATTTAATTTAATTACTTCTTTAACTATTGCAACCAAGTCATCAACACTGATAGTACGGTGTTTTTTATCATTGGAGGCAGATAGTCCTAATCGCTTATTTAACTTATAGCGCCCAACTTTACCAAAATCATAACGACGGAAATTGAAGAACATGTCTTCGATCAGAGATTGGGCATTTTCGACAGTGGCTAGATCGCCCGGTCTGATTCTTTTGTAAACTTCCAAAAGGCCTTCGGCTCGATTGTCAGCCGGATCTTTGGCCAATGTCGCCTTGATGTAATCACGATTTTCGTCATTATTAACATCTGTAAAAGCGTTGTAGATGTCTTCATCTTCAGCCAGACCAAAGGCTCTTAATAAAGTTGTAATCGGTATTTTGCGTTTACGATCGATCTTGACGTAGATGATATTTTTATTATTAGTTTCAATTTCCAGCCAGGCTCCTCGATCAGGGATAACCTTGGCGCCGTAGTATTCATTGCCCGCTATTCTTTCCGAAGTAAACAACACGCCTGGCGAACGGATGATTTGGGAAACCACCACTCTTTCAATGCCGTTGATAATGAAGCTGCCGGAATTGGTCATGAGGGGGAAGTCGCCCATAAACACTTCTTGTTCTTTAATTTCGCCCGTTTCTTTATTGATCAGCGAAACCTGACAGCGGAGAGAAGATTTAAAAGTAAAATTTCTTTCCCGGCAAATATATTCATCGTGTTTTGGCTCATCAAGATAATAATCGCCAAATTGTAGCGACAGAGTTTTGCCAGTGAAATCATCAATGGGAGAAATTTCGTCGAATAATTCACGCAATCCTTCCTGGAAAAACCAGTTGTAAGAAGATGTTTGCATGGTATTAAGGTCGGGCAGATTGACCCAACTACGCTCACGACCAAAATATTTTCTCTCTACATCAGCAGGACCAGGAGGATTAATTTTTTTAGCCATAAAAATAACTCCTCATTACTTGGGGTACTTTTCGGTGAAAAGTACGCATACAAGAGGTTTATTAATTAATTTATTTACTTGCTAATGTAACTTTCTTGAGGCAAGTTTTTTTGATTATGTAAATGATTTTATTGCAAGATGTGACAATTGTTTTTATTTTAGCAAGAGTATTTATGGTAGTCAACAATGAATAATTACAAATTAGGTATTAGGAATTAGGAATTATTCATTGTTGATCTGTGGAAAAGTGGGATTGATAAGAAATCTATATTAATTCTTAATGATATTATTGATGCATATTGTCATCAATTTATCAGATATATTTTTAGAGGTAATTATTGACATATTTTGATTGCTTTGGTATATTTAAATGAAAACAAAAATAAAGGTTAAATAAAATAAAAAATAAAATTTTAACCAAACTTCCTCCTTAACAATTTATTTCACTGCTTAACAGTAAGAAACTCTAAAAACTAAAGAATGTCTTGATTAAATTGATACAAGGCATCTTCTTAAGACGAGTCATCCTAATATTTTGAGGATATAGACGAGATTAAGAAAAAAACAAAAACAAAACTTTAGTTTTTAGAACTTTCTTACTGTTCGGTGAAAGGTGCCTGCACACCTGGTTATTTACTTAACGGGACACGACAGTGCTATTTAGAGATTATTATGGAGTATTGAAAGTCATTACCTTGACAATTAATACATATTATTACTTAATAATCTTTGATAGGCACTGTGGTGGCCGGGAGGACGGTAAGAATGGTCTCTTTTCGATTGCAGGTAAAAAAGGGCTTATGCTCTTCATATAGCAATCCCTAGCTTCTAACTCGTTTAAGAGTTAAGGATGCTACGAAGAGGTCATTGAGGCCGCGAGCCACCACATTTTTTAAAGTGAGGGTGCCAGCCGCGGCCTTCAATTTTATTTAAAAAGAATAGTTACCAATGATAAATTACAAGATTTTAAAATTAACATTTATTTCTAAACTCATGTAATTTGTCGTAGGTAATTATTCTTTTTTTACATTCTAATATTTTTATGAGTTAATAGAAGCGTAATATATATAATCATAAATTTTATGGAAGAAAAAGCGATTGAGGACAAAGTAGAGCCAAAAAAATTAATCGGGCTGGATGAATTAATTTCCGGCTCTTTTAAGCGTTTTGGAGAAAAGTTTATTACTTTTATCCGGTTGGAATTATTTAAAATCGGCATATTTTTGGCGTCAATTTTGGTACTGGCAGTAGTGGCGTTGATTATTAGCGCCTTGGCGGGAAGCAATATTGTTGATATTGGTTCGGGTGATAAAGATGTGGCGACGTGGATTTTTGTGATATTTATGATCTTTGTATTTATGGTTCTAATTTGGTTATTTGTCTTTGCCATTTGGTCGGAAGCGGCTTACGCGGAAATTGCCACTTTTTATGAAGAAAAATTTGGGGTAATTGAGGCGTTTAAACGAAGTTGGCCCAAATTATCCACCTATTTTTGGACGGTGGTGGCAAAAGAATTAACGGTATTAGGAGGATTGATACTATTTATCGTGCCCGGGGTGATTGTGGCCATCTGGTTTTCATTTGTCGAATTTATCGTTATGCGTCGTGAGGCTAGTGGGGTGGCGGCTCTGATGTTGAGTAAAAAATATGTTCGGGGTAATTGGTGGGAGGTTTTTGGGCGAGTGGCCATTATGGTATTGATTGTAATTGGAATCGCCATGGGATTTAGTTTAGTGGAAGAGGCAGCCAATCTTGTCGTAACAATAATTAGTAGCTTTATTAATAATGACAATGTAACGGTAGTGGCAAATATAATTATTATCATTGTTTCAGTGATTATAAGCTTGTGTATCAATGCGTTCAATAAAGGTTGGAAATTGATTTATCGAAGTTATTTATTTAATGATTTTCAAAACCTGAAAGGTGTAATCAGGGACACTACCGATGAGAATCCGCAGTGGCTGTATATTGCTTGGATAATTTTTATTTTAATAATTATTGGAGCGATAGTTTTGTCGGGGTCAATATTGTGGTTGGCCAGTCGGTAGAAAAATGACGAATTACGAATTAACGAGTTGTGTGAATTAATCTCTTTTTTTGTCATCCCCGCCTTGAGCGGGGATCTCATCAACAAGACTGTAATAAACGCATTACATATGAGATCCCCGCTCAAGGCGGGGATGACAGATGAAGGCCAATTAAGTTATTAATTCACACAACTCGTTAATTCGTAATTTTTCGTTTAGAAGTGGTTTTTTCGGTATTTATTAATCAAAAATAAATATATTATTTAAGGCCGCATAATAGTTGGTTATTTATAGTAAAGATAATTTGTAAAAACAAATTATCTTTTTTTTATTTATTAATCGGGAGGAAAAAAGATGAGAAAGAATATTTTATTTATTTTTGGGCTGATGGTGATTGTGCTGGTGGCGATTTGGGGGGTGCTGGATCTGGGGGAGGCCCGAGCTAGTGCGGCTGATCACCTGTTAATTTCCGAGATATACTACGATACTGCTGGTAGTGATGCTGATGAAGAATGGCTGGAGATATATAATCCGACTGACAATCAAATTGAGATTAGTAATTACAAAATTGGTGACGAGGAAACACAATCTGGCAGTGAGGGGATGTATCAATTTCCAGATGGAACATTTATCGATGCTCAAACGACGGCAGTTATTGCTAAAAGTGCGAATGGATTTTATGAATTGTATGGTAAATATCCTGATTATGAAATAACTAACACTGATGACGATGAGAGTGACTTTTCAGAGACAAAAGACATGGTTAAATATTCATCTTGGGCGAGCGGCTCGCTAAGTTTAACCAATAATGGCGATGAGGTATTATTACTCAATGCTAGTGATGAGGTGGTGGAGGCAATCGTTTATGAATCAGGAATTTATTCCAACATTGTTTCTCATCCGGGAGTAAGTAGCGGCAGCTCTTTAGGAAGAGCACCAATTAATGCTGATACAGATGATTGTAGTATTGATTTTAAAGAAGAAACATTGCCCAACCCAGGATCCGATTGGATATATGAGGGAAATGATTACTATAATGCCGTGGGCAGCGAGGGTAATGATAGTTCTTCTAGTAACGGAACTTACTGGCAGGCAAAGGTAACGAATGATTCGACTGGATATATGTTTTACGGACCATATACCGCTGATCAAGAACCGGGATTATATCAAGCCAGTTTCCGGCTGCGAACAGCGGACAATGTCACAACAAATAACATTGTTCAAATTGATGCCAGGAATCAGGATGGGGGCGGGGTATGGGCGACCAAAGATATCAAAGGAACAGATTTCGCCACGGCGGGGCAGTGGCAGAATTTTTCACTGTGGTTTACTCGTACCAATGAAGGGAACATGGAATATCGAGTCTGGTTTTATGATGCAGTCGATATTGATTTTGACAATGTAATGATTACTAAAGTTGATCGACTGATCTATGAGGGAGAAGATTTAAATCATAATACAGGACAATTGGTGAGCGACGATACATATTCCAATAATGGGGCCTGGCAGGCTGGTGGGAGCGACGCGATTAACCATATGGTTTTCGGACCATACCAGGATTTGGCCGCCGGCGATTACAAAATTAAAGTAATCGGCAAGATAAATGACAATACGATCACGAATGAAGTTATTAAATTCGATATCAATAATATTTTTGGCACTGATGAATATAAATATCTTGATTTGAAGGGAACTGATTTTGCCGGCAATGACACTTATCAAGCATTTAATCTATATTTTAGTCGTCAGGACGCTGGTTTACTGGAATATCGGGTTTTTTATTCTGGTGCGGGAACAATCACTGTTGATAATATTTTGGTGATCAAACAAGACGAGATGCAATATGAAGCGGAAAATATGTTTCAAGCCACTGGTCAAATTGTGGGTGATGTGACCGCCACGGCTAATAAAGCGGTGCAGGCTTTGACTAACGATCATAGCCAAGGGTGGATGGTTTATGGTCCATATACCCAGGATCAATCAAGTGGAAATTATCAGGCTTGTTTTTATTTAAAGGTTAATGATAATTCTTCTTCGGCCCCAGTAATGAGAATCAATGCCTATAATTCTGGCGGTACAGGCCTGGAAATTGATCGTGATATTGCGGGCGGGGAGTTTTTGGGAACCAATGAATGGCAGGAATTTTGTTTACCCTTTACCAGAACGGCCAATGGGACCATGGAATATCGGGTGTGGTTTTATGACGTGACGGATGTGGTGGTGGATAATGTAATTATTAATAAGGTATAACGTTATTTTGTCAAAAAGACGTCAGGTCTTTAGACTGACGTCTTTTTTGGTATAATTGATTTGAAATCAATGGTAGAGACGTTGCATGCAATGTCTCTACGCGCGGGGGAAAATTGTTAAATAATAAATAATCTTAACTCGTTTAAACAACCGATAAAATGGAAAATAAAATTTGTAAACAATGTAATGCTGATTTTGCGGTGGCGGATGAGGATCTGGTTTTTTATCAGAAGGTGGCGCTGGAGTTTGGTGGCAAAAAATATCCAATTCCAGTACCGGAAATTTGTCCGGATTGCCGGGAACAGAGAAGAATTGGCTGGCGGAATGAAAATAAATTATACAAAAGAAAATGTCATCTTTGTCAGTCAGAAATAGTATCAATATATTCGCCCGATAAGGATTATATGGTTTGTTGCGCCAAATGTTTTTGGTCAGATAAATGGGACGCAATTGATCAGGGTCGGGAATTTGATTTTAGTCGAACTTTTTTTGAGCAGTTTGATGAGTTATTGCATGATACCAAACTGATTAATTTATTTGGCTCCAATAATGAAAATAGTGATTATGTAAACCAGGAAACAGATGACAAGAATTGTTACCTTTGCTTTGGAGGCCACTATAATGAGAATTGTTATTATAATACCTATTCGATCTGGGGGAAAAATAATATTGATAATTACTGGGTGTGGAACAGTGAACGTTTGTATGAATGCATCGACACTTGGAAGAGCAACTCTTGCAGCTATTTAATAAATTGTGAAGACTGCTTTGATTGTCATTTTGGATATAATCTGGTTGGCTGTAAAAATTGCTTTGGATCAGTTAATCTACATCATCAGGAATATTATTTTTTCAATGAAAAACTGGGAAAAGAAGAACATGAGAAACGAGTGCGAGAATATATGATTTCGTCGGACGGGATAGAAAAAGCGAAAAATGATTATTATAAACATTCTTTGAGATACCCGCGGCGTTTTGCCAAGTTAAAGAATTGCGAAAATTGCACTGGGGATATGCTGCAGGACTGTAAGAATGTGAAAGATTCAAATTTAGTCTGGCAATCAGAAAATAGTAAGTATCTTAATATTGCGGGCGGAAAAGATTGTTGGGATTGTTCATCAAATGCCTGGACAGAATTAAATTATAATATAGCATCATCTATTAAATCATCACGGAGCGTTTGTTCTTCTCATTTAGCTGAATCGCCCGATAGCATTTACTGCTTTACTTCCTTTAATAGTTCTAATTTATTTGGCTGTGCTGGTTTAATAAGAAAGCAGTACTGCATTTTAAACAAACAATATACCAAAGAAGAATACGAAAAGCTGATGCCAAGAATCATCGAACATATGCAGCAGAGCGGCGAGTGGGGGCAGTTTTTCCCCTTGGATATCTCCCCTTTTGGTTACAACGAAACAGTGGCCATGGAATATTATCCAATTACTAAAGAGGTGGCAATTAATAATCGGTTCAAATGGCAGGATATTGATTATGGTATTCAATATAATGGTCCATTTTATGAGCCAAAGGACATAAAAGAATATGATCCTACGCAAAATCCTAATGCAGAAGCCGAGATTGAAGAATGCAAAAAAGGAATTTTAAAGTGCGAGGTAACTGGTAAACCATATCGAATATTGCCTCAGGAATTAGCTGCTTATATTGAGCGAGGTATTCAGATTCCACGTCAGCATCCGGACCAACGGCATATTCAGAGACTCGGGAAGCTAAACCCCAGAAAATTGTGGCACCGGCAGTGTATGTGTCGGGAAGATGGGCATGGGCATGATGAACAGTGCAACAATGAATTTGAGACGACGTACGCGCCGGAGCGGTCAGAAATTATTTATTGTGAAGAGTGCTATCAGAAATCGATATTGTAGGGTGGGATTTTTCCGCCCGATAAAAGGAATATTATATTTATATTAAAAAAAGAACCGGAATAAACCGGTTCTTTTTTTATGATTTTTCAGAATGATTTAGATTTTGTCGACGGTAATTTTGTCGACGGTGATATCGGTGACGTTATAAGTATAGACTCGATATTCCATGGTGCCTTGGCCGCTGCGATAGAAATTGAGGGTAATGTCGGTGTAGTTGTTTGAATTAAAATCGCCGTTGGTTAAATCTTTAAAAACATATTCACCGGTACCGTTTTGATTAACAATTTCCACTCTGGCTAAAGGCAAATTTATTTGTTGCTGGCCTTGTTTTTTAACTCGGAAGGTTACTTGATAATTGCCGGGGGCTTGCTCAACTGAATATGGACCGTAGACAACGTGACAATAACCAGGGAAAGTATCACAGATAGCGTTGTGGCCGGCCGCGGTGACAGCTTGACCGTTGGAAGCGGCAGCGTCACTGACAACATTACCTACTCCGCTTTTTAATAACATATTTTCCGCTTCATAAATAACTTGAGTGGCAGTAAATGGAGCGACCACTACTTTATCGACGAGAATATCGGCAACGTCATAGAACCAAACTCGATATTCAATAGTGCCACCAGCTAATCTAGTAAAATTAATATCAAAATTTTGATAGGTGTTATTGCTGGTAAAATCGGTACCTAAAATATTTTTTTGGACCCAGACCCCTTCACCACCAGGATTGTAGACTTCAATTTTGGCTATCGGTGAGGTTGATGAATTATTTCGAGTTTTAAGAGTGAAGGTAGCAGTATAGGCTTGATTGATTGGTTGATCGTCGGTGTAGGGACCATAGACGACATAGCCTTGATTGTTTGATGCTTGGGTTGCTTCGCGCGCCTTATTACCAGAAGCACTAACATCTAAGGCAATATTGCCAGTGGAGCCAAATAGATTTTCCGCTTCATAGGTCCAGTCAGTATTATTTTTCTTGTATACATCTACTTTATCAACCCGAAAGCTAATACCGTTGGCATTGCCCAGACTGAATACTCGATATTCCATACTACCTTGATCAGTGCGGGTGAAATCTATACCCATGTCTTCATATTTATTAGCAGCAGAAAAATCATTGGCATAGATTGTCTTATATTTCCAGGTGCCATTACCGCCGGAATTTAAGGCTTCAATACGGGCGATGGGAACGGCCTGAGTATGATCAGAAACGCTCATGCGGAAGATAGCTTGATAATTGGAACCGGGAGCTTGATCGACAGTGTAAGGGCCATATTGCAAAGCGCCAATTTGGGCGGCGGTGGCTTGTCGGGCTAAACCACCAGAAGCTAAAGGATCAGAAACGGTTGAGGCACCAAAGTCAGAAAACAACAGTTCACTTTCATATCCAGTTGTTGATTGAGTATATTTTTCAACTAGAACGTAATCAGCAGTAATATCGGCCAAACCATAAGTTAAGATTCGATATTCCATTGACCCTTCATTAACACGATTGAAGATTAGGGTAAAATCTTGCCAAGTATTAGGTGCAGCAAAATCGGTGCCGTTAATTTTTTTGAAACTCCATTCCCCCCCTCCGAGAAAATTGGCGGCGTCAATGCGGGCGACTGTGCTGGCAGAAGTATTGTCACTAACTTTTAATTTGAAAGTGGCTTTATAGGTATTATTGATTTCTTGATCAACGGTGTAGGGACCAAATTGCATAAAGTCACTACCTTCACTGGCAAGAGCTTTAACGGCTTTACCATTGGAAGCAGTGGCGTCATCTACACGAGAACCAATATTGCGGCGTAGATTTTCAGATTCATAAATAACAGAATCCGTATTGGGTATTTCAGTCACAGTCACTTTGTCGATTTCAACAATGGCTTGGTCATAATACCAAGCCCGATACTCCATCGGGCTGTCATCTTGTTTAGTAAAATCAAGACTGAATTGTTGAAAATCATCATTAACGTTATCGAAATCATCACCATAGATATCCCAGTGGGCAATCACGCCATAGCCCAATTCATTGATATTAATTTGAAAGGCCTTGGCAGTACTCGGGTTCAATAATCGAGCAAAATAAGTAACTCGATATCTTTTACCCGGTAATTGATCGGTGGTATATGGCCCATAGAGCATAAAGCCCTCATTATTATCGTCCGGTTCGGCATGCATTGCCGCGAAACCGTTATTACCGGAATAATATTCGATGTGACCAGCGTCGGGATCGGTCATAAAAGCTGATTCTTCATACACAAAACTAGTTTGATAATCAGCTTTAGTAACGGTGACATTGGACAGGGGGGCCAGGATTAGGCTGATAACGAATAGACAATAAAAACACTTTTGCCAGATACTCATATACTTTCTCCAAGATATTTTAAAAATAAAAAAACCTATATATGTAAATTTTAATATTACGAAAATACTTATAACAAGCTACTCATAAGGTAATATATTACTAAAATAAAGTCAACATGGGCATTATGATTGTTTATTATTACCAGACATAGATTTAACAATCTCATTTCGAGCGATATCGGACCAGTTATAATTTTTTATTAATTGACTAGAACGCCTGATTAGTTGTTGACGCAGCTTTTTGTCCGACAAATAACGGATAATTTGCTGGGCAAATGTGGTTGTATTAGCAAAAGAAATCCATTGGACACCGTTTTTCCAGATTGGCTTTATTTTGGCCAGGTCATAGGCCAGAACTGGCAGTTTAGTCGCCATCGCTTCGCCAATGGCAATACCCCAATTTTCCTGATGGGAGGGAAAGACAAATAGCTTGGCGGAGTTTAATAAGCGATATTTTTTGGCTGGTTGATAGATGGTGCCAACAAAATTAATATTTTTGATAAGATTGTATTTTTTGATTAGGGACATTATTATCTGCTCAAATTCAGAGCTGCCTGAACCAATAATCAATAATTTGGCCTGGGGTAATTGCTGACAAACATGTTGCCAAATTTGAATTAAATCAATAATACCTTTGGCGTGATCAAGACGTCCTAAATAGGCAGCATCATATTGACGGCCGGCTTCAGATTGGTATTTTTTATTGATCTGATTGATATACGGCAAATCAACACCACAAGCGACAGCTTTAATTTTCTCGGGATTAATTTTTTTGATGGCAATTAATCTTTTCTTGGTATTTTGGGAAACGGCCAATATTTTATTGGCGAATGTTTTGATAATTATTCCGGAAAACCAGCGGTTGAGCCAATAGATGTAGCGACGAATTAACGGGGTATTACCTCTTTTTTCTTTCCAGGGGTAATCATAAACATTGTGGTAAACGGCATACCATGGGCAGTGATTGAATAATTTTAATTTTAAGGCCGGCAGAACATCATACAAATGTTCACAGGAGCTATAGGTTATTCCTTGAAAATTATTTAGGCTGGAGGGTAATTGAAAAAAAGACTTAAGAAAAATTAGCAGATGGGAATAAATGGTGTTAGTGAGAATATAATCAATAATGTGTATTTTTTTATGGGGGACAGAAAATTTTTGGAGTAGTTTTTTCCCATTAGGAGTAGTGAGAATTTCTATCTGATATCCGGTCAGATGCTTGATGATTTCAAATAACCGAATATCACCACCGGAAATAGTAATCGAGTTATTGATATTGATCGGACCATTGATAATGAACAAGATTTGGGGGTCACTTTTTTTCATTTTTATCTTTTGAGAAATGATAATGTTAATAAAGTAATCATCATCGAGATGACAAAAACTAACGAGATAACTAATGAAACACGATAAACCGGGGTGAGTGAATATTGAAAATCCAACTGGTAACTACCAGGATTATTGATGTAGTAAGCTTGTTGCCAGCCATTTATTAGAGTTGGTCTGATTGGGGAGGCAACAGTATCCCCAGTGGTTTTATCAATCAGATTGAGATACCAGGCCGGATGATAAGACTCTCTAAAGACAATGTACCCGGGCTGGGTCAGTTCCAGGTTGGCTTGGTAGTGGGCAGGATTAATTTTGGTAATATCGGTTGGCTGGTTAATATTGGAGGGTGTAGTCTTATCCATTTTGAAAAGGGCAATATTGTTTATGGTAAATTTTTGATCATAGGTAATGAGGGCTAAATTGTTTTCACCGGCTGGTAAATTATATTCCCCAACTTTATACCATTGATTTTGGCTGTCGGTCGAGACATCTACTTGAAAGTTATGGCCATTTAATGACCCGAATAATTGTCCTTTGGACTGGGAATTTATATTAATGAAGAGGGAATAGGGACCAGTTTCGGGAATAGTAATTGGATAATGAGGAGCCGGTAAGGCATCAGTTTGAGTGGCTTGCAGGGCGGCTTCATGGTAGAAATTAAAATTTGACATGGTAAATTCAACGGGAGCAATGTCAGAGTCGATCGGATATTGTTTGTGAGGTAGAATTTCTATTTGAATCAAGCGCGGATTTTGATAATAATCGGTTTTTTGTTGTAATAGATTTTTCAGGTCATAAAAAACACTTTTATTTAACTGATCGGCATTATACTGGATAGAATCAACCCAAAGGTGGTTATCGACTTGATCATCATGATTGGTATCGATGCCGAAAGATAAATCATAGAATTGAAGATGGGGGTTCTTGATTTCTAAATCGGCGGTAAAATAGGGGTAAAAATTGAGGTCAATATCGGTATTAATAATAATAGTAGCGTATTCGCTTGACTCTGAATTATCACTAAAAGTTGAATCCAATTTAAGGCGATAAGGAGAAATATCTATCTCATGAGAGGTATCGGGAAAATCGTTGTATAGATTGGTCACATTGACAAAATCTAGGGTATGGGAGGGGTGAGCGAGAAGATTATTTATATCTATATCATTGGTAGTGCGGGCGGGGCGGATAATTTCGTTGGATAAAGAATAAAAACTGGCGTCACTTAATTGAAAAGAATACGTTTTGTTGGCCAACTGATTCATATCAATATTGTATTCTTTGTGTGGTTGAAAACGGATAGCAATAATAGTGATATTATCAGGACTAATTTTACTATTGGCGGCACTGATAAAATCGTATAAATTAACCAAGTTTTGCCCGTTTTTTAATCGACCCCAGGCAAAGGTATCGGTTTGACCATCATTGTTATTATCGAGTTCTAATCCCATTTCCCAAAATTGAACGCCTGAGTTTTCGAGGGTGGAGTAGATGGATAAAATTGGGGTGTGACGAAGATTAAATTGTTTGGTGGAATAAATAATCGTGGCATATTCATCTTGGCTGGCGGGACCAGTGAACTTGGCCTGAACAGATATTTGATCAGGATTTTGCTCAAATTCATAGGAAGAGTATTCCGGAAAGTTAGCATAGAATTTGGCTTGGTCATTAAGTTTAAAAGTTAAGGAAGTGGGTTGGCTAATTTCGTGGGGATCGAGGAGAATAATTTTGTTTTTTTCAGTTAGATATTGATTAAAATCGCTAATTTGATTTTCATAATCATCGGCTGGAATAAGCATTATTTGACCAATGGCATTGGAGCCACCTAAATTAGTAATGGTTAGTTTTTCGGAGTTATCTTGGATAGTTATTAATCCAAGATCTTGCCAAACAAATCCTTGGTTTTGGGAATAGTTATCAATGGTTTGTTGCCAGTCATGATACACCAACTGGATTTTGTCGCCGGCTGGTTGCGGGAATGATTCAACTAATATTTGATAAGAGCCAGTATCAATCGATGACAAATCAATATTTAGTTCGGCGTTTACACTAGAAGTAAAAGCTAACATTTTGGCATAACTGGCAAAATATGGATTATACCACCAAATGTTAGCTGCACTTACCCAGTTTTCTTTTGGATCCATGGTTTGATCCGCCCATAGCCCTGGTTCAATTACGGTGTTAGCGGGGTTTTTTAATAGATAGTCAAGGTAATTATTATTGGCAATGATGATATTGTCGGTTTGAACATCTTGATAGTTGGTATCCTGGGCGAAAAATATGCCGTCGCAGGTGGCGGCTCCCGACAGAGTAAATATTTGATTGAGGTTTTGCCAAGCACCGGAAGTAAGACAGGTGGGGGCATTGATTATTTTGGCGGTGGGATCGAATTGATAGTGTAACCAGTTGTCGGTTTGATTGACCAGCTTATCGGTATAATAATTTAGTGTTTTGACTAGAGTTGAATTTTGAAAGTCCATTATTTTGGTCGGATATTCAGAAAGCAGGGTATATTTAACTAAATCTGACTTGGTATGGGGACGGTAAATAATATCGGTAATATCAAATAATTGTAAATATTGTTGCAGGACAGGAGCAACAGCCTTTGAATTAAAATATAATTGGGATTGAAAAAAGGTGTTAAAACGATCCGAAAGCGAACCGTAAGAACTAATTTGGCTAAGTGAGGGCGGGTCAGAAAAGTAGATATTGGGGTCAAAACCGGAGTATAACAGATTATCAGCCAGTAGGGGCTGAAGGGAAGGCAGATATAATAGGCGATGATTATTATCAATTTCGGCTAGATAATCATGGTCAAGCTGGAAAGTTTGTAAATTATTTAATAGCCGACCATCAATAAAAAACGGGCTAACAAAAATTAGTAGTGAAGTAGCCGTCAGAATTTTGATTATTTTATTTGGTAATAGAAATAATTTTTCAACCGCCAAACACACTAGAATGGAAAAGGTAATGGCGACCAGCCAGGCCGCGTGATAAACTTCTCTAAATATGTTGAATAGAATTGATTTTTTAAAAATAAGAAAAGATAATTCCGGCACCAAACGCGAAATGGATAAGATAAGAATAAAAACTAGAAAAAAGAAGAAATATTTTTGATAGACACTATTTTTTGCCGAGGTTAATAAATGAAAAATGACAATAATTAGTAATAAACCAGCCGCCGCCAACCAGGGGGTAAATACATAATATTGTTCTAAGGTTCGCGACAGATAGTCGGTGGCTCCACCCACTAAAAAGAATGATTGATAAAGCTGACTGGAATTATAGACAAACCAGGAAAAAGTCGAGGGCGTAATACTAATGGGATTTTGGTAATAGATTGAACTTAAGAAAAAAGTTAGCAGCCAAGAAAGATGGATTAACAAAGTGGATATACTAATAATGATTAAATTGATAATAAAACGGTGCCAATTGAGTTTTTGAATGTAAAACAATATGAAACAAAAAATTAATAATAGAATTACGAATTGAGTTTGAGCGCCACATAGAGCGAATAATAAAGAAGCCATAATAATTGATATCCAATATGGCTTATTTTTGATGGAAGTAATCGAAAAAGTTTGGCTAAAAAAATATAAAAACCAGGGCGAAAGAGCGTAAGCGATTAGATAGTAGGTGTGACCGGAAATGATTTTATTGAAAAACAGTGGATTAAAAACATAAACTATTGAGCCAATAAATGATGCCAATAAATTACTTTTAGTAATTTGGCGAAGAAAAATGTATGACCCCAAACCAGCCAATACTATTGAAAAAATGATAATAAAATTGGATAGGAACGCTCCGCCTAGACCAAGGTAACCAAACAGACCAATCGTGAAACGTAAGACAATATCCGACCAATAGGCAATACTCATCCCACCTCTTTCTTCCGACCAGGGATAAAGTGCTTCTTTAACCCAATTAACAATTCCCTGGCTATTTTCTGGAATCGACCAGTCATGGCGCAGACCAATGGTTTGGCCAGTAAATAAGACACTACGAATGACAATAATGGCGAGAATAAAATAAATAAAAAAAACCACCCAGGATGAATAGCGGGGATTTTGAACAAGGTTTTTTATTTTAGCAAAAATTTGACGCATTGATTTTATTTATGGCTAACCGCCTCTTGGGGCTCTTTTTTGAATAGGCTAAATAAATAACCAAAACCCATCGCCGATAATTCGGTGGTACGTAAAAAAATAAAAGCCAAAGAAACGGGAGGATTATCGAAGAATAATCGCCATTTTTTGATGTAGGATGATCGAATAAATTTGGTGGTTTTGGCGGATTTAGTGGACAGTTGTTTGTTTGGTAATAAAAAAGAAGTGAGTAAGACGACGGGGTTATTGATAACATTGGCGATTTTTTGGCGAAGAGTAATATTGGATTGGACGCGATTATCTTTTTTATTTTCAGCTTGTTTGGAAAAATAATATTTGGCGGATTGGCCATAGAAATATTTTTTGTGGAGAATATCAAAATATCCCAGGCGATCTTCGTTATGGTAAATATAATAAACACTGCGGGTGATATGGCCGATTTTTTTTATTCGTTCTGTTAATTC
>Ga0265297_10001668_pt1 | contig 50531 bp, 32 predicted proteins | sample Munlanlwell13791_FD_192502 | JGI IMG/M metagenome (GOLD analysis project Ga0265297, IMG submission 192502) | Leachate microbial communities from a municipal landfill in Southern Ontario, Canada - Leachate well 137-91 | ecosystem: Engineered > Solid waste > Landfill > Unclassified | place...
TGTTTTCAACTCCCCTTTCCGGATCAACTTCTGGATGACCGGGAGTTACTGAACCCCATTGGCGAAAATTTTTGAGATCATCCATGGAAAACTGACCGCCCAAAGAAAGCACCGAATAGAGCATGGGCGACATGTGTCCCGGATCCAGGAAGAATCTGTCCCTGAAAGGCCAGATCATGTCGGCCGGATCATAGTTTAAGAATTCTGAATAGAGGATATTGATAAAGTCCGCTCCTCCCATGGCTCCACCGGGATGGCCTGAATTGGATTTTTCAACCATTGCAGCAGAAAGGATCCGAATGTTATCTGCCGCTTTGTTGACAATAGTGTTGTTCATCTTAAAAATTTAGAATGGGTATAATTAATTGGGAAGAATGATCCTAACCATCAAAATTCCATCAATTTTTTCAATTTTTTGCTTTATCTCCTGGTCAATAAAATTTTGGTCTGTTTCTATAATGTTATAAGCAACCTCATTTTTATTACGGTTCAACATGTTGGAGATATTGATCCCTTCCTGGGCAAGAATGGAAGTAATCTGACTGACCATGGTTGGAATATTTCTGTTGGCGATAATGATTCTTGCACAACAGGTACGATCCATGGTTGCCTTAGGGAAATTGACGGAGTTGACAATATTCCCATTTTCGAGAAAATCCATCAATTGATTTGCCCCCATGATGGCACAATTCACTTCAGATTCATTGGTGGATGCCCCTAAATGCGGAATTGGAATAACACCTGCCACATTTAACATGCTTGCATCCGGGAAATCTGTCACATAACAGGCAACTTTTTTACGTTCGATTGCTGCAAGGATATCTGCATTTACCACCAATTCTCCCCTGGCAAAATTCAATATTTTGACTCCGTCTTTCATAACAGAGATTTTTTCTGAGTTAATCAAACCACGTGTTGCGTCCATCAAAGGAACGTGCAACGTGATGAAATCGGCTTGTGAAATACATCCTTCAATGCTTTCAGACCGGACTATTCCCTGGTCGAGTTTCCACGCATTATCAACTGTGATAAATGGATCAAAACCTATTACCTTCATTCCAAGGGATTTTGCCACATTGGCAACCAAAACACCAATGTCACCCAAACCAATGATGCCTAATGTTTTCCCTTTTAGCTCAATTCCTCCAAAGGCTGCTTTCCCTTTTTCGACCAGTGCAGGAACCTTGTCGCCCTCGGCTTGCAGGGTTTGGGCCCATGCAATGCCACCGGTGATGTCCCTTGAAGACAATAGCATTCCGGCTATCACCAACTCTTTAACAGCGTTGGCATTGGCTCCCGGGGTATTAAAGACCACGATGCCCTTGTTTGTACAACGATCAATTGGAATGTTGTTCACCCCAGCGCCCGCTCTGGCAATTGCTTTCAGCGATGCGGGAAATTCCATATCATGCATCGAAAAACTTCGAAGGAGAATAGCATCAGGATTGGAAATTTCACTGGCTATTTCATACTTTGACAATGGAAAAACCTGAAGACCTTCGTGGTCAATCTTATTCAGCGTTTGAATTTTTAACATTTTATTTTTTTTTAGGTAACCTGATTAACTAAGACAAATATCATGATAATTGGGCCAAGTTAAAACACCAAACAGACAATTTTAACGTTAAATTCAAATAGGCTCTACTTATTTGAATGATATGAAAAATGAAAGAAGCCGTCCCTGAAATCGGGGACGGCTTCTTTCATTTTTTCAGCCTTGATTATTCAATAACCAAAGTTTCTGTCCTACGGTTAAGTGCATGTTCTGCTTCATTACATTTCACGCCATCTTTACATTTGTTGACAAGTTGTGTTTCTCCAAATGCCTGGGCATTAACTCTTGATGCACTGATTCCTTTAGCAGCAAGGTATTCCAGAACTGATTTCCCACGTTTTTCAGAAAGCTTCATGTTGTAACTTGCAGGACCCCTACTGTCTGTATGTGATTTCATCTCCAGATCCACAGAAGGATTCTCTTGCATATCCTTGGCCAAACGGTCCAATTCAGCTTTAGAAGTTGGGTTCAAATCCCATTTGTCAAATGCAAAGTATACTTTAAAAATTTCGCCAACACAAGCAGGGGTTACATGCTTTGGAGGTGCCGGAGGAACTGGTTTTGGTTCCGGTTTTGGTTCCGGTTTTGGTTGTGGCTTTGGAGCTTCAACAACCGGTGCAGGTTTCACTGGTTTTTTACCCAACATAAAGGATAATCCTGCATGGCTATACAAATAGTTTTCACGAACAGCACCGATCAGGAATTTTTGTCCCAATCCACCCTGATTGACTCCATCCAAACGATTGGTATTAACCCAACTCCATTGTGTTCCAAGATCCAATCTTACATTGTCAGACAAACGGAAAACCAGACCAGCACCAACAGGAATCGTCCAATATCTCCAGGGACCCTGAACAGTAGCATCTGTAAAATTTTTGTTGTTGACGTGTGTCAATCCAGTTCCAAGTTTTGTATACCAGTAAAATTTCCTGTCAACTTTATTCTTTGAAAGAAGGTTGCTCATGTTCCAAACTGTATTCAAATCAAATTCACTTATGCCTGTTTTGAAAGCATTGTAAATCGTTACAGGCGTACCTGTCAGAGTAGTAGCATTGTATGCGCCTTCCAAAGCAAATACATGGGTAAAATTCTTTTTTACAAGAACCCCGTACCCAAAGTTGTAATCTGAATTAAAATTGTTGAAATACTTCAGAAACTCGCTCTTCGAAACTACATAAGATCCAGTAAAATTAGATACTCCAGCATTTACTCCAATTTCCCACCTGTTATAGGGCAATTTCTCACCCTTCTCCTGAGCAAAAGTAAGGGAAAAGCTCGCGAAGAGAAATACAGCCAATAAGCTAAGTTTTTTCATAATTGATGATTTAAATTGATTGACAATATACTAATATAATATTTGTTTGTTTAGATTATGCAAATTAACAAAAGTTTGAAAAGAAATACAACTATTTTTTTATTTATTTTACAATATTTTAACAAATCGGGTCTTTAAATATTATCTTCGGTAAAATTGCTATAAATAGTTTTATATCTGATGAATAATAGATTAACTTTTATTATTTGTATTCATACGGTATCACTATCAAGAAGTTTCGCAAGCGTGATTCCTGTTAGGAAAAGAACATTTAGGCCAATATTTTCCTCCGAAATCAATAATTGAACAATTCAAGTTAAAAAATGTTCAGTAAAGCTGATTTTATTTTATCATAAAATTAAAAAAAGATGAATTCATTTTATATCCCTGACATTTCGGGAACCTCCATCCGACTTAACGCAGATGAATCGAGACACTGCATCAAAGTATTGAGATTAAAAAAGGGGGACATGGTTCAACTAATGAACGGGAGGGGTTCCTTGTATAAAGCAGTCATTCAGGATCCTGATTCAAAAAACTGTCTCCTGGGAATTGTCGAAGAAGAAAAGTCACAAAGCAACCGGGATTTTCATCTCACCATAGCCATTGCTCCAACAAAAAACAATGATAGATTTGAATGGTTTCTTGAAAAAACAACTGAAATTGGTATTGACCGTATCATTCCAACAATTTGTCAACATTCTGAACGCAAAGATATTAAACCAGATCGATTAGAGAAAATATTGATATCAGCCATGAAACAGTCAGGACAAACCTATCTTCCTGAACTTGCTTCACTAACCACATTCAATGAAGTGGTCGATGCAACTGATGACAGTGTAAAATTCATTGCCCATTGCGAATCCGGTGAAAAGAGATTGCTCAAAAATTCTGTTCCATCAGGCAAAAACATTCTTATTCTCATTGGTCCTGAAGGAGATTTTGATCCCGCGGAAATCAAACTGGCAATTGATAAGGGTTTTATCCCTGTCTCTTTAGGAAACGCCAGACTTCGAACGGAGACTGCAGGAATTGTGGCATGCCATACGGTCTGTTTGATCAACGAAAAATAAAAACCGCTGGAGAATGATTTTCCAGCGGTTTTGTAGGGTAAAATTCTTTCGGAAAAAAGATAACCAATTATGGTTTTTGTTCCAATTGGAGCGTTTTGGTTGTAGCATCGCACACTGTTGCCGGGCCCCAATATTGAATTGGACCGGGATAAACAAAGGAGGTGTGAATTGCCCACTCATCACGTTGGGCGGCAAATGCCTTAAACGGTTCACCGTCCATTTGAACCAACGCCTTTTGAATGACCGGTTTCATGACCCCATTTCTCCGCTCCATGTTCATCATCATGGTAATTGGAACACCGCCGGCCACCCATTCATTTGAAGATTTAGTCGTGTTTCTGACCGAAGCCATGTAACCTGATTTTCCGTCAGCAATGAGTATCGCGGCTGTTTGACCCAATGAATAGCAGTAATCCGCATCGAAATTAGAAGGAACCGCACAACGTCCTTCGTAACCAAAAAAGTGGTTCTGGGCCGAAAATTTCACCTTCGCTATTCCCTGCTTCTTCAGGATAGACAGTTGTTTTTCAACCATCTCAATCAAAAGTTTTTCCGTCTCGATCCTTGAAACCTGTACATTCCCATGAGGGTCGCGGTCGAGGGTAAGTTGCTTGGCAATACCTTTTGGCAGCACCTTAAATACCTTACCGGACGCTTCAGAAAGGTGTTTGATCACGAATTCACGCTTATCATCGTCTGTTGCAATGGCTATGAATGCTTTTGCAGTGGCCGAACCTTCCGCAAGCAATTCATTGAGCTCCTCAATTAAAATTTTCATTTCTGGTATGAACTCAATCAAACCCTCAGGAATTAGGGCAACTCCAAAATTTTCGTTGTTGACTGCCCTTTTGGTAATGGTTCTTACCAAATCATCCACGATTTGTTGCAAAGTTTGCTCTTTATGGGCAACTTCCTCAGAAATAAGGCAGATATTTGGCTGGGTCTGAAGGGCGCATTCCAATCCAATATGCGATGCTGAACGTCCCATCAATTTAATGAAATGCCAATATTTTTTAGCTGAGGTAGCATCGCGCATGATATTCCCGATCAATTCGGAATAGACTTTGCAAGCTGTATCGAAACCAAAAGAGGTTTCAATCATATTGTTTTTTAAATCGCCATCGATTGTTTTAGGGCAACCAATTACCTGTATTCCACTCTTCTTTTCCAAATAGTATTCTGCCAATACACAGGCATTGGTATTGGAATCATCGCCACCAATAATAACGATGGCCGAAATGGAAAGCTTCTTGCAAATTTCAAGTCCTTTATCGTATTGCTCATTTTCCTCCAATTTTGTGCGACCGGATCCAATAATGTCAAATCCTCCGGTATTTCTGAACTCTTCGACTATTTCAGCAGTAAGCTCAATGTAGTTGTGAAGTACCAATCCGCTGGGGCCTCCCAAAAAGCCATACAAACGGTTGGCCGGATTCAATTTCTTCAAAGCATCGAAAATTCCGGATATCACATTGTGACCTCCAGGTGCCTGACCACCTGACAGGATCACACCTACATTCAAAATTTTTGTGGTGATTGCTTCCTCGCTTTTCTCCAGGGTGAGGATAGGCATCCCATAGGTATTTGGGAATAGCTTCTTTATTTCATCCTGGTCGGCCACAGATTCGGTACGCTCTCCTGCTACGATTTTGACATTTCCCTGCAAAGCTTTTGGCATCTTTGGCGCATACTTTGCCCTTTCTATTTGTAAGGCACTCTTGATCATATTCAATAAAAAAATCTATTTGTACTTTTATCACAAAATAACAGTACAAAATCCGAATTTTTCCTCAATCAGGCCTTCATTGTGGCAAGATTTGACAATCTTTTAATATTCACTTAAAATTTTGCGAACCTATTCAATGATGGCGCTTCAATTTTGGCACATTTTACACTTTAACCCCCAAAAAATCATCTCTTATCCTCCTTATTTTCATTCTTTTTGACATTGAACCTACCTGCCGACTTCAGCGCTTGTTGCAGCACATACTCGATCTGGCCGTTGACGCTGCGGAATTCGTCCGCAGCCCAACGCTCCAATGCATCGTAAACTTCTGGTTGCACCCGCAAAACAAATGACTTCTTTTTACCCATGCTTCAGTTATGGCTATTAACAGGAAAGTATTTGTATTTTTACCGGTTCGAAAATCGAATTCACAAACAGCAGAACATGTCTGAAGATCTTAAAAATCAATATATTGAGATAAAGGGAGCCAAAGTACACAACCTGAAAAATATCGATATAAAGATTCCCAGAAATAAATTGGTGGTGATCACAGGACTTTCCGGGTCCGGAAAATCATCCCTCGCTTTTGATACTTTGTATGCCGAAGGGCAACGCAGGTATGTCGAATCGCTCTCCTCCTATGCCCGTCAGTTTCTTGGAAGAATGGACAAACCGGAGGTGGATTATATCAAAGGCATTCCACCCGCCATCGCCATCGAGCAGAAGGTAAATACGCGCAATCCCAGATCCACGGTAGGGACCTCAACAGAGATTTATGATTACATCAAATTGCTTTATGCCAGGATCGGAAGGACTTTTTCACCTGTCTCCGGAAAGCAGGTTGTCAGGCACGAAGTGGTGGATGTGGTAAATTACTTGGTCTCCTTCCCCATCGGCACCAAAATCACGATCGTCTCTCCGCTTAAACTCAACAAAGGAAGAAGTTTGGCGAAAGAAGCAGAATTACTTTTGCAACAAGGCTTTACCAGACTTGAACTGGATGGGGAGGTAGTAAAAATAAGTGATTTGGATCAGTACAAAAAGAAACCCGCGGAAATAAATATCCTTATTGACAGAATGCCGGTTTCGGAGGATGAGGATTTTCCATCACGAATCGCGGATTCTGTACAAACAGCATTTTTTGAAGGGAAGGGTGAATGCATAACCAGGGTTGAACAAGAGAATTTTTCAGAAACCAAAAAATTCTCCAACTGCTTCGAATTGGATGGAATCATCTTCGAAGAGCCATCCCTTCACCTGTTTAGCTTTAACAATCCAATTGGCGCCTGTCCCGTTTGCGAAGGATATGGCAAGACCATCGGCATTGACGAAGACCTTGTTGTTCCTAACAAATCCTTATCCATATTCAGTGATGCACTGGTATGTTGGAAAGGGGAAAAAATGGGGGAATGGAAGGATCAGCTTGTCAAACAGGCGGCCAAATTCGATTTTCCGATTCATAAACCCTATTATGAACTTTTGCCTGAACAAAAGAGATTATTGTGGACCGGAAACAACTATTTTGAAGGTCTAAATGCTTTTTTCAGGCAGTTGGAGGAACAAACTTACAAAATCCAATACAGGGTCATGCTTTCAAGGTACAGGGGAAAAACGACCTGCCCTGAATGTGAAGGCACCAGGTTAAAGAAGGAGGCTGCCTATGTAAAAGTCGGAGACAAATCGGTAACGGAACTTGTAAACCTTCCAATAACTGATCTGCAAAACTTCTTTTTGAAACTCTCGCTATCGGTGACAGATCAGGTTGTTGCAGAGAGACTATTGATCGAAATCAACAACAGAATTGAGTTTCTATGCGATGTCGGTCTGGGTTACCTTACCTTGAACCGGCTCTCATCTACCTTATCGGGAGGAGAGTCCCAAAGGATCAACCTGGCTACATCGCTTGGTAGTAGCCTGGTGGGATCCATGTACATCCTGGATGAGCCATCGATCGGACTTCACGCGCGTGACACCGGACGACTGATCAAAGTCCTGCGGAAATTGCAGCAGCTCGGGAATAGCGTAATTGTGGTAGAGCATGACGAGGAGATCATCCGGGCCGCCGATTACCTGATTGACATTGGGCCAATGGCCGGTCAGCATGGCGGAGAGGTTGTTTTCGAGGGGACATTGGAAGAGTTGCTGCTTAACCCTGTTGGCTGTACCGGCAGGTACCTTACCGGAGAAGAGAAGATTCCGGTGCCAGTTTATCGTCGAAAATGGAACAATTATCTTGAAATAACCGGTGCAAGAGAGAACAACCTGAAAGGATTTGATGTAAAATTTCCACTTAACACACTGACTGTCATCACAGGAGTAAGCGGATCGGGTAAATCGTCCCTGATCAGGCGAATATTATACCCGGTACTGTCAAAATATTATGGCGGATATGGTGAAAAAACGGGTGATCATACCGGACTAGGTGGTGATCTGGAGAGAATAATAGCCATAGAGTTTGTAGACCAGAATCCCATTGGGAAATCATCCAGGTCAAATCCCGTCACCTACCTGAAGATCTATGATGAGATCAGAAAATTGTATGCCGAACAACCGGCGGCAAAGGTCAATGGATTTACACCCTCGCATTTCTCGTTCAACATTGACGGCGGTCGATGTGAAACCTGCCAGGGAGAGGGTGAGATAAAGGTGGAAATGCAGTTTATGGCAGATATTCTTTTGACGTGTGAAGGCTGCGGAGGCAAAAGATTCAAATCTGATGTTCTGGATGTTTACTATCGCTCCAAGAATATCTATGAACTACTTGAGCTCACAGTCGACGAAGCCATCGATTTTTTCAATGAAAAGCCGACCGGGAAAAAGATTGCCAAGAAATTACAGCCATTGCAGGATGTTGGATTAGGGTATGTACACCTTGGCCAATCTTCCAGTACACTTTCAGGTGGTGAGAGCCAACGGGTGAAATTGGCATCCTTTCTTGCCAAAGAAAAGGAGGGCGCAACACTATTTATCTTTGATGAACCAACGACAGGATTGCATTTTCATGACATCCACAAATTGCTTGACTCAATGAACGCACTGATTTCCAGGGGCCATTCAGTACTTGTCATTGAACACAATCCGGAAGTAATCAAAGTTGCCGATTGGGTAATCGATCTTGGTCCTGAAGGTGGGGACCATGGTGGGTATAAACTCTTTGAAGGAACCCCTGAAGATCTGGTAAAATGCAATTCTTCTTTTACCGGAGCTGCTTTGAGTGAACACCATCTAATTTAATTGCACATAAAAAACTCAACGACAGGCTTATTTAAATAATTTTATCTTTGTCGTACACAAAAAGGGAAATAGAACTGATGGATCATCCGGACAAACTAAATCGTTTAAAATCTGCCATAAAAACGAGTAACCAGGAATTAATTGATCATGCATTGGAGGAGATAAAAACCAAAGGCGACGAATCCTATGTTGCCCCGCTGATCGCATTTCTGCACCAAACAACTAACAAAGGGATCAAGGAGATTATCTACCAAATATTCATTGATTTAAAACATGAAAATTCAGTAGACCAACTGATCAATGAACTTAAAAATGAAAAGGACCTGGATATTCTGGAACGGTTGGTAGCTTCCTGTTGGCAAAATGGACTGAATTACAGCAAGCACCTTGCCTACTTCGTTCAACTCATCATCGACCAGGAGTTTCAGATTGCTTTCGAAGCTTTTACGGTGATCGAAAATATGTATGGTAAAATAGAGGGGGACACTGAGTCCATGCTTTTGAGCAAGATCGAAAAAAGCCTGCCTTTGGTTGAAGAGCGAAAACAGTACCTGTTAAAAGGATTGCTTGAAATTATTCCACATATTCCGCTGGATCAGGATCCAGTCGACTTTTAATCAGAATTTTAAGTATGTCAATGCAATCAAGATCAATAATGAATGGACCAATTATCCATGCGATAAGAAAGGCAAAACTGTCTGTTCCATTTTGGTTGTTGGTTGGAATTGGCTTGTTTTCATCTACTGATTTAAAAGCCCAGGATCCGCAGTTTTCTCAATTCTATTCCAATCCGCTTTACCTGAACCCGGCTTTCGCTGGAACCAGCAGCCATCCCCGGATTGTTACAAATTACCGGAACCAATGGCCCAGTTCCGGTAACACCTTTGTCACCTACAATGCGTCGTTTGACCAGTATCTACCGGGGATGAAGGGGGCTATTGGCTTTCAGGCGCTTTACGACAGGGAGGTCAATGGGAACATCAATACCGTTCAGAGTTCATTCGTCTATTGTTATCACGTAAAAGTAAACGACCGGTTTTTTTTCACTTCTGCACTCCAGGCTGGATTCATTTTTAAGCAATTCAATACCAATGACTTGATTTTTCCAGGGATGATTAATCAGGAAAATGGTACGATCAATGGAAATTATGCCATTCCGGTAGAAAGTGGTCAAAAAATCTTTCCCGATTTCACTTTTGGAATGGTTGGTCAAAGGAATGATTACTATTTTGGCTTTGCACTCAGTCACCTGACCAATCCGAACCAATCCATCATAGAGGGCGACAGAATGGGAAATTTGCCAATGAAATTCACATTGCATGCCGGGGCAAAAAGCCGCGACTTCGTAAGAGCGCTTTTTTCGAAGGGATTCTCGCTATCACCAAATGCCATTTACCAACAGCAGGGGGTTTTCAAACAGTTGAACCTGGGAATGTATATGGTTATTACCAACTCTTTAACTTTTGGTGCCTGGTACAGAAACAACCTTTCAGTCCGTCCTGATGCTGTTATCGGAATGATTGGTTATTCGACCCCCTTCTTTCAATTGGGTTACAGTTTCGATTATGTGCTTTCAGAACTCTCCACCTTCAGTATGGGCTCACATGAAATCTCCCTTATATTTTATCTGCAAAGAAACTTACGAAAGAGGGCATTTTACGATACTATGCGAATACCGACCCTCTGATTTCACGCTACCTTACTCAATCAACATGACTGTTCCGGATTGGCGGTGCGCCATACCAAGAAAGTCGACGAACTCCAATATCCATATATAATTGCCTACCGGAGCCATTGACCCGTTGGATAACCTTCCATCCCACCCCTTTATTTCATTTTTACACTCAAAAACCACATCGTTCCATCGGCTCAAAATCTTCAAATGGTAACCATCCTTTTGGACGCCAACAATATAGAGGAGAAACTGACGGTCATCCGGATTTTTCGCCGTTGGAGAAAAGGCATTCGGTGTAAAAATTTTTTGAATTGCGACAACCAGCTCTTTGGCAGTAGTGTCCTGACAACTGAATTCATTGAATACTGTTTGTTGGATTCTTTTTATCCCCACGCTGATAAAATCGTGTGATGGATTTTGCAGAAATGAGCGTGTCCCGTCACCAAAATCCCAAGCATATTGGTTGGCTTCTCTACTTTGATCGGTAAATGAGACCCGCGGCTGATCGTTATAAACCATGCTTGTATTCATCGAAAATCCCGCTTTAGGATTTGGATATACTGAAATATATTGCTTCTTGTCTATCAATCCATCACAGCCAGTAACTTTAGAGTGAGCAATTACCAGGATATCAAATGATTGGTCAGGATTGAGGTAGGTATGGAAGATTTCGTCGCCAGATTGGGTTTTGCCATCCCCGAAATTCCACTGATAGTCCAACAGATCAATCTCATCATCCGGTTTTGCACTGAATTTTACCTGAAGCGGTGCACAGCCCGATTTGACATCAGAAGTGAAAGTGAACAGCGGTTTTCTCTTGATATTTATGACCTTGTTTTCACTTTTGCAGCCAAATTGCGAAATGACCTGCAGCCCTACCGTGGATGCAGGATGGTTGATTAGTTCAAAAACCAGGGGCCCGGGCGTGGTGCCAGGTGACTGAATGATTTCTTCGGAATCCAGTTTACCCAAGTCCCAGTAAAATTTATCCTTATCGGTAGACGAACCATTGTAGCTTAGCGTATTGTGACCAGGTTCAAGACAGGTCTCAGGATCCAATGAGAACCCGACAGTGGGAATCGGGGCAACATAGACCATTTCCTTTACCAGTGACTGATCGACACAACCGTTGCTACTTTCGACCGCCAATGAGACATCATAATGACCATCGGCCACATACGCATGGCTGGCATTGATTCCGGTTGATTTGTTGCCATCTCCCCAATCCCATTTGTATTGAACACCCAGGCCATTGTCGAAAGCATGGAACTCAAATAAGCCGTTCACACATTGAATGGGGTTTTGAACGGAAAAATCGGCTTTAGGTTTTGGAAATACACTAATCCATTGAGGCTTCAATAAAGTATCCCTGCATCCGGTTATTTTAGATTCGGCATATACGCTCACATCGTACGACTGCTTTGGATTTGGGAAGGTATAGGAAAACGGTGAACCACTACCAACATCATTGTTGCCCATGTTCCACTTGTAATCCAACTGATCCCCGCTTCTGTTCATGATTGCGCTTAGGTTTAGCGACAAGGGGGCACACCCTGCACTATCTGAAACGATGACTGAAAAGTCAGGTTTTCGTTGCAACCGAAGCTGCCTTTTCTCGCTGGAACAACCCTCTTTCGAAACAACCTGCAGTCCGATGGTCACTTTGGGTTGGTATTTCAGGTCAAAAATCAATGGCCCTTTTGTCAAACCAGGATTTTTAATGATTTCGCCAGGCAGGAAACCGGATAAATCCCAGTTGTATTTTGCAAAATCATCTCCGGAACCTACATATTGGATGGATTGGGAACCTACTTTTAAACACTGGTTGTCTTTCAGATCAAAATCAACAGTTGGTAATGGTTGAAACCTGAGGGAGAAAGTTGTATCAGCAGCACAACCATAATTACCGGTCGCGGTGAAGTTATATGAATATGCGCCAAACTGTGGAACCGTTGTAGAAAGAGCGGTAATTGATACAGCAGGATTGGTGCTGTGGAGTGAATACTGCACGGCATCCGTTGAAATATTCAAAGTGGTCGATTTGATACCGCAAAATACAGAATCCAACTTGCTGAAATTAAGCTTTGGAATTTTACCAACATTAATGTGAACCGTGTCTCTGGCAGTACAACCATATTTGTTGGTTACCAGGACACTGTAATTACCGGATGCATTGGCTGAAATCTTTTGGGTTGTCGCATTGGTCGACCATAGGGAGGAGGTAAAACCGGCGCCGGCGTCAAGGAGTTTGGAAGGTTCCCGACAGATGGTTGTATCTACGCCAAGGTTTACAACGGGATTGCTTTCAAAGACATAGACCTGATTGTTCAGGGTGCATCCATCAGGAGTGGTAGCGGTTACCGAATAATATCCATTGTGGTTTACGGTGATTTTCTGGGTGGTCTCCCCGGTACTCCACTGATAAGTAGAAAAATAAGGGCCTGCATCCAGTGTTTTGGTTTCACCATGGCACAACAAAATAGTATCCCTGGCAAAGTGGATGTCCCCACCGAGATCAAGCCGGGTACTCAGGTTAAACCCTACACCATATCCGTACGATTCAACTCCTCCAAACCCATATACATATGCAATGAAACCCTTGCCCGCCTCGGTACTGGCCAGGTTATGGCTTCCAACCCCAATCTGAACCTGCGCAAAAGCGTATCCGGTATTGGGAAGGGAGTTGAAGGAGATGGGATTAGTGTCCAGTTGGATTTGATTCACCGCATCATCCCTGGTAACCACATTGACAAAAAATTTGTTGGTGATTTCGGGCGTGTCGTAGGCCACAAAGGTAACTTGTTCCCTTGTTTCATCTACCGGGCTGATTATCAGCATAGATGGATCACCATCCCAGACACCATCCGACGGCAGGGAAGGCGGCCGGTCCACATCGTTCGAGTTGCTGTACTGGGCCAACAAAACCGGATGATCGCATTCGATCAAAGAGGCCTCATTGTCGTTGAGCATGAATTCATAAAATTGGCCCCTGTCCCGTACCACAGGAGATTTTGCACCAATTCTGATGGTCGTCTGGTCGACGGAGGCGAGAATCCTGTAGGTGTCTTTGCCTCTTGATTTCAAAGGAACCGCTACAAATTTTCTGCCCCATGTGCGAAGCGGAGGTATTTGTTCGTAAAGATGGTCCCAGGCAGAGCTGGAAGTTACCGGAACCGTTGTGGCCCATGAGCCGGAATATACTGCAACCGGCTTATCACTTTTGATGTTACTGCCGGTCAAATCGCCCTGCCCATTCAGACCAGCAGCATTCATCGATTGTACCTGATACAGTTCACCCTTGTTCAGGGTAATCGTAAAGGGAACATTGGCCGGTTTAAGCTGATCTGTGATCTTACTGGGCGTGATGGTAACCTGGGTCTGATCTTCCGAGGCAACCACCACAAATTCACTGTTTTTGCCGTTGGTGATGGTGATAAAACCACCACAGATAAGCGAGAATCCCGATACGGCATAATTGTGGGGTTCATAACACATGGCATAATATTCGTTGCCGAGCGCCTCGACCGGGAAAATGACTGCGGCATCTGCCGAATTATAACCCCAATTCATCGCGTAGAGGTTCAATGGTTGATCAGAAACCAGGTGAAGGGCCTTCCCTTCGATATTTTCGGATCCTGATGGTTCCGCCAATGTTCTGTCAATTCGGTATTTTTTTGGAATATTCGGCTGCAAAACGTCGGAGACAATTTGGGTCCCCGGCCTTCCTACAGTTATGGTAAACTGACAATTAAACCTTGAGGTCACTGTCACTTCCAGATAATTTACCGGTACTGGTGTAGGACAACCAAAGCCGGGACGGTTTTCCATAAAGCCAAACCAAAATTCTTTCCCTTCTGTGGATTTGACACAAATATCCGCTGGGCCCAATGCAGAAAGCCTTGCGAGGTTAGAAAATACAAATATCAGAATAAGTCCATATTTGATCATCTCACAAAGATCGGATTTAAAAGGGCAAAATAGAAAAAGATGGATTAAAAAATCAAAGTAACCGTGCCTTTCTGGTAATGGAATTTACCCAGAAAATCTTCATAGTTGAGTAACCAAACATAATTCCCGGCAGGAGCGAAAGAGCCATTCGATAACCTGCCGTCCCATCCTTTCAACTCATTCTTTGTCTCAAATACAATGTCGTTCCACCTGCTTACAATTTTAAGATGGTATCCCTTCTGAAGTACGCCATTGCAATAAGGAAAAAACTCCCTGTCGATTGGGTTCGGCGCACCAGGTGAAAACGAATTTGGCACAAATATTTTAAGCAAGGCAATAACAATCTGCTGAGAGGTCGTATCTGAACAGCCAAATTCATTGATGGATTCAAGCATAACCTGCCTTGGTCCTACCACCCCGAATCTGTGGGTAGGATCTGGCACGTGAGAGAATAGTCCGTCACCAAAGGACCAAAGGTAATGGTCGGCGCCCGCAGATTGGTTGGTAAAAGTGGCGACAGGATTTTCATTGCTCAAGATCTTCTGATTGATGGTAAAGGCAGCTTTTGGCTCAGGAAACACTTTCACAAAAGCCGGTTTTGACAAGGTATCCTTACAACCTGTTGTCTTGGAATCTGCAAAAAGCGTGATGTCATAAACAGAATCAGGCAGAGGATAAGTATGGGAAACTACAGAACCATCCGCCCGATTTCCATCCCCCAGGTTCCATTTGTAATCAACCTGGTCGACTTTATCTGCTGTTAATGCATTGAAGTCAACCACAAAAGGAATACATCCCGAACTATCTTTGACCTGTAGGGCAAACTTTGGAATCCGTTGCAATACCAGCCCCTTCTTTTCGCTGATACAACCATATTTTGAGGTAACCTGCAATTTTATTTCAGCTTTCGGCTTTTCCAGCAATTCAAAAACCAATGGTCCCTTTGTGTCTCCGGGATTTTTAATCAGTTCATTGGGCATAAATGCCGACAAGTCCCAGTTGTAGTGGTCCTTGTCATCGGCAGACCCTGTATATAGCAATGATTGCGGACCCGTTTTAAGGCATGTGTTTTCCATGATGGAATATTCCACGTTGGGAACCGGCGCCGCATAGAGGAGATTCACCTTCTTGACCGTGTTGATACATTTTTTGTCGGTGGTGGCAGTCAGTTGAACCGTATAGTATCCATCCTTAGCATATGAATGCGAGGCCCCTTTCCCCAGATGCTCCTGGATGCCATCCCCCCAATCCCAAAGATAATCCACCACATTCTCCGTATTGGTTGCCCCAAAATTAAATTGTAGCGGTTGGCACAAGAGCGAATCCTGCACAGAAAAATCCAAATCCGGGATTACACTGATCTCCTTGATAACCTGACTATTATGACAACCTAACTCCATGACATGCAGGAAAAGATCGCGTTTGGAACGGTCCATTCCTAATTTTACATGCATTTGCGTACGGCCAATCTCATTCGCCAACGTATCTTTCGCAAAGACCCAGGTAAAACGGGTTATGCTCGGTTCCGCATCCCCGAGATATTTCGCATCCAGGCTATACCCGTAGCATGTTGTGTCGTCCACAGAGATTGTTACGGTTGGTATTTTATGAAATCCCATTGTAAAATTGGTATCTGACCTGCAGGTAAACTGATCGATGGACCTAAAATGAAAAGGGAAAGTCCCATATTTGGATACATTCGCCGAAAGACCGTTGATGGTGACAGAAGGGTCTTGGCTTGACAACACATATTCACCTTTATCGACTGAAATATTAAGGTCGGTGGATTTGACACCGCACATCAGGGTATCCAATCTGCTAAGGTCCAATTTGGGATTATTTACGAAATTAACTGATATGTTATCCAGATTGTAACAACCATATTTGTTCCGAACCCGAACCCCATAATTCCCAGGGGCTTTAACCAGATACGTTCTAAGTGTATCATCCGTTGTCCAGAGGTAGGCCGTTAATCCTCCTCCGGCATCCAACAGTAGTGATCTTGGATTGCATATGGTGGTATCGTTTCCCAAATTCAACGTTGGTATTTCATGAAACCCCGCTTTGAAAATTGTATCGGCTATACATCCGTATGGATCAGTTGCGATGAAGGTAAATGGATAAGTGCCAAACTGAGGGACAGTTGCGGTTAAGCCATTGAAAGTTATCAGTGGATTATCCGCCTTTAGCTGGTACTTACCTTTGTCCGCAGTAAGGTTAAAGGTAGAGACCTTGCTTCCGCACATCAGGGTATCGAGACCATTCAGATTGATTTTCGGTTTGTTGGCAAAAAACACATAAATTGAATCACTAACGGGACAATCGTATTTGTTTTTGGCAAGTACACGGTACATTCCCTGTGTTTGAGCTGTAATAGACCTGACGGAATCCTTGGTATTCCAATTGTAGGAGAGGAAACCCGGTCCGGCATCCAGCTTAATTGTCTTTGGAATGCAAACGGTAGTATCGTTCCCAAGGTTGATGACCGGGTTGCTCACATAGGTATAGATGCTGTCCTTTAACGTACAGCCATCAGCAGTAGTAGCCGTTACTCTGGTATATCCAGCCTCGGTTACAAATATCGTCTGGGTTGTATCTTTGGTGCTCCATAAAAATTTAGAAAAATGCGACCCTGCATCCAGAATTTTCGCCTGCCCTTTACAAAGCAAAATGGTATCCTTCACAAAATGGAGATCTCCACCCAGGTCCAGTTTGATGCTTAGGTTAAAGCCAACGCCATACCCATACGATTCAACTCCGCCGTAGCCATAAACATACGCTATAAATCCTTTGCCCGGTTCTGTACTGTTTAAATTATGGTTCCCCTTGGTGATTGCAATCTGTGCGTATGCATATACCGAGTTGGGCAATACCTGAAAAGTTACCGGTTGTCCATCCAAGGTTATGAAACTGCTGTATTCAATTTTTGTGACTACATTGACAAAATATTTGCTTTTGATGTTAGGAGAGTCATAGGCAACGAAAGTAACGGCCTCCCTGGTTTCATCCACCGGACTGATTATCAACATAAGCGGGTCTCCGTCCCAGTTAGACTGACTTCCCCCTGCAGGCCTGTCAACACTGTTCGAAACCATATATTGGGCCAGCAGGATGGGATGGTCGCTTTCAATATATGAGGGTTGATCCTTCGTCAGCTTGAATTCATAAAACTGCCCTTTGCTCAACACAATTGTATTGTTGTTACCTATCCGGATACTTGTTTTGTCTTCAGATGCAATGATCCTGAATCGGTCTTCGCTCCTTCCTTTTAGTGGTACTGTGACAAACTTGCGGCCCCACGACCGTACCGGAGGGATTTGTTCATACAGGTGGTCCCAGGCATCAACATTGGAATCTGCCGGAATTGTTGTAGACCATGAACCGGAATAAAAAGCAATGGGCTTATCACTTTTAATGTAGCTCCCTGTCAAATCCCCTTGCCCGGCCAAATTAGCATGGTTCATCGACTGAACCTGATAGAGTTGTCCCTTGTTTAATGTGATGGTAAAAGGTACGTTGGCAGCACGAAGCTGATCTGTAATCTTTGTGGGTGTAATTGAGATCTTGGTATTATCCTCGGTAGCGACCACCAGGAACTCGCTGTTTTTCCCACTACCCGGCGCACCTGATGAACTTTCATTGATGTGTGGATCGTAACACATGGCATAATATTCGTTCCCGATGGCATCTATCGGGAATATAACGGCAGCATCTGCCGAATTAGGGCTCCAGTTCATTGCAAAAACATTCATCGGCATATCGGATACGATGTGAATCGCCTTTTCTTCAACAACTTCGGAACCGATGGGTTCAACCTGTTGCCAGACCGGTTTAAACCGATATGGAGTATTTGGCTGTATCTGAACTGTGTATGACGGGACAATAGAATTACCCAGGTAAACTTTGAAATTACAGGTAAAAGTGGAAGTACAGGTTATTTCCAGATAATGACCAGTCTGTTGATGCCGGCTCTCCATAAACCCCATCCAAAACTCTTTTCCTTCCGTCGATTTCATACAGCTACTTGAAGTACTTTGCGCACATAGTACCCCAGTTAGAAACAATAGAAAACAAAGTGTCAGACGGATTTTGATCATGAAGAAAATGCCTTAAATCGTTGACAATTGAAAATGGACAATTGACAATGATATATCATACAGAATTTGTGAATTTTACAAAAAAAATGTAACGAAAATAAATAATTCCCTACAGTTAAAAACAACGTCAAAAGATAGAAAAAAAACAGATTAAAAAACAAGGGTCAGCGATCCGCTTTGTTTGTGCGGTCGACCCAGAAAATCGAAACACTCAAGTATCCAAAGATAATTACCCATCGGGGCATAAACCCCACTCGCCATTTTCCCGTCCCATCCCTTTATTTCATCTCTGCATTCGAAAACTATGTCGTTCCATCGGCTGAATATGGTCAGATGGTATCCTTCCTTCTTAATCCCTTCGGAGGTTAGCAGGAAGACCCTGTCGATTTTGTTGGCCGCACTGGGAGAGAAGGCGTTGGGAGGAAAAATCTTGTTGAATGCAACCAGCACAATCCTGGAGGTAGTATCCGGACAATCGAATTGATTGTACACTGTCTGCAAGATTTTTCTCTTACCAACTACTTCATAATTATGTACGGGATCTTTCTCGCGCGAATGGGTCCCGTCACCAAAATCCCAATAATAGTTGATCGCATCGACACTTTGATCTGTTAAAGAGACCTTAGGCATGTCGTTGTAAACAATATCGTGGTCCATCACAAAACCTGCCCTGGGATTGGGATGGACAACAATATACCCGGCATTAAAAACACTGTCGGAGCATCCTGTCAGCGTAGATTTCGCATTTAATCTCAAATCATGTGTCAGATCAGGTACCATATAGATGTGATTGACCTCAGCGCCGGATCCCTTGTTTCCGTCGCCAAAATCCCAATTATAGTCCAACTGGTCAACCGGATCTCCCGTTTTGGCCTGAAAGTCGACCGAAAATGGGGTACAACCATCCTGCACGGATGAACTAAAAGAAAAGACGGGCCATCTTTTTACCTCCAGTGAGGCGGTATCGCTTCGGCAGCCATAACTTGAAACGACATGGAGCGACAACTGTGTTTTGGGCTTGTTGATCAGCTCAAACACGAATGGACCCGCGGTGGTATCCGGCGACTGAACGATCTCGACCGGATCAAAACCCTTTAAATCCCAGAAGAAAGTATCTTTGGGTCCGGCCGTACCCACATAGCGCAGGGTGTCTTTGCCGGGTTTCAAACAGAGATCTGGTGTCAGGGAAAAACCGGCGGTTGGTACAGGGGCAACATAGACCATTTTTTTGATCGCAGCCGTATTGGTACACCCCTTATCGGTTGTAACAGTCAGTGAAACATCATAATAGCCATCCTTAATATAGGAATGGGTAACATCTTTGGTGGCAGCTGAGGCCCCATCGCCAAGGTCCCAGTTGTATGTTACCCCGGTTTCCGTATTGAAACCATTGAATTCGAAGGACATCGGCAGACATTGCACAGCATTCTTGACAGAGACACTCAAGGTCGGGATGACATGGATATCCCTGATGGCATCACTGTTGGCGCATCCTTCATCATTGACAATAAGTTTGAGATCCCTCTTTGTCTGACCTACGCCCAAAGGAATTGTTTCGATGTTACGTCCCAACTTGCTGCTGATGGTATCCCCGCCGAAAATCCAGGTAAACCGGGAATTTGGGATGTTTGCATTCCCAATATAAGTAGCCTGAAGATTGTATCCATAACATTGGGACTCATCGATGGTAAATTTTACATCGGGAATTTTGTGAAATCCCATCGAAAATGAGGTATCAGACCTGCATCCGTATTGATCTGTTGAGCTAAATGCAAAAGGATATTTTCCGTAAGCCGGAACAATAGCCGACAAGCTGTTTATCTGTACGGTAGGATTAATGCTTGTTAACTGGTAGATTCCCTTGTCTACCGTGATGCTGACAGTGGTGGCTTTACTACCGCAAATCAACGTATCCAGACGGCTCAGATTTAGTCTCGGATTGTCAGTAAACCCAACATTAATACTGTCTTTGGTGTAACATCCATTGCTGTTTTTAACGAGTACATTGTATTTGCCGGGTTGTTTGACCTCAATTTTTCGGGTTGTTTCCCCTCCCGACCACTGATAAAGTGCTAAACCCGGACCTGCATCCAGGATAATTGATCGGGGATTGCAAATGGTGGTATCATTCCCAAGATTAACGGTAGTTTTATCATGAAATCCAATGGACACAAAGGAGTCGACAACGCAACCGTAACTATCCGAGAGTTTCAGGTCGAAGGGAAAGATACCAAAAGAAGCAACCTGAATGGAAGTTGTGGAAAATTGCTCTTTCGAGTTTAAATTAGTTATTAACCATTCACCTCTATCTTTGGTAATATTAAGGTTGGTTACTTTTGATCCACACACCAATTTATTTATTCCGGAAAGGTCCATCTTAGGATATGGATGGACATATACCATCGCAGAATCGGAAGCTGTGCATCCCTTGTCGCTGGTAAGTTTTACAATATATTTTCCTGGCGTATCAGCAACCACCGTTCTAGCAGTTGAACCTGTATTCCAAAGATAGGAGGCGCTGGGGCCCGGATCAAGATTTGCCTTAATTCCGGTACAGATATCCACCACCTTTTTGAGTATTGATACAGGAAGGGGATCGATGTTCACTGTAAATTTCGCAGAGTCTTTACAAGATCCGTTGGAGGCAGTCACCGTATAAACGGTAGAAACATCAGGTTTAGCGATAGGATTCGATATTTTCGGATTTGAAAGACCTGTTGCCGGACTCCATGAATAGGTTGCTGTATTGTCCTGCTGATTGATCTGGACCGGAATACCCTGGCACCTTGAAAAAATCTTCTCTGCACTGAAACTATGAACTATCACCTGCAAAGCAACGCTGGCGATCAGGCTGACAGGTGGATCACCGAGCGTTCCTCCATACTCGACCAGATAGCCAGCAGGCGTATAATCACCAGAAGTGCCTCCATCCGGAAGATCATTCCATCTCAGGGAGTGGGCCGGATCGTTTGCGAAAAATGTAATGTGCGCATAGTCCTCATTGTTTAAATTGTTTGGTTCACCTGTATTCCAATTGTTATACATACCATTTACCACGTTACCTGTACTTGTTCCCTGCCAAAATTGCGTCCCCGACTCCGGACCTGTAACCCATTTCCAAACACCTTCTACTTCCTGATCTGAAGCACCAATCCAACCAACCCCTTTAGTCTTTAACTGAATAAACGCATTCTCAGCAGCCGAAGTGATTGTCGCCAAATATCCCTGTAGACCATGGTATTTCATTGCAGCAGACTCTGCTTCGGCTTTTGCAGTGGTCCACCTGATACCTGATCTGGAAATAAATTTGTAGAAATGTTGCGTATCAGGCAGATAATCAGCATCATTGAGCGAAAAAGTGATGGTGCGGTCACCTTTGGTAGGGGTAGTGGCTTTGTTCATGTACTGTACCTTGCGGATGGCATTGATATAATCATCAATACTTGATCCGCCTAACAATTCTAAATATCCCTGTGCTGCATACCATGCTTCACGGACAGATCCGCTGTATCCAACCATGTGTAATTCATCTTCCCCATATATGTAACCCGTTGTAAACGATATTCTCATCCCTGTAACTGATGAAGAGGCAACCATTAAAAAATTGGGTGAAATATAAAAGGATTGGTTGCAATAGATTAATCCCAATGGTTGACGGGGATCTATTGAAATGTCCTGAGCCCGGGCAAATTGGGCAAGGAACAATAAAAATATGATGCTCCTGAATTTCAAATTGTTAATTCATACTGATGGTGCAATCTTTTATCGTGAACCAAAAATTTTACTTCCAATCCGCACAATGGTACTTCCTGCCTCCAAGGCAATCGGGTAGTCGTCCGACATACCCATGGAAATTTCACAAAACTGGTCGGAACTTTGGAAATACTTATTTTTAAGCGCTTGATATATTTGATAAAGATGTTCAAATTCTGATCTAATTACAGATAGCTCATTGGTAAAGGTTGCCATACCCATCACACCGGATATTGTGATATTATACAGCGATTTGATTTCCGGCATCGAGAGGATTTGATCAGCCATGTCCATTGTCAAACCAAATTTGCTCTCCTCTTCAGCAATATGAAACTCCAGCAATACCGGGATGATCCGGCCGCACTTATCGGCCTCCTTGTTGATGGCTGAGAGCAATTTAAAGCTATCGACACTGTGTATTAAAGCGACAAATGGGGCAATGTATTTTACCTTATTGGTCTGCAAATGACCAATATAATGCCATTCTATCTCTTTTGGCAACTCGTGCCATTTCGCGGTCATTTCCTGAACTTTGTTTTCACCAAACAGCCTTTGGCCCGCTCGAAAGGCTTCCAGAATTTGATCATTGCTTTTGGTTTTTGAAACGGCGACGAGTTTCACCTTGGCAGGAAGCTGATTTTGAATGTATTTAAGATTTTCAGTTGTCGTCATAGAAAATAAATTGAAGTCAAATTTAGCAAAAGAGATTCATTTTTCTACTTTTACATAAGTATTGGCATTGGTCTGACTTAAATCGGCCTCCAAAGTTTAAACAAAGTGTGCACAATTTAGTAAATGAAGAAGATAAAAAAATACAATCCGACCAACAGCCTTAAATTCAATGTTTTAAAAATCAGTTTTGCGCTTTTGATGTTTTTACAGTATTCGTTGTCTTCGTTTGCGCAAAATGAACCCTTTAAAAAGGAGTTTTATTTGGGGGGCAAGGGTGGTATGGTTTTCAGCAGGGTAAAATTTAAACCCAATGTCGAGCAGAATATGTATACCGGAAACTCTGCCGGACTTCTCTTCAGGATGATTTCAGAACCGCATGTCGGCATTCAGGTTGAAGTCAATTATCTGCAAAAAGGGTGGGAAGAGAAACCTATCGCTGGATTATCCCAAACTTATGTGCACAAACTCAATTACGTTGACATTCCGATCATGACCCATGCAAATCTGGGAACCAAGGCTTATCGTTTTACCCTCAATCTGGGTCCGACTGTCGCATTTCTGATTTCCGACAGCCAAGGTATGAATCCCCCCTCACCCGGAATCCCTTCCGTTCCGCCAATTCCATATTGGGGAAAGCCAATCGATTCGAGAGTTGACTTTCTTTTCACCGGGGGCATTGGTTCGGAGGTGCATTTCAAACATGCCGGAGCATTGGCCCTCGATGCGCGTGTCTTTTACTCGCTAACCAATCTATACAATTACAAGAATTATGGATATGATCCTTCCCAGACCAATGGTTTGCAGGTGACACTCTCTTACTTGTTCAGACTGAACCCGGGGAAGAAATGACTTGGACGACGGGGATGACTAGGATGACTGGGATGACGGAGGGACAGAAAGACATGGGGACTAGGGGACTGGGAGACAGGGAGACTAGTGGACCGGAACTCAAAAATCTGAAAAGGGTTTGAAAAGTTCAAAAGGTTTGAAATGTTCAATGACCCGAACATTTCAAACCTTTTAAAACATTATAAACCCTTCAAATTCTTATAAACCCTTCAAACTTTTTAGTGCAGCTCGTGCACGACCAGGCCGGAGCGTAGTTTCGGTTCGAACCAGGTCGTTTTTGGGGGCATGATGTTGCCTGAATCGGCAATGTTGATCAGTTGCTGCATGGAAACCGCATAGAGGGCAAAAGCAACCTTCATTTCGCCTGAGTCCACTCTGCGCTTTAACTCGCCCAATCCCCTGATACCACCGACAAAATCAATCCGCTTATCGGTCCTGAGGTCTTTAATTCCAAGGATTTTATCCAGTACCAAAGCAGAGAGAATGGTTACATCCAAAACCCCGATAGGATCGTTGTCGTTGTACCTGCCAGGTTTGGCCGTCAGTTTGTACCAGATACCGTCCAGATACATCGAGAAGATGTGCAATGCTTCCGGTTTATAGATTTCTGATCCAATTTTGGCTATCTCAAAATCCTCGCTAAGTTTTTGAAGCAATCCATCAGAGGAGAGTCCGTTCAAATCCTTGACCACCCGATTGTAATCGATGATGCGTAACTGGTTATCCGGGAAATGGACGGCCAGGAAGTAGTTGAACTCTTCTGTTCCGTTATAACCTGGATTTGCAGCTCTCTTTTCTTTACCTACCAATGCTGCAGCAGCCGTGCGGTGATGACCGTCGGCAACATAGGTGGCCGGAATCGCAGCAAACAACCCAACCAGTTTGTCGATTGTTTTGCGATCATCGACCAACCAAAAATGGTGACCAAAGCCATCACTGGCGACAAAATCATATTCAGGTTTGCGCGACTTGACAATTTCGGAAACGATTTCATCTATTTCTTTAACAGCCGGATAGGCAAAGAATACGGGTTCCATGTTGGCATCGGTAATGCGCACATGTTTCATCCTGTCCTCTTCTTTGTCGGCGCGGGTGAGTTCATGCTTTTTGATGATGCCATTCAGGTAATCATCAACAGAAGCGCAACCAACCAACCCATATTGGGTACGGCCATCCATCGTTTGCGCATAAATATAGAGGTAATCCTGAATATCCTGGCGCAACCAACCTTTGGACTTAAAAAGCTCCAGGTTACTGGCCGCCTTTTGATAAACTTCAGGACTATGCTCGTCCATTCCAACCGGCAGGTCGATTTCAGGCTTGATGATGTGTAGCAGTGAATAGGGATTTCCCTCTGCCTCGCGGCGAGCTTCTTCCGAATTGAGTACATCGTATGGACGTGAGGCAACCTGGGCCCCCAGTTCTACCGGAGGACGGAGCCCTCTGAAAGGTTTTAAGATGGCCATACTTATTGTTTCGCTTCGAAATCCTTCATTGTTTGAACCAGTGCGTCTACACTCTCAATTGGCATGGCATTGTAAATTGATGCCCTGAATCCACCGACGCTTCGGTGACCTTCGATACCAACCATGTTGTTTTCTTTGGCAAAAGCCTGGAAATCTTTTTCAAGATGCTCGTTACCAGGGGTCATCACGAAAGTAACATTCATCCGGGAACGGTCGGCAGGATCAGGTACGGTAGACTGGAACAGAGAGTTGCGGTCGATTTCGTCGTACAACAATTTTGCTTTCGCGATATTCTTCGCCTCCATGGCCTTGAGGCCACCATTTTCTTTCAGCCACAAAAGGGTTTGCAGGGCGGCGAATACAGGTAGACAAGGTGGAGTGTTAAACATTGACTCTTTGTCGATGTGCGTCTGGTAGTTGATCATGGTTGGAATGGCCCTGCCATTTTTACCCAATACATCCTTGCGGACAATGACAAGTGTGACCCCTGCAGGTGCAAGATTCTTCTGGGCACCGGCGTAAATCACAGCATATTTGGAGACGTCGAGCGGACGGCTAAAAATATCGGATGACATATCAGCGACCAACGGAACAGGGGAATCGAGATCATAAAGCATCTCCGTACCATATATCGTATTGTTGGTGGTAATGTGAAGATAATCCAGATCAGACGGGATCTCATAACCTTTGGGAACATAATTGAAGTTCTTGTCTTTTGAGGAGGCAACATCAACCACTTCTCCAAAAAATTTGGCCTCTTTGATAGCGGCAGTTGCCCAGACACCCGTGTTCACATATCCGGCCTTGCTTTTCATCAGATTGTATGGGGCCATATAAAACTGAGTGCTGGCTCCACCCTGGAGGAACAAAACTTCATAACCTTCAGGAACTTCGAGCAGCTCTTTAACCAATGCAATTGCCTGGTCCATCACAGCGACAAACTCCTTGCTCCTGTGGGATACTTCCATTACAGACAATGTGGTTCCGGCAAAATTGATAATGGCCTCGGCTGTTTTTTGAATCGTGAACTCGGGAAGAATGGAGGGTCCCGCGTAAAAATTATGCTTCTTCATAGGGATCTTTTTTTATGATTTGACTTTCTTGCCGGACGCTGCCGGAAGGGTTAATATATTGATACTATTAGATATATAACTACTTAAATTTTATGATCTTAACCGTTGATTAAAGTGTGTGAAATTACCAATTTAATCCTTAAAACATGACAAAAATCAGTTAACTTTAGGTTAAGTATGCACAAAATGAGGGATATAGAAAGAGTCTAAATAAAAGGCATTTTTACCACTTTGGCCTTTAGCAACTTGCCACGTACTTCCAAATATATCTCACTACCTGGTTTTGAAAGTTCAGTCGGGACATAACCCATTCCAATGCCTTTTTCGAGCATTGGGGATTGTGTTCCGGAGGTTACCCTGCCGATTACCTTACCCGAAGCATCGGTTATTGAATAATGATGCCGCGGTATTCCCCTGTCGATCATCTCAAATCCGCACAGCCGGTTGGCAGTCCCAAGCTTTTTCTGGCGCAAGAGCAATTCCTTGTCGATGAACTCTTTGTGGTCGTTGAATTTAGTGATCCAGCCCAAACCGGCTTCAATGGGTGAAGTTGTATCATCAATATCATTCCCATAGAGAGAGAACCCCATTTCGAGACGCAAGGTGTCGCGTGCGGCCAAGCCGATGGGTTTGATCCCCGAATCCTTACCTGCCTCAAAAATGGCATTCCACATGGTTTCGGCATACTTGTTGTGAAAGTACAACTCAAAACCACCGGCACCGGTATATCCTGTTGCTGAAATAATTACATCTTTCACTCCAGCCATTTCACCTACCGTGAAAGTGTAATACTTGATGTCTGCCAGATTCACGGCTGTGAGTTTCTGCAAAACTTCGACTGCTTTTGGTCCCTGAACAGCCAACTGGGAGATACCATCAGAAGTATTCTCGAGCAGTACACCCATATTGTTCTGACTGACAAGCCAGTTCCAGTCCTTCTCAACATTTGCTGCATTCACAACCAGCAAATATTTTTCAGGCGAAAAATAATAGACAAGCAAATCATCAACAATTCCTCCTTTCCCGTTCGGAAAACAAGAGTATTGAGCTTGTCCTGGCTGAAGTACCGAAACATCATTGGAAGTAACCCATTGAAGAAAATCCAACGCTTTTGGGCCTTTCACCCATATTTCGCCCATATGGGAAACATCAAAAACTCCAACACCGTGACGAACAGTTAAGTGCTCATCTTTTATGCCACTGTATTCAATCGGCATATCAAATCCTGCAAACTCAGCCATCTTGGCATGGTAGCTCAGATGGATCTGGTGAAAATTGGTTTTAAGCATCAGTCAAATTTTGAGTTTTATACTTGTTCCATTAAATAAGCTCATAAATGCTTATTTAATGCATAAATTCGCTACATTTATATGAACTTTCACAAAAGATTTGATTTTCTATTTTCCTGAAACCATTTCTGATGTGGTAACAGGGAGATGAATTTGAAATCCCCTGCAAGCGCCAAAAATAAGAAAAAAATAGTGAGGAGTACCTAACAAAACTCATATCATATGGATATTGAAACCAGACAATTTTTCCTGATCAGACAAAAAAGAGCATAAAAAAACCGCTATAAATGGCCCATACAGATTTAAATTATCTCAAAACGATCACTGATGGTAACAAAGCAATCGTCCGCGAAATGATCGAACTGTTTATCTTACAAGTACCTGATTTTGTGAAAAATTTGAATGAGCTCTATCAATCGGGACAGTATCTGGCCTTGGGGAAGGAGGCTCATAAAGCCAAATCTTCCCTGCAAATTATAGGGATGAACGATTTGGTGAAGGAGATGAGGGAATTCCAGCTTAAAACCATTGAAGGGGTGGATGTTGAAAGCTATCCTCTCCACATCAGGAATTTTGAAATTCAATGCGAGGCGGCAATCACGGAACTTCAGGCCGAACTGGCTTCATTGTAATTTGTTCGGTTTCATGCCAAGAATCTCCTCGGCAAACCGAAAGGTAGCATTTCTGACTTCGGGCACAGCCTTTGAAAAAAGCGGACTGCACAGCACATGGTTCCCGGCATTGGGAAAATCAACGATACGCTTTTGGGCTTCAGGAGTACCCAGCTCATTGAACATCTCCACGGATGCCTTAACCTCTACGACTTCATCCTGATTTTCTTCATCTTTGTAATAATAACCCACGAAGACCGGACATTTTACTTTGGCAAACTGCTCCTTATTCATCGTGGCATCCAAGAGCTGTTGCAGGTAGACGGTTGCCTCGGCCCTGTAACTGCAATTCCAGTATTTACATATATCCCCACTGGTATTGTAGTCCAGTATCCTGAATTTTCCACCAAAGTTCAACTCTGCAATTTGTAATCCCCAGTGTCCCGAAAGAAGCATTGCAGTCTTCTGCTTGATCCGAATATTCGGGGAGTAAAGAATCATTCCGTCAACCAAATTTGGGAAATCAGCTGCCAATTTTAATCCGAGTGTACATCCTGTCGAACAACCCATGATCACAACCTTACGCCCCAATTGATGGGCAACTTCAAGCGCCTCTTTGGCAGATTCATAGAGCCTTTCAGGAGTCATATCCAGCAATGGATTTTCCGAAATCTCCCCATGTGCTGCCAGACGGGCAAAATAGGCATTGCAGCCAAAAGTTTTCGCAAATTCCTCATTAATGGGATAGCCTTCGCGCCAGCTTGCGGAAAATCCGTGGAGGTAAAGTAGTACATTTTCAGTAGCTTGTTTGGTCGAATCGTTGGCCCAGACGATTCTTGCCATGCATCCGGGCTTGATTTTCAGTCCTGGCTTTTCTTCCAAAGTGGAAACATAATTTTCGACGCTTCCCCGGATGGTTGGGAGATTGTTACTTAAAACCGGTTTCGGCATGATTGGCCCGACAAAGTATACCAGAACCAAAAGTGACACTGAAATCAAAAGATACCTAACTGCTTTCATCTACAACGCATTTACCCTTGAACAGGCAATGATACACCTTAAAAACTTCACTCCTTACCTCCGGAATGAAAACAAACATTGACGCGACTACCAGGATTACAAAACTTATGCAGGATCTTCCGTTTTCAATTTTGTAACCGCGATAATGACAAAGCTTACGATAAAAAACAAGGAAAGTAACAATGTGCTGTTACGCATACTGCCTGTTAAGTGTTCAATGAGCCCAAACCCAAACATTCCAATAACAATGGCCAGTTTTTCCGTGCTATCATAAAAACTAAAGTAGGAGGCTGTATCGGTGGTATTGGATGGGATTAATTTTGACCAGGTTGAACGAGCCTGGGATTGTATTCCTCCCATGACCAAACCGACCAAAGCGGCCAAAACATAAAATTGGTACTCATTGCGGACCAAGTAGGCCGAAAAGCAGATAAATACCCAAATTGAAAGCATCCATAAAAGTGAAGTCTTGTTCCCAAAACGGGAGGAAACCCTACCGAAAATAAAAGCCCCAAAAATGGCCACCAACTGTATAATCAGGATCGTCATGATCAGTTTGGTGTCTGTGATCCCAAGTTCTGCCTTGCCAAAAAGGGATGCAACGATAATGACAGTTTGGACGCCCATGCTGAAAAAGAAAAATGAGAGCAGGAACCGGTACATTGATTTGTGTTTTTTGATATAACCCAACACTTTAATAATTTCATGAAATCCTTTGGCGAAAATTGTTCTGTCCAGTTGAACCTTTTTTCGCTCTTCGCGCAAATAATAAAAAGCTATTTGCGAAACGGCCAACCACCAGATACCCACCTCAATAAATGCGAACCTGATCGCTTCCATTTTGTCCGCAAATCCAAAAAACTGATAGTACTGCAGCGAGAAAATATTGAAAATCAACAACAACATACTTCCTGCATATCCGAAAGAGAAGCCTCTGGCGCTGATGCGGTCGTGCTGATCGGGTGTAGCAATCATTGGCAGAAATGAATTGTAGTAGACCAGGGAACCTGCGAACCCAAGTACGGCGAGCATTGGAAGTAGAAGACCCAATCCCAAATTAGCTCCGGTAAAACCATACAATCCGAGACAAGCCAGAGAACCCAGCAAAGTAAAAAACTGCATGAACCGTTTCCGGTAGCCTCCCATATCGGCAATCCCCGATAGGGACAAAGTCAAAAATATGACCAACAAGTAACCAAGTGCGATGGCAAATTCATACAAGACCGTATTCTTGATGGTCATTCCCATAAACCGCACCATTTCTGAGCCAAAAGCTGATTTTGTGGCTTCCTGGTAAAATATGGGATACAAAACAGTATTTACACTTAATATGTAGGCAGAATTCGCGATGTCGTACGAGCACCACGCGTTTATAACTTTTGGGGAATTTACGGGCAAAATGGGTCTGGTCATATTAGTTAGTTTTAGCGTTTACACAAATATATTAATTATTGGATATGATTATACCATCCACAAATTTCAATATGATGTTGACTTATTTGTACATAGTTACTATTTTTGAAAGATGGGGGCAATCCCGGAAACATAGAACAAACATGAAAATGTCAATAAACCGTCAAGACTGAAATATTCAGAATAAATGTAACGTATGAAAAAACCTAGCCTATTCTTTCACCTATTTTCGAAAACAATTGCATTTGCAGTCAGGTTGCTCCTTCGTACCCGGTACAAAATTTCGGTTTTGGGGGCCGATGTTTTCAGGGAAAGTTCGTCTGCCTTTATTTTACCCAACCACCAGGCATTGATTGATCCTGTTATCCTGGTAAGCCATATTTACCGTTTCTCAACGGTGACACCCGTCATGTCTGAAAAGTATTTTGACATTCCTGTGGCAAAAACATTTTTCAGGCGGCTAGGTGCGGTAAGGGTCAGTGATCTTGAAAATGGGAGTCGTGACACCCAGGTGTTAAAAGTAATTACCCGCTCTGTCCTAAAGGGTTTCAAGCGGAAACATAACATCATTCTCTACCCTAGCGGGCAAATTGCCGGACAAGGGTATGAGAAAATATTCAACAAAAAATCGGCCTATCACATCGTTGCAAAACTGCCTGAAGATGTCCGGGTAATTGGGGTACGTATTTCCGGATTGTGGGGTAGCATGTGGTCAAAAGCCAAGACCGGAAAATCTCCCAATTTTTTCTTTCAATTGTTGAAAGGGCTGTTTTTTGTACTGCTCAATTTGATTTTCTTCCTGCCTAAAAGGACAGTTACCATAGAATTTGAAGATCTGACTGCAAGTTCAAAAAGTATCGCAGAACAAGGGCAAAAGCCATTCAATTCTTTTTTGGAAGGGTTTTATAACCTGAATGGGGAGGAGGCTCCGCTGTTCCTGAAACACTTCTTCTATTTATAGATCTTTGGTGCAATGACAGTAAATTATTTTCTCTCTTCATTGCCGTCTGCTTTAGCTGACGGATTGGTAATGTCAATAAAATGAGGGCTTTAGCCAAATGAACATGTTTTGGCTAAAGCCCCCTGTAATTTTGGACAGCAAACCGTCAGCTAAAGCAGACGGCAATGAAAAGAAAATTGCACACTATTTCATTCTCACCACCGCTGTTCTTTTCCGCCCATCCATCAATATTTCCAATTCATTTTCGAAACGCACCCATTTCACAAATTTCCCTTCCTGAACCATTTTTTGCGAATCTAGCAATTTCATGTTGACAAACTCATTTCCATCTAACACCGGTACTGAAAAATAGCCAACATTCATTGAGGTAACATTGTGGAAAAAATGGGACCCGAGCGAGGCATCCAGTGGAAAATCAGGCAATCCGATTTCAACGATCACTTTGGCATTGTTGATGTGTGCCCACCTAACAGGGATACCGGTAAACTCATCCCGGGTACCCCACCTACCGGGACCGATCAGTACATATTTTCTCTCTTCAACACAGAGAAGCTTATTAAATTCCAGTATTTCTGCGGCAATTTCCTTGGTTCTGGTCCGGTCGAAACGATTGATGTCGACATACAAAACATCACTGATACCATTGATCCTTCCATTGCCCATCCCCCTTTGGGAAAGCAAAATCAGATTATCCTTATCAAGTTCATCAACATCAATTTCGATGTCATCCTCCCGGCGTATAAGCGGTTTCAGTTGAAGCAGATAAAAGGTGGGCCAGCCATTGTCCCCCTTATTAAGATCAATGGCAAATTCCATTTCGACAGGTGAGCCCATGGCCTGCTGAAACAATTTCATCAATACCAGCAAGGAATCGGCCATTGGAACCTGGTTGTATTTTAACAGATTGGCAAAGTCGACGACTCTTGGACCACGTGTTCCTATTCCCGGAAGAAGCACCTCATTTTCCATGTCATAAGTGGAAACACATTGATCGATCACACCATCCTTTTCAGCCGCTGAGATTGGAAATTTCCGCATGGCAGCCAATTCCCCATTCTGAAACATATCAAATTCATTGTGTGTCAGGTCGATGGCATAGAATTCCCTTTGGGTATCCCTCACCTGGTCCGAAATAGACCCAATGTTCAATGCAGGATATTTCGGACAAAACCGGAATGCCTTCTCCCCTCCCGAGACTGCCTGGCCCAGTCCCATGGCAGCCACGGAAAATCCGTCCTCCGGCTGCATGTAGGAATGGGGGTAATAGTTGTAAGATTGGGCTATTCCACTGATATCAACATAAAATTTTCCGCTATGCTCATGCCCAACCACAGGTTGAATGATGATGGCCATTTTCTCCTCTTCAATTTTGTAGTTGATGGCTTGAAAATAGGAGCGCGCATCGTTGCTAAAGACGGATGCATAGATCAATTTTATGGCATTTTGCAGTTGTTCGAACCGAATTTCCGGATTGGGATGGTTGTTCGGGATAAGGTAAGTATCGTAAACACCTGAAAAGGGTTGCAATAGAGAGTCTTCAAACAATCCGGAGGAACGAACAGCCAAAGGTTGTCCCACCTGCTGGATGTACTGCATTAACTTATCTTTCAGCGAGATGCCCAAATCTCCTGCTAAAAATGCATCCTTTATGTGTTCCTGATCGTCGGTATGAAATGCCAGTTCAAACAGGTTGTTCGACTCCAGAAACTTATCGAATTCGATGGCCCCGATGATGGAGGTAGCGGGCATCCGGATGTTAATTCCCGGAAGAATTGCCTTCATGTCGATGTTCTCCAGCAAATTGCTCATAAAGGCCAAGCCCCTCCCCTTTCCACCGAGCGATCCGAGTCCCATGCGGACGATGTAGCGGTTTCCGGCAATCAGGCTTGCATCGAAATTAATTATCCTGCCCCTGTTTTTCTTTTCACTGACATCGCTAAATACGCTAAGGATAAAAGCACGCAGTCTTTCGGGATTTTCAAAATCTTCAACTTTAAAAGGTATGAGCCGCTCCGCCATATTGATTTCGCCACGGGCCATGAGCCAGGTGGAAAATCCATTTTCCCGTGCATGAAACAACAACGACTCCATGGGCACCTTTGCCACCAGTTCTTCAAACTCATGGAGGTTTCTTGCACAGGCTATCTTGTTTCCCTTTTTATCCTTGAAAATAAAATCCCCGAATCCAAGTTTAACGTTGATAAATTCATGGATGTCATGTGTCAGCGTATCAGAATTTTTGGTAATAAATCCGGCGCCAATCGCCTCAGCCCTCTTGGCATTTTCGATATCATGGGATTGTAAAAGCAGCGGAATGGGGTACTTTATATTCTCTTTGGCATATTTTAAAAGTTCAATTCCGGCTTCCTCGTCGTTGATCCCCTCTTTTGCAAATTTCACATCCGAAATCACGCAAAGCAGAAAATCCTTGTAATTGTTGATAATCTGAACTGCATCTTCGTAATTACTAACCAATAAAATCTTTGGACGGGCCCTATACTTAAATATTTTGTGCAGTTCATCCGTTGAATCATCCGATACAAGCGCCTGCGTTTGGGTCAGAACGCTGGAAAAGAGCAAGGGCAGGTACCTGGAGTAATATTTTACGGAATCTTCAACCAACAGAACAATCCGTACCCCACCGAGCACCGTATCCCTATCGACATTCCGCTTGTCTTCGATGTATTTGATCATGGCCAGAAACATGTTGGAATTGCCATTCCAGACGAAGACCCGGTCTATTGCAGGAACCTGGGCAGCCGACCGCTTGAAATAACCTACATCGCTGTTGTTGTTGACAAGAAGGAGGATGGGTATTCTGGATTTGTGCGAGTGGATCAGTTCGGCTACCTTGAGGGGCATCACTTTGTCAACACCTGCCATGATGATAATCAGATCGAAATGGCGTGAGTTGAGTGTCTGGACTACATCCTCCGGTGTATTTACACTGGTGAAACGCGGCGCAGCGTAGAGGTTTAGCTGAAGGTATTCGCCAAATATCTTGTCTGAAAACTGCCCCTCACGTTCTATGGAGTAGGCATCGTATAGCGTGGCAAAAAGCAACACCTCCTTAACCTTGTTAGGCATCAGCTCCTGAAAGATGTCACGGTCGGTTTTCCTTCGTTTAAACAACGAAGAGATGGAAATCTGGTCCAGTTTCTCCTTTTCCATAGGTCAATACAAATTGGCCCTGAAAGGTAATATTTTTTAATATGAAAATTGGGAAATGTGAAAATGATGCCTCGCGCGAATGCTGTGCTAATTTCCACATTTTCACATTTTCAAATTTTCACATTAATTGAAGCAGATAGCGCTCTGCTTCAAGGTTCCATAACCCTTTATGATTTTTGCAGAGCCGGTCAAGTTCGGCAAAGAGCGGATCTGATTTTCCTTTCTCTGCAAAATCGGAGATGGGGGTCAGGGGCATTTCGATGTGGTTGTATATCAATTTTTTGCCTCCAGGTATTTCGGGAAGATGAAGGGTCGCATCGATAACGGCATTCAATCCCCCAATATGGGTGACCAATCCGGCTGGATCGAGTCCTTTCGACATCAGTTGGATCGCCTCCTTCATGTCTTCAGTGTTTCCGCCACTGGTTCCAACCAGATGGGTATAAGCGTAATGCACATTGTAAAAATTAATTCTTGCACTGAATTCAGGATTGCCGGGGCCTGCAAAGAAGTTGAGGCATCCGTCAAAACCCAGCAAGGCATCTGCCTGTTCAACCACAGGGGTTACCGGTGCAAAAACGAACACATCGTCGTAACCGGTGTCACCCGTCAGGGCTTTTAAAGCCTTAACAGGATCGGCAAAATTAGAAGTATTGATGTATTTTAGATCAATTCCGCGTGATGCAGCATATTCAACTGTATAGAGCGATGCTGCCCTGTCGAGCCTGGATTGTTCGATGTCTGTGACCACCAAAAGGGAGGGCCTGCGGTCTTCGCGGTTCAAAACGTAGTTGATGGCTGCCAGTCCCATCGGACCGACACCTGCCAGAATCGCCATTTTACCTCCTGCTACAATTTCCATGTTGTGGATGTACGAACCGGGGGTTAGGTGGTAATTGGCATGCATGGCGCCAATGACACAGGAGAGTGGCTCAGCCAGAGATGCCGGGTAGAAACCAGCTCCCGTAAAGGGCAACAATGCGCCCAGCTCCATCACCTCATTCGGGATAACCACATAAGTGGCATCACCGCCAATAAACCGATAGGAATAACCCGGGGCGCTCAGCACGCCAACCGGACCGCCCGCAAAGTTTATAGCAGGCTGAATCGAAAATTTATCGCCTGGTTTAAACTGGCTTTGCCATTTGGAACCAATTTCGACCAGTTCACCGGCAAATTCATGGCCAATGATGACGGGGTTTTCAGCCGCATCGTTTGGGATGCGCTTGTGATCGGTTCCCTGTGAAGCAGCCTTGTAAGAGGACATGCAGAGTGAGTCACAAATTACTTTGGCCAAAATCTCATTCTCTTTAATGGCCGGAAGTTCGAACTCCTCTAATCGGAGGTCCTTCTTCCCATATAATCGTACAGCTTTCGTTTTCATTTTTATTGTTTTTAAGAACTTACACAGAGTTTCACAGAGAAGCACAGAGTTACACAGAGATTATTATAAAAAAAATAGTGATTCATTTTTTTTTATAATTCTCTCCTCCAGTCTATTCGTCCCTTGGTCCCCTAGTCTTCATATTAATATTCCTCAGTGTAACTCTGTGCTTCTCTGTGAAACTCTGTGTAATATTTTTATCGTTCAATTCAACATATTTTGTCCACCGGTAACCGGAACCGCCTGCCCTGTCTCATACTCCTGTTCAATGATGTACAGGATTGCGCGGAATACATCCTTGACGCGGCATCCGCGACCGGCAGGAACCTGCGCCTCGTAGAAGGCTTTGACATCCTCAATCGTTTTTGCTCCGGATACTTTTCCGGCCTTCAAATATTGGACAAACAAGCCCTTATCAGGATCGCTCCAAAGCGGTCCCTCGAAAAAGTTCCCCGGACAAACGGAATTTACTTTGATCTTGTGGGGCATCAGCTCCATGGCAAAAGATTGTGTCAAACCTATTCCACCAAACTTTCCGCCTGCATAAGCAAAATTTTTGTTGCTCCCTTTCAATCCCGATTTCGAATTGATCTGGATGATATCCGTGAAATAATCCTTCCTGTTTTTCGCCTGTATTTTCATGATTGCCGAGGCATATTTAGCGCAAAGGAAATAACCCTTGTAATTGACATTGGTCATAAAATCAAAATTCTCAGGGGTCATTTCATCCAGGCTACCGGCCCTCAAGACACCTGCATTGCTGATAATCAGGTCCAACCCGCCAAAATGTTTGACTGTAGCAGTGATCATGTTTTCGACAGATGCCGCATCAGAGACATCTACCCTGACAAACAGCGCCCGGTTGCTGGTCAGCGATTCATTTAAAGCATGGGCCATCTGACTGCCTGCCTCTTCATGCCAATCGGCAATTACCACATTGGCGCCCTCCTGGAACAGCATCTCCGCTATACCTGCACCAAAACCCATTGCCGCGCCGGTTACAATAGCAATTTTGTCTGATAATCTGCCATGTACAATAGAATAATCAACTTCCTCTCTACCCAGCATTTCATCCAGCTGGGCAGCATTGGGCGCAAGCGCCACCAACCCGATCCCTCTGATCCATACATAATCGGGATAATAGGACCGCTCCTCCCTCCACATCGACAGTTTGACCTCCAAATCCGAGATAATTTCTGCAGGATTGGTCGTTTCATCGACCACCAAAATGGTGGCATCATCCAAAATATATGGTAGTTCCCTCAGCTCCTGATCGTCCTGAATATTTAAAATTGTCTCGCTGTTGTCCAAACGGATGTTCAGGATATTTTCCCTGGATGCCAGCATCCGTAAGGCGGGCAGTACTTGATTTACAATTTTATCATGCATGGTTGGTTTGATTTAGGTAGGTTATTAGGGCCATTCCGAGGGACACCAGTTGATCGCGTTTATCCAAAAACGGTTTTCCGTTTTGATCGAGATAACCCTGCCCTTCGGTGGCACAGAGGTATTGGTGGGCCGCAACCAGACAAGCTCCTTGGTAATTGATTTCTTTCAAAACCGGCGAAAGCTCCGTTTTTTTACGGGCAAAAAGTTTGATGGGCTCCATGGCAGGGGTATTGTGTTCACTGCCCAATGTTACAACAAATCCTTCACGATGAAAAAATTGTACATACTCCTCCAAAACTTCAAGGCTATTTCTGGTGGTTATAAACTCGACTGACCAGATATTCCGCTCCTTCAATATCCCGGCCGCTTGTTCTTTGGATCCTTCGAAAGGGGTGAAATTACCGTTGTTGTCGTCAGCCAGGAAAGGATAAGTTGGAATACCGCCCTGGTTCAATATCATTTTGCAAACCATTTCCGATTCCAGAAAAGCGGCAGCCGGTTCCGGGATAAAAGCAGGTCCGCCGGCTTTAAGCAGGTTGTTCCTAAGCTCGTTTTCGATGGAGGCCGGCGCATCCGGACTGGCCACAAGCGGCTTTCCACCAAATAGCTTTTGATAAAATGCAATTTTCGCGTCTCCGGTGGTATATTGCTTTTCGACAGCTTCCCGTAAAGCTTTGGCCAGATGGCGTTCGCGTACCATTCCTTTGGTCATTGTTGAGCGGATCTGCTCAAAGTCAAGGAGGAATCCGGCACCGATAGTGGTAAGCAGATCATTTAATTTTCCGCACATACCTGCCACATGTTGATTGGATTCGTTGCGAACCGTTGCCAATGCCGAGGCAAAAGGTTCGTCCATTTTTGGAGGAAAGGATAGCCCCTTGCCGCTAAGATAAGTTCTACCGGGATTTCCTGGATCGTTGACTTTCAACCCGGCAAGCTGGTCACCTTTGTTTAGACTGATGTATTCGATGTTGAAAAGTGGGAAAATACCCCTGGCTGCAGCCTCTGTTGCCCATTCGGCATAGCCGTCGGTGGAATAAAAATCGTTTATTCCCATCACCTTGACATCCTCATTTACTGCCATATCAAGCGCTTGCGGGATATCCCGAAAGGCGCTAAAGGAATAGGGAGTATGAAGGTGTGCATTGACCGAGGGTATAGTATCGGCGCTATTTTTTTTGTACCAGTTTAACATTTCGTCCCTACCGGGAAGGCGAGTCCAAAAATCCATTTCGTTATTTTTTCTTCTTTTTATATTTTACCAATTCCGTCCGATAAAAAGAGACGCGCTCGGATCTAAATTCGTTCGCGGACGGTTAGCTACGCCTATCTTCTACCCGGGGTACCGCTCCTTCGTCGCTTTACCCCGGGCTATTGATATTTAACCCTTTCAGGGTATGATCTCATCTTCAATATTTCCATTTTTTCTCACTCTCTCATTTTCACATTTCCACATTTCCCAATTTTCACATTTCCCAATTTCCACATTTCCATATTTTCCAATTTTCACATTTAAACTCCCATCTTCGCCCTTCTGATCTGCTCCATGTCGGTGAAATTTTCACCCGGCACAAAACCGGCCAGCGGAACGATTTTTTCGTGGATGGCATCCAGAAACCAGCTCGGTTGCGGGAAGAAGGCCTCCTCCAACTCGTATGCAGGGGTAATCCAGTTTCGCGATCCGACAACTACCGGAGGGGCATCGAGGTAATCGAAGGCAAGCTCGGTAATGTTGCGGGCCAGGTCGTTCAGGAAGGAACCGCGACTGGTGGCATCACCCGAAATCAGGATGCGGCCGGTCTTCCTGACAGACTCAATCACCGGACCATAGTTAAATGGAACGAGCGACCGTGCGTCGATAACTTCCGCCGATAGGCCATACTTCTCCTCCAATATTTTAGCGGCATCAAGGGCACGGTATAAGGTTGCACCGATCGTCAGGATGGTGACATCTTTACCAACTCTTTTCACATCCGGTTCACCCATTGGAATTTCGTAATACCCTTCCGGGACACCTCCGGCATGAAACTGTTCGCCAATATCATAAACCCGCTGGCTTTCGAAGAAGACAACAGGATCAGTACCCTGAAGGGCGCTGTTCATCAAACCCTTTGCATCATAAGGGGTTACAGGGAATACAACTTTCAATCCAGGGATATGGGCCACCAGGGATGTCCAGTCCTGCGAATGCTGGGCACCATATTTAGAGCCAACGGATACCCGTAAAACGACCGGCATCTTCAGCACATTGCCACTCATCGCCTGCCATTTGGGCAACTGGTTGAACACCTCATCGCCGCAACGACCGAGGAAGTCGCAATACATGATTTCCGGGATCACCCGGCCGCCACACATGGCATAACCAATGGACGTTCCAACGATGGAGGCTTCTGAAATCGGCGAATTGAACAGGCGATGGTATGGAAGCGCCTCTGTAAGCCCACGGTAGACGGCGAATGCGCCACCCCAGTCGCGGTTCTCTTCACCATAAGCGATCAAAGTCGGATCCTTGTAGAAGCGGTCGATGATGGCCTCAAAAATTCCGTCACGCAATTGATATTGCTTCATTTTGGAGAAGGGCTTTCCTTCCGCATCAAAAGCAAAGCGCTCTTTTTTAGCCAATTGTGCTACTCTGGCATTATCTGCCATGGCATGGTTGACCTCAACCGGACGATCTTCCATGGAAATGGTCGGTGAATTGGAGAAGATCATCTCCCCGATTTGTTCCGGATGCCGGCGAATATCCATGCGTGGAGAAACGCTTTCATCGATCGATACTTTCAACAATTCGACCATCAACGCTTTGATCTCATCCCAAATACCATCCAGTTTTTTCTGATCTGCGACACCTGCTTCCACCAGGTTTTTGGCATAAGTATGGATGCAATCCTGGTTCTGCCAGGCCTCTACCTCCTCCTTCGAACGGTAGGATGATGCATCCGAAGGTGAGTGGCCGCTGAAACGGTAGGTTAATACCTCCAGCAAAACAGGCCCCTTCTTCTCCTCAATAATCTTTAATTTCCTTTTGTAAGCGTCAATAACAGCAAGTGGATTGTACCCGTCCACCCTTTCGGCATGCATCTGGTCGGGGTTGACTCCGGCGCCTATGCGGGCAGCCATCCCGTAACCCATCGTCTCACCGGCCGTCTGTCCGCCCATGCCATATTGGTTGTTCATGATGTTGAATATCACGGGTAGTCCGCCTTTCATCCCATCATCCCAGAGTTGGGTAAACTGGTCCATGGCCGCGAAGGAGATCCCTTCCCAAACCGGACCACAAGCCATCGAAGCATCTCCGATATTGGCCACAACCACCCCTTTTTTGCGGTTCACTTTTTTGTAAAGCGCTGCTCCAACAGCGATATCGCCGCTTCCTCCCACGATGGCATTGTTAGGATAAACGCCAAACGGGGTAAAGAAGGCGTGCATGCTTCCCCCCAAACCCTTGTTGAAACCGGTCTCACGGGCAAATATTTCGGCCAGCGTACCGTATATCAGGAATTTACGACCAAGTTCCTTGACAGTTCCCTTGAAATCCTTTTGCACAATTTTCAGAATGGCCCCTTCAAAGAAAGTTTCCATGATGTGCATCAATTGCGCATCGTCCAGTTTTTGAATGGCGCTCAACCCCTTTGCAAGGATTTCGCCATGGCTGCGGTGTGAACCGAAGATAAAATCGTCGACCGTCAGGGTGTAGGCCATCCCGACAGCAGAAGCTTCCTGACCAATGGAAAGGTGCGCCGGACCCGGGTGGTCGTATGGAACACCACTATACTCACCGGTTGTTTTGATGAGGTTTAGCATGGTTTCAAACTCGCGGATCACCACCATGTCGTGGTAGATTCGGACCAGCTCATCGTTGGAGAAATTTTTAGTTTCATCTTTGATGGTCTTCTTGTACTGATTAACAGGAATCGGCTTAAATGTTATCTCGCCGGCTTTTCTTGCAACACTGGGGTCAATAAACTGAACTTTAGGCATAAGAATGAATTGACAATTGACAATGGAAAATTGACAATTGGGTTAATACAGATTTTAATTGACAATTGACAATGGAAAATTGTCAATTGCACTTATTATTATGTTATGAACTTAATTTTGATTCTTCAAAACTGATTGAATTTCTAATACCAAATGGATATCTTGTTCATTGTCAATTGTCAACTGTCAATTGTCAATTCAAAATCCAAATATCGTCTCTTTAAATATTTCTGAAACAGTTGGATGAGGGAATACGACCTCCTCCATCTCTTTGAGGGTCATCTCCATTTCGATGGCCATACTTGCGCCGTAGATCATCTCGCTGGAGGGGTTGCCAAGCATGTGAACACCCAGCACCTCGCCGTACTTCTCCCCTACCAGTACTTTACAAAGACCGCTTCCGCCCTCATTTTCAGCAATGAAACGACCGGCATAGGCCATTGGAAGCTTCACACTCCGGTAGGCAATATTTTGTTCTTTGGCTTTCTCTTCCGTCAGACCAACACCCGAAAACTCAGGATTGGTATAAACAACCCCGGGAATTGCGTTGTAGCGCATCCGGTCGTTTCTTCCTGTAAGATTATTGACAACTACTTCGCCTTCGCGACTGGCTGTGTGCGCAAGCAACGAGAATCCGGTTACGTCGCCGGCTGCATAAACATTGGGCACATTGGTCTTCATTTTTTCGTCCACTTTGATGCCACCCCTGTCGAGTTCGACACCCAGGTTCTCAAGGCCAAAACCTTTGGTTATTGGCTTACGACCAACGCTTACCAGGATTTTATCTCCGGAGACGGTCTCTTTTTTACCGGCTTTCTCAAAGATCACTTCATTGCCTTTCACTTCAGTAACTTTTGATGAAAGGTGGAAAGTGATCCCTTTTTTCGCGTACATCTGGCGCAACATGACACTCATCTCCTGGTCCATGCCGGTCAGGATCTCATCAAGCATCTCAACAATGGTCACCTTTGTTCCCAGGGAGTTGAAAAAACTGGCAAACTCCATGCCGATGACACCTCCTCCAATTACAACCAATGACGCTGGCAGCTCTTTCAATTTAAGGATCTCACGGTTGGTGAGAATTGTTTCGTTGGGTGTCCCAAGTCCCGGAATTGGTGGAACAAAAGCTTCTGACCCTGTGCAAATCAGCAAATTAGTCGCTTCGATCTCCTCGTCACCTGCAGTGATGGAGATACCGGAAGCAGAACGTCCTTTGATGTAAGCCTCATTTTTGAGAACGTCAACGTGATGCTCTTTCATTTTCAATCCGACGCCACCCACCAGCTTTTTAACCACTTTCTCTTTTCTCGACATCATCTTGCCGAAATCGAAAGTTACCCCCGTGGCTTCAACGCCATATTTCGAGGCGCCGATGGCATTGTCATACATTTTTGCACTGTACAGCAAGGTTTTAGTAGGGATACAACCTTCGTTCAGGCATACGCCGCCCAATTCACTTTTCTCGATCAGAACTACTTTGAGTCCTTTGTGTCCGGCGCGTTCAGCTGCTACATATCCTGCAGGCCCACCACCGATAATTGCCAGATCGTAATTTTTACTCATGGAGAAATTTCTTAATTGTTAAAGTTCAATGGTTAAGTTTTCGATTTCTGTTGCAATTTGTTTCAAAAATCGGGTAGCTTCTCCACCATCGAGCGCCTGGTGGTTGTAGGTAAGGCTCAATCCAAGGTGCGGAACGAAGCCGTAAACGCCGTCTCCAAGATCTTTAGGTCTTGGTACAATGGTATTTACACCAAGAATGGCCGTTTGAGGAAGATTAATAACAGGAGTAAACATTTCAACTCCGTAATTTCCCAAATTGGATACAGTAAAAGTAGCCGCTTCCGATGCCAGCAGGTCGGGATTGATGCTTCCGTTTTTACAGGCAGCTGCCACTGTCTTCAACTGATTGGACAATCCCTGAATGGAAAGGTCATCGGCATTCCGGATAACCGGTACCATCAATCCACGATCGGTATCAACGGCAATACCCAAATGAACCTTTTTAAAATATTTTATCGAGTCATCCATGAAATGGGTATTGACCTGCGGATATTTTTTCAAAGCTTTGATCACCGCGAAGCAGATCATGTCGTTGAGGGTTATGTTCGTTGGATAACCTTCGCCGACCGCTTTCTTAACCACTTTGCGCAAGTGGCTGATTTGACGTGCATCGGCCGAGAGATGATGGGTCAGTTGTGCAGAATTCTGCAACGAGCTGAGCATCGCTTTGGCAATCAACTTGCGTATATTGGACAACTTTTTGATCTCAAATTCATCGGATGCTACTGCATCGGATTGTTTCAAATCCTTGGCAGTTATAGCCCCGCCCAGACCGCTGCCGGTACAATTGGTGCAAAGCTGCTCCTCCTCTGCCTTCATTTTAGCTAGCGGTGTGATTTTCGGTTTGGTGGCCAAATATACCAGCAGGTCCTGTTCCAGTATTCTTCCGTTTGGACCGGAACCTTTGATCCCTGTTGTGTCGATTCCCTCTTTGGCAGCCAGGGACCTGGCGCGCGGAGATATAAAACTACCCTCAGCCGTTGCAGATTCGATGGTTTTGGTTGTGACCTCAGGCTTTTCTTCCTTGATAGCAACAGTTTCAGAGACTACTTTGACCTCTGGTACAACTGCCGAAGGAGCTGATGCCACAGTTTCGCCTGCATCTCCTATAATACATACCTCTTTCAATACCGGAACTTCATCACCAGATTCGTAGTGAAAGGCCAAAATGGTCCCATCCACAGGTGCGAACTCCTCGAATGATGCCTTGTCGGTTTCATAAGCAAAGAGAAGTTCCCCTTTGGAGACTTTATCCCCAATTTTCTTTGGTATCTCGGTTAAAATACAACTTTCTACAGATTGCCCCTGTTTGGGCATGATCACAATGGTTGCCATGTCACATATTTTTTACAAAACTAAATAATTCAACTTGTAAACACAAGTATCTATGTAAAATAATTCTTAAATTTTAATTTAATATTCATAACCATCTGATTAAATGCAATTTAACAAATAAAGCAAAATTATTTCTTGTAATTACATTTTTTTCAAACTAAAATATTTTATCTTTGCTGATTGAAGATAAAATAGTTAGATGGAATACGCAACGGGTCTACCGCAACACAGCAAGGTTTACGAAATATTGAGACAGCATATCAACGAAGGTGTGTATGTGGAGGGGGATTTGCTCCCTTCCGAAAACGAGTTGTGCGCGCTGCACCAGGTTACCAGGCCTACCATCCGGAAAGCGCTGGACCGTCTTGCCAATGAGGGATTTATTGTAAGGCACCAGGGAAAGGGAAGCATCGTAAAAGGGGCGCCAAAAGGTGTAGGAATTTTGGCCATGAAAGGAACGACCTCGGCAGTCGGAAAAGAAAACCTTCTTACCAGAATTATTGTCGAGCCTGAGATTCGAAGCTGGAGTGAAGCATTTTCTTTCTCCCTCTCCAAAGTTGAATTGGAATCGGGCTGTATTTACATGGAGCGTCTCCGGCTTGTAAACAACAAAGCTGTATTTTTTGACATTACCATGATACCCAACATCAACCTTCCAAGGTTCATTGGAAGAAACATGGAAAACAAATCACTCTTTGATGTCCTGAGAAAAAATTACAGACTGGAGGTCAAGGGTGGGGAACAGCGCATCCTCGCGATCACTGCGGATGAACGGTTACAGAAATTTTTCGGGGTACCGGCCGGTCATCCTGTCGTGCAACTCAATCGAAAAATCGAGACCAACCGTTTGGGATTCTGCCTTTATAGCCAGGTCTTTTGTAATACGGATGAGTTTGTACTGAGCGGAAACTTCTAAAACGATTGATTAATAAGCTTTTCCAAAGTTCGAGACTTTTTTTAGTAAGCTTTTCAAAAGTTTGAGCCTTAGTGGCAAATATTTACTGAATTTAAAACTTTGGAAAAGCTATTAATATTTATAAACCATTCAGTTCAAAGATCGCTTCAATCTCCACGGCACAGTTTCCCGGCAGGCCGGATACACCGAAGGCACTTCTGGCGCCAACGCCATGTTCAGTGCCAAAAACCTCCTCCATCAGTTCACTGCAACCGTTGATTACGTATGGATGTTTGTCAAAATCAGGCGTTGCATTCACCATGCCAAACAATTTGACCACCCTTTTAATTTTATTCAGCGATCCGAGTTCGTGACGCAGTGTCGCCAGAATGGCCAACCCGGCGGCGCGTGCTGCCAGTTTACCCGCTTCCATGTCCAAATCATCCCCCACTTTTCCATGAATAAGTGTGCCATTACTTGTGGCAGAAACATGTCCGGAGAGATAAGCCAGGTTGCCGGCAATTACCATGGGTTTGTATAGTCCTTTGGGTGCAGAAACCGGAGGTAACTGCAGTTCCAATTCTTCGATTTTAGCTTCGTAATTCATGTTTATTGAAGTATTGATGAGTAAATGTACAGATTTGTTAATGTGAAAATTGGAAAATTTAGAAATGTGAAAATAAACGAAATCTAAAATTCTTAAAGCAAGTCGTTTTGTAATAGCAGTACTACCGTGGAAACCGTAAAAAAGACGACCATGGTAGCGGCAATAACAATAACTTCCAGTTCATTGTGGGTAAGCTTATTTCGTTGATATGGGTGAACAGGAAAGGCCCTGTCTTCCGCCAAAAGAAGCAACCTGTACACTCCCCAACCAACAAATGTGCCCAAAAGAATTCCGCCTAGGATGTCACCGGGATAATGAACACCGAGATAGATTCTGGTGTAGGCAATCAGACAGGCCCACGGATAGATGAATATAGCGTATCCCCTGCTTCGGAAGAGCAACGTAGAGAAGGTGGCGAAAGAGAAGGCATTGGCGGCATGCGCCGAGACAAAACCGTACAAACCGCCCGTTGTAAAAAAGATGTGAGCCAGCGGTTTCACTGCAGAGTCCTGGGATGGCCGCAACCGCATCACGCCATGTTTCAATAGGCCTGCAATCTGATCGGAAAGCAAAACAATCAATACCAAAGAAATAATGACAGGAATGGACTTCCTGCCGTATTTTCTGATGATCAGGTAGAGGGTAACACCATAGAAAACGATCCAGGTAGAGGTGAGTGTAAATAGGGCCATCACATGATCCATGAGCTCATTGTGAAAACCATTCAGGAAAAAGAATGCAGATTTGTCCCAATCGGAAATTGTCTGTATTACACCCATATCTCGTCTATGAATTTAGAAGTTTCCATATTTCATCTTTCAATTTTACAATTCCATCACCCGTTACCGATGAGATAAAGGTATGGGGAATATCTTTGAATTCCTTGCTTATCTCCTTCATCAGCTCTTTATCGAGCATATCTGATTTTGAAATTGCCACATATCTCTGTTTATCAAGAAGCTCAGGATTAAACATATCCAATTCATTCAGTAAAATATCCAGCTCTTTCCTGTGATTTTTACTATCTGCAGGAATCAAAAAGAGCAAAATAGAGTTACGTTCGATGTGACGAAGGAAACGCAATCCCAGTCCACGTCCCTCGTGCGCTCCCTCGATAATTCCCGGAATATCGGCCATCACAAAGGATTGATTATCCCGGTAGGAGACAATTCCCAGATTGGGAACCAGTGTCGTAAAAGGATAATCAGCAATTTCGGGTTTGGCCGCCGAAACCACCGAAAGCAAGGTTGATTTGCCGGCATTCGGAAATCCGACCAGACCTACATCGGCAAGGATTTTCAGCTCCAGAATCTTCCATCCCTCCTCTTCATCCTCACCGGGTTGTGCGTATCTGGGAGTCTGGTGGGTAGCGCTCTTGAAATTGACATTGCCAAGTCCGCCCCTGCCACCTTTCACCAGGATATTTGTTTGATCGTGTTCGGTGATCTCAAATAGTACTTCACCTGTTTCAGCATCCTTGGCCACGGTACCCAGCGGTACTTCCAGGATGATATCTTCCCCATCCTTGCCATGACTGCGTGAAGCGCCACCGCATTCGCCCCATTCGGCAAATATATGCTTGCGATATTTGAGGTGCAAAAGCGTCCACATCTGACTGTTACCACGAAGGATAATGTGCCCTCCCCTGCCTCCATCGCCACCATCGGGTCCGCCTTTCGCAGCAAATTTCTCCCTGCGAAAGTGTTTTGATCCCGCTCCGCCATGGCCTGACCGACACATGATTTTCACATAATCCACAAAATTTGTTTCTGCCATCGCTCCTTTTATAGGTTGCCGCAAAGGTACACACTATCCCCGACTATCGGAAACGATCGAAGATAGACAATTTTTTTGGTTCACAATGCCGATTCATTACCTTTGGCACTTACTAACAAGTTGAGAGTTGAAAGTTGAAAGTTGAAAGTTGAGAACTGGGCACTGGGAAAATGAGAATATGGGACTGTTAATTAAAAACATCTCATCTAATCATCCCATTTTCTCATCTTCTCATTTTCTCATCTTCTCATTTTCTCACCCTCTCATTTTCACATTTTCACATTTTCATATTTTTCTTTATGGTTCCCGTCTGGAAAGAGAATTTCAAAATAACATCCTATCAAGTTGATTTTCAAGAAAACATCAAGCCAACCAACCTGATGCAACTGTTTCAGGAAGCTGCTGGAAACCATGCACAACATTTGGGCGCCGGGTATGCTGCACTGGTTGAGCAGAAGCTTTTTTGGGCCTTGTCACGAATAAGGGTAGAAATTCTGCAATTGCCAAAATGGGGGGACGAGATACATATTGAAACATGGCCTTGCAGTCTGGTCGGTCCCTTCTTCAGACGTGATTTTATATTTTACAACAGTCAGGATGAACCCATTTGTAAAGGTGTCTCAGGTTGGTTGTTACTGAATGCGGAGACGATGCGTCCGCAGCGTGCAGAGCGGCTTACCGCCGACTTGCCCTTTAACGAAGGCAAACTTGCCCTGGAGACTTTCCCCGATAGGTTAAACGGGACGGCCGAGACAATCATTTTCAGTAAAAAAATCCTTTACAACGAAATTGATGTCAACAACCACGTAAACAATACGCGGTATCTGGATTGGGTGATGGATTGCTTCGGCAGCGATTTCTACCGGACCAATGAGTTAAAGAGTTTTACCCTTGAATTTTTGGGCGAAATGCATTGGGGGGATGAAGTTGAACTGTTATCCGGGCAGGATGGCGCCTCCTTTCACATCCAGGCCTTGAACCGGCAGACCGGCAAGGTTGCTTTTAAGGCAGATGTCGATTGGAAAAAGGACTAAAAAATTTACACAGAGGATATATAGCCCTTCATTGAAATAGGTTCAAACCTTGATTTTGTTGCCTTTTCAATTATTCAATTGAGGAACTTCAGAGGACACAGAGAGAAAAATCGCAAGCGATTTTTAAACTCGGCGAACTTTGTTTTCACTCTAAAATTTAAGCAATAGATCAAATATAAAGGCAACTATAAATCCTGATTATTAGTAATTTACTCTCTGTGTAATAAATATTTTGCTGTCACCAAACTTATTTGAACAATCTAGAAAACCATTTGGCCCGGCCTTTGACGAGGGTCATTCCCTTTTCGATAAGGGTGTTGTCAAAATCGTGAGAAAACATCAGTTCGGAGGTATCGTTGGCCGAAGAAGTGTAGACCAGAATAAAGCTGAAGTGCTCAAAATGTTTGGCCATTAACCTTGGAATACTTTCTTGCGCTAATTTGTAGGATACCCCCCCGCTTCGTGGTAACGGAATTATTATCAGGTCTGAGGGTGACAACTGCTGTCCTAGGTGATGAAATTCCTCCCAGTTGGTAAACACGGCATGCTCAATTTTAACAGAAGTCCTTTGTTGTCTGTGAAATATCTCAACTTGCTCAAATGTTTGCGGGGAAGCCAAAAACAGACAGGAGAGATCCAGAGATTTTCCCATTCGGAAAATCCGGCTCAACCAATTCTGAAAACCAAATTCGCGGTCGGCGAACTTGGGGCAAATGACCACAATTTTTTTGTAGAGGTTGAGGTTGGAATGTATGCTGGCAACCCAAATCGTTTGCTCTGTATTCTCGACGATGTATTTGACATTGTTGCCAAAAAGCATTTCGGAAAATTGGTTCTTCATGGCAAAACCAAGAATGATCTCCGTAGCAAATATCTCTTTGGCCACCCTCTTGATGCCGGCAGTAACCTTCTGGTCAATGGTGGTAATGATCTCAACCTTTTGGTCGATTGCGGCGGCATGAATGATGGCTTTCTCCAGCATTCTCTTGGCCTCGATCAGTTTCGATTTTGCGGTATGGTCGTCATCCACCACGGATAAACTCACTATTGGGAAACGGTTTTTGGGCAGTTTAATGGCAATGGCCAGATCAATCAGCCGCTCCATAGTCCCCGGATTGGAGATTGGTACCAATATTTTTTGTTCCGTCAGGGGGGGCAAATGTTGTTCCTGGTAAGCATCCCCTTCGATCAGTATCTTCTTTGCCGCATTCTCGGTTACGAAAGAGGCTACAAGACAAGTAACCAGAATCAGTACGATAGTCCCATTCAAAACATTTTCATCGACAATGCCCATTTTGAAACCCACCATAATGATAGCCAGGGTAGCCGCGGCGTGTGAACTGCTCATACCAAATATCAACCGTCGCCAGATGGAAGGAAATTTGAAGGTAAAGGTGGTCATTGCTGCCGCCAGATATTTCCCGATAATCGCTACGACGGTCAATGTACCGGCTATAATCCAGGCCATTGAACCATTGCCTACTACCTTTAGATTGATCAACATCCCAACGCTGATCAGGAAAAAGGGGATAAAAATGGCATTCCCGACAAACTCCAGACGGTTCATTAGCGACGAAGTTTTTGGTACATACCTGTTCATGGCGATTCCTGCCGCAAAAGCGCCAATGATAGGTTCCAAACCAGCAACTTCAGATAAAAATGCGGC
>Ga0265297_10001669_pt1 | contig 50527 bp, 48 predicted proteins | sample Munlanlwell13791_FD_192502 | JGI IMG/M metagenome (GOLD analysis project Ga0265297, IMG submission 192502) | Leachate microbial communities from a municipal landfill in Southern Ontario, Canada - Leachate well 137-91 | ecosystem: Engineered > Solid waste > Landfill > Unclassified | place...
TGCGCCGCTCCAGCGGCGCGAAGTCAACTACACAATTTTATTAAAGGTAACTACGCAATCATGTTAGATCCCCGCTTATTCAGAACCGAGCTTGATTTTGTTAAGGCACAGCTCAACAGGCGTTCATTCGATTTTAACCCAGAGTATTACTCCGAGTTGGAAGCCCGGCGCAAAGACATCCAGGTTAAAACCCAGGAATTACAAAATGAACGCAACAGCAGCTCGAAAGCCATCGGCATCGCCAAAGCCAAAGGCGAAGACGTGCAGCCGCTGTTGGATCAGGTTCAGCATTTGGGCGACGAGTTGAAAGCCGCGGAAACCGAATTGTCCGATATTCAGGCGAAAATGACCGCCCTGATGGAAGGCATCCCCAACATCCTCGATGAATCCGTGCCGAACGGCAAGAGCGAAGACGACAATCTCGAAATCAGCCGCTGGGGTGAGATCCCGAGCTTCGATTTCGAGCCCAAAGATCATGTCGATTTAGGCGCGAAGATAGGCATGGATTTTGAGCTGGGCGCAAAAATCGCCAGCGCAAGGTTCGTCGTATTAAACGGGCCGCTGGCGCGCCTGCAACGAGCCATCATCCAGCTGATGCTCGACACCCATACTACCGAACACGGTTACAGCGAAACCTACGTGCCGTTCCTGGTCAATGCCGACAGCTTGCGCGGCACAGGCCAGCTGCCCAAGTTTGAAGCCGACCTGTTCAAGGCCAGCGATGATCCCGCCTTATACCTGATTCCGACCGCCGAAGTGCCGGTCACCAACATCGTCAGGGACGTGATTATCGACGCAAAGGACCTGCCGCTTAAATTCGTCTGCCACAGCCCCTGTTTCCGCAGCGAGGCCGGCGCCTACGGCCGCGACGTAAGAGGCATGATCCGCCAGCACCAATTCGAAAAAGTCGAAATCGTGCAAATCGTTGCACCAGAAGATTCAGTCCGTGCTCATGAAGAGTTAACCAGTCATGCGGAAGCCGTGCTGAAAAAACTCAACCTGCCTTACCGCAGGATGTTGTTATGCGCAGGCGATACCGGCTTTTCATCAAGCAAAACCTATGACCTGGAAGTCTGGCTGCCGGGACAAAACACCTATCGGGAAATATCATCATGCAGCAACTTCAAAGACTTCCAGGCGCGCCGCCTGCAAGCGCGCTGGCGCAACCCGGAAACCGGCAAGCCCGAGCTGGCGCATACCCTGAACGGCTCAGGTCTGGCGGCGGGCAGAACGCTGATTGCGGTCATGGAAAATTATCAGGATGCAGAAGGACGTATCCATATTCCTGATGCATTGCGGCCTTATATGGGCGGGTTGGAAGTTATTGGATAGCCGTGGCATGCAGCTTTTGAGCTTTCAACTTAACACAGGAGACAGTTTAAGGTTAAGCCGTTCGTGGTGAGCTTGTCGAACCATGAACGGCTTAACCTTCCACTCTTCGACAAGTTCAGGGTGAATGGTTAAGCTTTGCCACTTGTCAATATTTAAAAATTGAGGCTAACACCATGAATACAGCAGAAAAGATTTATCAGGGTGTACAGGATTTTCCAGAGCCGTTGGCTTTAGAAGTTTTGCATTTTGTCGAGTTTTTAAGACTTAAAAATCAACCCTCAATAAACCAGGAATTAGAGCAAAAAATTCAGCAGGGAATTAATCAGTCTGACAGCGATTTGGGGATTACAGTAGACGATGAGTATGTTGATAAGTTAAACCAACGGGTTCAGCAACGGCTTGATGTATCCCGGACAAACTGATGGCGTATCAAGTCATCAAGCTGATGAAGAGCAAGAAGAATTAGGCCGTAAAAAGGAGTCGTATAATTGTTAACAGCGGTTGAACAAACAAGATTGAGGGTGTCAAAAAATACCGAGGCGAAACGAAAATCGCAACTCGGTCAATTTCTCACGCCCGCTAGAACGGCTCAGTTTATGGCCGGTTTGTTTATATCGAAAGACAGCCTTGACTGTCGTTTGCTTGATGCCGGTGCCGGCATTGGTTCGCTTTCAAGCGCATTTCTTGAGCGGTGTATTGCTGATGAATTGACTTTTAGAAAGGTAGAAGTAACTGCCTTCGAACTAGACAACCTTATCCACGAAGAATTAAATGACTTGCTTTCAAGCTACAAGAACAGACTGCCGCTTGCCTATGAAATATTGGGTAACGACTTTATTGAGCAGGCTGTCAATAGAATACAATTTGATTTTGGCAATGGATTTACTCACGCAATCCTAAACCCACCCTATAAAAAAATCAGTAGCAATTCCCGCTACCGCCTATTGCTTCGACAGGTAGGGATTGAGACAGTAAATCTCTATTCCGCTTTTGTCGCCTTGGCTCTGGCAATGATGGAGCCGGGTGCGCAGATCGTTGCGATCATTCCGCGTAGCTTCTGCAATGGGCCGTATTACCGGCCTTTTCGCGACTTTATACTTGAGCGGGCTGCAATTCGACGCATACATCTGTTCGGCTCGCGTAGCAAGGCATTCAAGGATGATGATGTGCTGCAGGAGAATATTATTGTGTTGCTTGAGCGTGATGGGCAGCAAGGTGACGTGACGGTGACTACATCGACCGATGACAGTTTCGCTGACCTCATAACACATACGCATCCATTTGACCGGATCGTGTTTCCCGACGATTCAGAACGTTTTATTCATGTACCGACTTCGCCAGAGCGCAACGTCATCGAACTTTCAAATGCAATTCACTGTTCGTTGGATGACGTTGGCATCAAGGTGTCGACAGGGCCGGTTGTCGATTTTCGGTTGAAAGAGTATCTCCGTGATATGCCGGAACCGGACACTGTGCCGCTGTTGTACCCCGCGCACTTTGCCGGGCAAAATATCGAATGGCCGAAATTTGGCATCAAAAAGCCAAATGCTATCCAGCGTAATTCCGAGACGGAAAAGTGGCTGTATCCGAATGGTTTCTATTGCGTGGTTCGTCGTTTTTCATCGAAGGAAGAAAAACGGCGAATCGTTGCCAGCGTTGTGCAGCCGGCAACTTTTGGCGATGCCCAAATGTTGGGTTTAGAGAACCATCTGAACGTGTATCACGAGAACAGGCATGGCTTGCCGGAAGCTCTTGCGCGTGGTTTGGCTGTATACCTCAACATGACCGGCGTTGATGAAAACTTCCGCCGTTCGAGCGGGCATACCCAAGTTAATGCCACCGATCTTAAGATGATGAAGTACCCAAGTCGGAAGGTGCTGATTGCGCTTGGGGAATGGGCAAAGCGCTGCGGCGAGCCTACGCAGAACATGATCGATGAGCAATTGGATAAGTTGAGCTCATGACGGCAAAAAATAACAGGCATATCGGCGAGGCTCATAATATCCTCATTTCTCTTGGTTTACCGCGTGCGCAACAGAACGAACGATCTGCGTTGTGTCTGCTGGCAATGCTGAATCTGGTTCCCGGCAAGTCGTGGGTGCAGGCTGAAAATCCGCTTGTCGGTATCACTCCAATCATGGATTGGTCGCGTGAGCATTACGGCAAGGATTATGCCCCAAACTCACGAGAGACGTTTCGACGCCAGACAATGCACCAGTTCGTTGATGCTGGGATCTCTCTCTATAATCCTGACAAGCCGGATCGACCGGTGAATAGTCCAAAGGCTGTTTATCAGGTCGCCCCCGCTGTACTGACGCTATTGCGTAGTTTTGGCACAGCCCAATGGCACGACAATCTGGCGACTTACCTATCTTTGAACCAGACGCTGGCGGCAAAGTACGCAATGGAGCGCGAGCAAAACCGCATCCCGATGCAGGTTGCACCGGGTAAGGAAATTACCCTCAGTCCGGGTGTGCATAGTGAGCTGATCCGCGCCATCGTGGAAGACTTTGCCCCGCGCTTTGCGCCCGGTAGTGTGTTGATCTATGCCGGTGACACTGGCGACAAGTGGGGATACTTCGATGCGGTCTTGCTGGCCGAGTTGGGTGTTGATGTCGATTCACACGGCAAGATGCCTGATGTGGTATTCCACTTCGTCGAGAAAAATTGGTTATTACTGGTGGAGTCTGTCACAAGTCACGGGCCGGTTGATGGCAAGCGTCATGCGGAGCTGGCGCAGCTGTTCGCCGGATCAACTGCTGGACTTGTCTATGTGACCGCTTTTCCCAATAGGACGATCATGGGTCGTTATCTTAGCGAAATCGCATGGGAAACCGAAGTGTGGGTGGCGGACGCACCGTCGCATCTTATTCATTTTAACGGTGTGCGTTTTCTTGGGCCGTATATTTCCTAGTTTTCACGTATCGTGTATGGAAACAGGATGTAGTGTTTGTCTATGATGGTATTATCCTCACAGACAACAGCAAGCTTGTTATATGACCTACTTTGGTATATTTTCTATACCATGATTAAATTTGAATTTGATGAAAACAAGAGTCACTCAAATCTTGAAAAGCATGGTATTGATTTTGTGGATGCTCAGCAGCTTTGGGATGATGCTGATTTGCTTGAGATCCCGGCAAAAACAGCAGATGAACCACGTTTCTTGGTTATTGGCATGATTACCGGAAAACATTGGTCTGGCGTGATTACATACCGAAATGATTGCATAAGAATTGTGTCCGTTCGCCGGTCACGAAAAGAAGAGGTAGTCTTATATGAAAGCTGATGAATTCGATAAAAAATTTGATGAGGGTGGCGATATTCTGGATGCTTTGGACTTATCCAAAGCAAAGAGAACTATGCACGATCAGAAGCGTGTGAATGTTGACTTTCCCGCTTGGATGATCGAATCCTTAGATAAAGAAGCCGACCGGATCGGTGTGACGCGTCAGTCCATCATAAAAGTATGGTTAGCTGAGCGCCTTGAAGAATTGGCGGCTAACAAAGCATTGCAACAAGCAAGTCGCTGAGTTTATTGCTTTATCACTCCAACTCAGGAGCGATGTAAAACTCCGAGCGATTGCGTCTGTCGAATCAACGCAACCGCGTCCCGCTCATCGCATCGTAAATAGCGGTTTCCTGTGCCAGCTCGCCGACTTTGCCGTGAACGATAAAAATATCGGCATCGGCATCGGCAAAGGTTTTTAGCAACTTTCTCGATTCTTTGATGGCGGGCCGGGTCGTCGGGTTGGCGCTGGTGGATACCAGCGGGCTGCCGAATTGGGCGCACAAGTCTCGGGCCACAGGGTGATTGGTTACTCTGACGGCCAGGGATTTATGTTCGCCTTTAAGCCATTTCGGAACCCAGGGCTGGGCCGGAATAACCCAGGTCACAGGGCCGGGCCAAGTGGGGGTTATGCGGTCGATGATGGTTTGGTTTAAGACGAGGTAGGGCCGCAGTTGCTCCAGGGATGAGGCGATCAGTATCAGGCCTTTCTCTATCGGGCGTTGTTTGATGTCGAGCAGGGCCATGACCGCCGCTTCGTTGAGCGGGTCGCAGCCTAAGCCGTAGACGGCTTCCGTGGGGTAAGCGATCACTGCTCCGGCTTTGAGATGGCGGACGGCGTTTTTTATTTTGAACAGGGAGTGGTAGGGCATTTTTTAGTTTACCGGGGCTAAGTTGCTTTTGCTTTGAACTTATTCATCACGCCATCAGTGCCTCATTCAATTCGCCGCGCCGATAAATCACTACCCCGACGCGATCAATATGCGCCTTTAAGTCTTCATGTTTCAGGCTTTCGTAATGCGTTACGTCAAACAGGTAAGGGGTGGGCAGGTTGTCCAGTGCTTCGAGCAAGTCCGCCGAGCAGTCGGTAGGGCTGCTGAAGGCCAGGTCGATGTCGGAGCCTCGTTCATAATTGCCTTTGGCGCGAGAGCCGTAAATCTTGACCCAAACAATTTCCGGATATCGCTGCAAGCAAGCCTGAATAGCCGCCAGAGTCTCCGCGCTTAAACCGAACATCAAGCCAGCCTTGCGAGCAGGTATTGATGAAGTTGCTCCAGCCCTCCCATATAACGCTGGCAAATATGGCTTACCGCTTTGAGCGCGCGGGACTCGTCGTAAGTGTGGGCCATCAGGTTGCGGTCTTCAAGCATGTCTATCCACAGCTGGCCGTCGATGATGATGTCGTTGGCAAAAGCCTGTTTGATGACTTCCCGCGGCAGCTTCACGTCGATGCCGTTGTACTTGAGGTAGTCCTTCATGGTTTTCCATGACAGCTCAAAGGTCATTTCAAACGCCTTGATCAGCGCCATTTGGATCAAGTCATTGTTGGGAGTTTGCGCGTTGGCCTGTACGGCGTGCTGTAGCCTTTGATAAGCCGATTGCAGATTTTCGTAGCGTTGTTTCCAGCGGATGTCTTGTTGTGTGTTCATGCGATCAGTGCCTCGTTGAGTCCGTCCAGCAGCGACTCCATTTTTGCTCCGAACAGTTTGGGCTAAGTGGGTTCGTTTCCGTTTCGCGAAGCTGGAGCTTCGCCATTAGCAGTTCCCAATCTGGAGAGACTGTGAAAGTATTGTAAAAGCCGGTTTAAAAAACTTTTTTCAAGTTATTGATTTTTTTAGATAATTTCTGGATTGCAAACCTAGGTTTGCACTCCAAATTCTTAATGCTTTCACAGCCTCTGGAGATTGGGAACCAGCCGAGTGAGCCGAATGCCGACGCTACTTAGGCCCCAGTACATCCGCCGGATCGCCTTCATACGGCGTTGCGTATTTGCAGTCTTTTTGCGGACAAACCTTTTCCACGCCGCGCCGTTTGGTTTCCTTGACGGTTAATATAGGCCACGCGCATTCCGGGCAGCTTTCTTTGATCGGCGCGTTCCATAATGCGTAATCGCATTTCGGGTATTCCGAGCAGGAATAGAATATCTTGTTGTTCCGGGACTTGCGCTTGAGGATGTTGCCTTTCTTGCATTGCGGGCACTCGACGCCGGTGTCTGTCGGTTTTTCCAAAGGCTCGATATGTTTGCATTTGGGATAGCCGCTGCAACCGATAAATTTGCCGTAGCGTCCGGTCTTGATCACTAAAGGCGATTCGCATTTAGGGCAGACGCGGCCTTCCACGACTTCGGGCTCGTCGCCGGCGCCGCCATCGTCGTTCAGGTTGCGGGTATAAGAGCACTCGGGATAGTTGGTGCAGCCGATAAACCGGCCGTTCCGGCCTAAACGGATCGACAGCGGGCTGCCGCAATCGGGGCATTTTTCGTCGATGGCCTCCTGGGTGACATCCTTGCGCTGGACGCTTTCTTCTTTTTCCTGAATCAGCGTGGTGAAAGGTTGCCAGAAATCGCGCATTAACGGTATCCAGTCTTTTTCTCCCCGCGACACAGCATCCAGTTCGTCTTCCAGGTTGGCGGTAAAATCGTAATCGACGTATTTGGTGAAATGCTCGGTCAGGAATTTGTTGACGATTCGGCCGACATCGGTCGGGTAGAAGCGTTTGCCGTCCAGAGTCACGTATTCGCGGTTTTGCAGGGTCGAAATAATCGACGCATAGGTTGATGGACGTCCGATACCGTGTTCTTCAAGGGATTTTACCAGGCTGGCTTCGCCGTAGCGTGGCGGCGGCTCGGTGAAGTGCTGTGCGGCATTGATGTCGTTAAGCTGGACCGGGCGGCCTTCTTCCATCGGCGGCAGGAAGCTTTCCTTGTCGTCGCTCTCGTTGCTGTCGTCTTTGCCTTCCAGATAGGCGGTCATGAAGCCGGGATGGGCGATTGTGGAGCCGGTCGCCCTGAATACGTGTTTGCCGTCGCCGCAGGTCAAGTCGACGGCGACCATGTTCAGCGTCGCATGAATCATCTGGCAAGCGATCGTGCGCTTCCAGATCAGTTCGTAGAGCTTGAACTGTTCGATGCTCAGGTGCGCTTTTAGCTGGCTCGGCAAGTACCTTGGATAAGTCGGGCGTATCGCTTCGTGCGCTTCCTGGGCGTTTTTCGATTTGGTCTTAAAGACTCGAGGTTCTTTCGGCACATTCTCGGCGCCGTAGTTTTCGGCAATTAGCGCGCGGATTTCCTCGACGGCGTCTACCGACAGGTTGACCGAGTCGGTACGCATATAGGTGATCAAGCCGGCGGTTTCGCCGCCTATATCGATGCCTTCATACAGTTGCTGGGCAACGATCATCGTGCGCTTGGTGGTAAAGCCCAGTTTGCGCGAGGCCTCCTGTTGCAGCGTCGAGGTGATGAACGGCGGGGCAGGGTTGCGTTTTTGCTGTTTCTTCTCCAGCTTGGCGACCATTAATTGGCCGTCCGCAGCATCCAATAAGGTTTGCTTGGTTTTTTCCGCCAGCTCTTCATTGGTGATGCTGAATTGCGTGACTTTTTCGCCGTCAAACTGGGTCAGTTTGGCTTTAAAGGCTTGATCCTGCGCGGTTAATGCTGCATCGATAGTCCAGTATTCGCGGGATTTAAAGGCTTCGATTTCAAGCTCGCGCTCGACGATCATACGCAAAGCGGGGCTTTGTACGCGGCCTGCCGACAAGCCGCGGCGGATTTTTTTCCATAACAGCGGCGACAGGTTAAAGCCGACCAGATAATCCAAAGCACGGCGCGCCTGTTGAGCATTGACCAAATTGATCGCAACTTCCTCCGGGTTGGCGATGGCTTCGGTGACGGCTTTTTTGGTGATTTCATGGAACACAACCCGGTACACCGGCTTGTCTTTGAGCAGTTTTTTTTCTTTCAATAATTCAAGCAAATGCCAGGAAATCGCTTCCCCTTCTCTATCAGGGTCGGTCGCCAGATATAAGGCGTCCGAGGCTTTAAGGGCTTTGCTGATGGCTTGTACGTGTTTTTGGTTGCGGTCGATGACTTCGTATTTCATTGCGAAGTCATGATCCGGGTCGACAGCGCCTTCTTTGGGGATCAGGTCGCGCACATGTCCATATGAGGCCAGAACCTGAAAATCTTTGCCTAAGTATTTTTCTATGGTTTTGGCTTTTGCAGGCGATTCTACGATGACGAGATTTTTACTCATTTATTTAAAAGGATGAAAGGCGAAGGGCTAAAGACGAAGGGCGAAGGGCTAAAGGCGAAAGTGTACGTTTTTTTGCCTTTAGCCCTTCGCCTTTCGCCTATTTTTTAATGCAAATAAGTTGGGATAAGGTCATAGACTATATCTTCCATTCTGGAGAAGGCGATTTCCTCATCCGGTTGGCTGAGCAATACCATCAGCACTATCCATTTTAGCTTTTCCATCGATATTTCTTCATTTTCCAGCGCCATGGCCCGGTCGATGACAATTTCCCGGTTGGCTGAGTTCAGGATGCCGCTGTTCTCAAGAAATATAAGCAAGTTGCGGCATTCAAGATCCAGTCTGGCCTTTTCCTGAGTGCAGAAAATGCGGAATGCTGGCGAGGCGGATGCTTTTATCGCCCGTTGCAGGCTAAGCGACTCCAGCCAGTCGAAAGCTTTATTGACTTCGATTTGTTCAAAGCCTGCTTCCAGCAATTCCGTTCTGACGACATCACTGTCTGGAAGTATTTCAATTTCATCTTCCATATAGTTTTCGAATAAATACATCAGGACATCAAAAATATTTTCTTTCATGGGCTCTTGGTTGGTTATTTGATTCGAGTATAGCAGCCGCCGGGGGTTGCCTCTATGTAACCTTGCAGTTCCAAAATCAGTAACATTGACGAAATAACTTCGACGGATTCGTTGGCGTTTTCAACCAGAGTATCGATAGAAGTTGGGCTAAACATGACAAGATTCAATAATGTTTGTTGCTCCAGGTCAAGTGTTGATTGCATCGTCGGTGGGGTGAATTTTTCATCCTGTTGATTATATTGATTTAGTTCTTCAAGAATATCTTGGGTTGTTTCGACAAGTTTTGCCCCTTCGCGGATTAACGCGTTGCAACCGCGGGCCAGCGGGTTATGAATGGAGCCGGGTATCGCAAACACTTCGCGGTTTTGTTCGAGCGCCATCCGGGCCGTAATTAGCGAGCCGCTTTGTTTGGCGGCTTCAACCACCAGCAAGCCTTGGCACAGGCCGCTGATAATGCGGTTGCGTCGGGGAAAATGGTTGGCTTTGGCGGTCGTGCCGGGCGGGAATTCCGAAATTATCGCTCCGGTATTGACGATTTCGGTGGCCAAGTCCTTATGACAGGCAGGGTAGACACGATCCAGCCCGGTTCCGGCTACCGCAACCGTATAGCCGTTAGCCTTTAATGCGCCCTGATGGCCGGCTGCATCAATGCCTAAAGCGAGTCCGCTGGTAATTACAAAACCGTATCGGCTCAGGATTTTGGCAAAGTTAAAGGCGATGTCCAGGCCTGAAGTCGAAGGGTTGCGGCTGCCTACGATTGCAATCTGCGGCAGCGATAGCAATTCAGGGTTGCCGCGCACGAACAGAATAGGCGGAGGGTCGGCGATTTCCTTTAACAGCGGCGGATAGTCCGCGTCGTCGAGGGTGATTGCGCTGTTGTTGTCTTGATTCAGCCAGTTCAGGTCGTAGTCGATACGAGACCAGTCAGGGTTCCTGATCGCATTGACGATGTCGCTTTTCAGGCCCAAGGCGCTCAGTGCGGATGACGATTCCGCAAATAATTGTGCGGGCGTATGACTTTCGAGCAAGCGGAGGAATGTTCGGCAACCGATTCCGGGCGTGCGCAATAGCGCAAGCCAGTATTTTATGTCTAGGCCGGTTTGTTGTGAGGTAATGTTCAGGGGGTTTGGACTTTGTCTAAGACATGAAGGGCCTGGGTCGCTTTCATGACCAGGGCGTAACTGACGCGCTCAAACGGGCGGAAAACCATCAGCGTGCCGGCGACTTCATCGGGAAGGGTAACGGTATCGCTTTTAGTCGGGCTGTAAAAATCTCTGACAACCTTGCCGCTTTTATAAATATCCAACTCGTGTCCGACTAAAAGGCCGTCTGCGGCGCCTTTGTTTATGACGACCACACTATACCGGCCGATTTGGGAAACGCCGCCCAGTACACTGATAATGCTGCCTTTTACACTTTGCTCAGGCGGACGGGGAAAATAATTTAACGCAATATCTTCCTCGGTATTGGGCATGGTCCGGTCGCCGGTGCGAATTTCTCCGGCTGCTTTGGTTACGGCCAAGGTTGCAGGGTCGCCGGTTTGTTGCAATAAGCTGTCGGCGATATATTGCGCTTCATAGCCTAGGATTTCCCCGCTTCCCGGGTCGATATAAGTTTTTCCCGGCCGGTAAATGGTGTGTGCCGGGTTTTTCGAGTCGGTTATCGAACGGACGTAAACATGGTCGCCGGTTCCCGCAATGATATGCTCGCCGGCAAAGGCGACAATATAGGGCGCATTGGTCAGTTCATCTTCACCGACTACTTTGGGCGATGACAGGTAACTTGCTATGGTTTCGACAGGAATTAACCGGATTGCTTGTTTTAGATTGGTTTCCCGGATGCAGGGCAGTAACTTGCCATCTTCGGCGACGGCGAAGTCTTTACGTCCGTATTTATAGTCTTCTTCCCGAAGCACGCAGGGAGAATTGGAGACGGCTTGGGTCTGGGGCAGCTCGCTTCTGGAAAGACTGAGCTGCGGTTTGCCGTCGACCATCGAAAAATAAAGCGTGTCGCCGGGATAAATAAGGTTAGGATTTTTAATCTGGGAATTGCGGCTCCACAACTCAGGCCATTGCCAAGGATGCTTTAAAAACTTACCGGACAGTTCCCATAATGTATCGCCTTTGACGACGGTATATTGGTCGGGGTGGGACGGGTTTACTTGTATTTCATCACGGGCTGTCCATGCCGGTGTCCCTGTGGGCGCATTGCGTGCCAATCCGCTCCAGGCGGATTGGTCATCGGCCCACACGCTTAAGCTGATGAGCAGAGAAGCGACCAATCCTGTGAGTGTTCGAAAAGCCATTTGGGGTCCTGAGGAGTCTTTTTATGCTATGTGAATTCAAAGTTTAGAGGAATTCAGATAGAATTCCAGTATTCAATTATTATAGTGGAGAGTTTGTTGAGTATTCTATCTATTCTCGAGTTTCCGGATGAACGGTTGCGGAAGAAGGCGGCAATCGTAAAAACGGTCGATGATAACGTCAAAAAATTGGTCGATGATATGCTTGAAACCATGTACGAATCGCATGGCGTAGGATTGGCCGCAACGCAGGTCAACGTGCATCAGAGGATAGTCGTCATTGATGTCAGCGAGGAAAAGGACAGTCCGTTATGTTTAATCAATCCTGAGATTATTGAAAAAGACGGGGTTAAGGAGTCCGAAGAGGGCTGTCTTTCGGTACCCGGTTTTTTTGAAAAGGTGAACAGGGCAGAACATATCATCGTGAAAGCGCTCGACAAGGAAGGAAAGTCTTTTGAATTAAGCGCCAGGGATTTGCTGGCCGTATGCGTTCAGCACGAGTTGGATCATTTGGACGGAAAACTGTTTGTTGATTATATTTCGCCGTTAAAACGGCAGCGGATTAAGAAAAAATTGGAAAAAATTCATAAAAAGGAAGTGGGTTGAGTATGAGGATTATTTTTGCCGGAACGCCTGAGTTCGCCGTGCCTTGCTTGCAAGCGTTGCTGGACTCCGAGCACGAGGTTTGCGCCGTTTACACCCAGCCCGACCGTCCGGCGGGCCGGGGCCGCAAGTTGCAGCCAAGTCCGGTTAAGGAGCTGGCGGTAACTGCCGGAATCCCCGTTTATCAGCCGCTTACGATGAAGACCGCCGAGGACTTGCAGCAGATTCGCGCATTGAATGCCGATTTGATGGTCGTGGTCGCTTACGGCGTGATTTTAACGCAAGACGTTCTGGATGCGCCCAAGCTGGGCTGCATCAATGTGCATGCGTCATTGCTGCCGCGCTGGCGCGGGGCCGCGCCGATTCAGCGGGCATTGATGGCCGGTGATCAAAAGACCGGCGTGACCATCATGCAGATCGTGCGCAAACTCGATGCCGGCGATATGCTGCATAAGGAAGAATGCGAAATCGGACAGGCCGATACGGCCGGCGATTTGCATGACAAATTGGCTGCGTTGGGCGCAACCGGACTGTCTAAAGTGCTGGCGCAGATAGAGGCCGGAACCGTTCATCCCGAGCCGCAGGACGAGGCGCTGGTGACCTATGCCGAAAAACTGGAAAAAAGCGAAGCGGCTATCGACTGGATCCAACCTGCTGCGGATATAGCGCGAAAAGTAAGAGGCTTGAATCCGTGGCCTGTCGCGCAGACGCTTTGTCAAGGCAATGTGTTGCGCATCTGGCGGGCGGCGGAAGCGGATGATTCGTCCGTACAGATGGAACCCGGCACCGTGCGTTGTGCCGATAAACAGATGGACGTGGCGACCGGCTTAGGCTTTTTAAGGTTATTGGAAGTGCAGTTGCCGGGCGGAAAACGCATGCCCGTCCAGGCTTTTTTGAGCGCTCACGACGTTAACGGAGTACAACTAGGTTGAACACCCGGTGAATACACGATTAGTCGCGGCCCGGGTATTGTCCCGTGTTTTGCAAGACGGACAGTCTTTAACCGCCGCCTTGGATAATGCCTTTCCGGCCATAGAATCAGGTAAAGACCGGGCTTTCATTCAAGCGCTGTGCTATGGCGTTTGCAGGCAATTTCACCGGCTGGACTTTATTTTAAGTCAATTACTGGATAAACCGCTAAAAGATGCCGACGTTAAGGCGCTGGCTTTGGTGGGTTTGTACCAGCTTAAATTCATGCGGGTAAAGCCCCATGCGGCAGTGTCCGAAACGGTTTTGGCCGCGCGCAAAAAACCGTGGGCCAAGTCGCTGATCAACGCGGTGCTCAGAACCTATCTGCGCGAGCAGGAAGGACTTGAACATAAGGCTGATAAATTCCAGGCCGCAGCGCTGAGTCATCCCGATTGGCTGATCAAGCAAATTGAGCGGGATTGGCCGGAGCAGGCGTTAAATATTTTCTTGGAAAACAACCGGCAACCGCCGATGGTGTTGCGGGTCAATCTGGCGAAAACCAGCCGCGAAAGTTATCTGCAACGACTAACCGGGCAGGATATAGCGGCCCAAGCCGTCAGCTTTTGTCCGTCGGCGATCAGGCTGGACAAGCCGGCACCTGTGGAGTTGCTGCCCGGCTTTGCCGACGGGCTGGTTTCCGTCCAGGATGCCGCCGCGCAACTGGCGGCCGGATTGCTGGATGTGCGGCCGGGACAACGGGTGCTCGATGTGTGCGCCGCGCCGGGTGGAAAAGCGGCGCACATTCTTGAAACTCAACTTCAGCTGAAAGAGTTGGTTGCTGTCGATATAGACGGGGCCAGAATGCAGCGGGTCAGCGAAAATTTGCAGCGTTTAAACCTGCAAGCCAAACTGGTTGTCGGCGATGCGGCAAAGCCCGAAGAGTGGTGGGACGGCCAGCTGTTCGACCGGATTTTACTGGACGCGCCGTGTTCGGCCTTGGGCGTTATTCGCCGTCATCCCGACATTAAATTATTGCGCAGAGCCGAGGATATTGGGCAATTGCAGGTTTTGCAAAAATCCATCCTGCAAGCCGTCTGGCCGCTATTAGCGCCCGGCGGGTTATTGCTCTATGCGACCTGCTCCATTTTGAAGCAGGAAAACGAGCAACAGGTCCAAGCTTTTCTAGCCGGGCGCAACGATGCGGTCGAGTCGCCTATAGAGGCAGACTGGGGGAGCGCCGGAGCATGCGGGCGGCAGATTTTTACCGGTGAATCGGCAATGGACGGGTTTTATTATGCGCGCATCGGCAAACAATAAGTCTTTATTGCTGTATTGTTTTTTGGTCTGGCTGCCGCCTGCTTTAGGTCATGCCGACACGCCTGTCCCGAGCACATCCGAAGTGCCTGTCCTGAGCCGAGTTGAAGGGTTCGGCGTGGTGGTGAAAAATGCCGAGATTGCTTTGCAAGGCGATAGCTATGTGTTGGCTGCGGATATAGATTATCAGCTTAGTCCACGGGCAAAGGAGGCGTTGCAAAACGGTGTGCCTTTGTATTGGGATATACATGTCAAGACGCAACAGCATCGCGATTTTTTTTGGGACAAGACGCTGAGTAAGTCCGCTATACGTTACCGCATTCAGTATCACGCGTTGTTGAATATGTACCGGGTCAGGAATGAGGGCGGCGGGGAGATATATAATTTTTCCACGCTGTCTGCGGCGCTTGATCTGATGTCAACGATACGTGATTTTCGCGTAATGGATAAGGCGTTTTATGAGTCGGGAAAGCGCTATGCGGTAGGCATAAAAGTAACGCTGGACCGGGACGCTCTGCCTTTACCGCTCCGCCCGGTCGCCTATGCTAACCCTCAATGGTACTTATCCAGTGATTGGACATTATGGCCTTTGACAAAATAAAACCCCCCGTCAGTCTATCCATATTAGCGCTGTTTGGCCTGATTTTGCTGTTGCTGCAGCTGATGAGTTCGGCAACGCAGGAATCTTCAGAACTGAGCGCGATGTATTCATGGCTGTTGTTGGTCAACGCGCTGGGTTCGGTGGTGTTGTTGGGACTGGTTGGGGCCAATATTTATTCTCTGGCGCGGCAGTTAAAAAAACGCGAGGCGGGGTCGAGGCTGACCACGCGCATGGTGTCGCTGTTTGTTGTATTGGCTTTGGCTCCTGCGGCTATTGTGTTTTATTTTTCGATGCAGTTTCTGCATCAGGGGATCGATAGCTGGTTTAATGTCGAAATAGACCGGGCGATGGAGGATGCGCTGGAGTTGAGTCAGGCATCGTTAGATCAGCGGATGCGCTGGCATTTGCGGCAAACGCAGCAGTTGACCGGGAAGTTGGTCGAATCGTCGGAAACCCAGGCGACGTTGGAAATAGAAAATTTGCGTCAACTTTCCGGGGCCTCCGAGATGACGCTGTTCTCCCGGCAAGGCAGGATTATTGCATCAAGCAGCATCAATCCCAGCGATATTTTGCCGAGTTTGCCGGATGAACATATCTGGTTGCAGCTGCGGCAGAATGCGGAATATGTCGCCTTGGCGCCGGTGCGCGAGGATGAATTGATGATCCGGGTTATCGTCGCTATTAAGTCAAAAGAGCCGCAATATTTGCAGGCTTTATATCCGGTGCCGGTAAGAATCGCCGATTTGGCCGACTCGGTCGAATTCGCCTTTGTGCGTTACCAGGAGATGCATTTTTTAAGGCACTCATTAAAGTTGAGTTTCTCCCTGGCCTTGTCGCTGGTTTTGTTGATGAGTTTATTGGCGGCTATCTGGGTGGCCTTTATCAGTATCCGTAATATTATCGCGCCGGTAAAGGCGCTGGTTAAGGGGACGCAGGCGGTGGCTTCAGGGCATTACGACCAGGAACTGCCGGTCATTGCCCAGGATGATTTGGGCTTTCTGGTGGAGTCTTTTAATGAAATGACGCACCGTATCGCCAGAGCCAGCGATGAAACCCGGATGGCCGGTATTGAGGTGGAAAACCAACGGGCTTATCTGGAAACGATATTGGCGAATTTAACGGCCGGCGTGATCAGCTTTGATGCGGGCCATAAGATACGCACGGCGAATCAGGCGGCTTACAGGATTTTCCATATTCATGTGAATCAGTTTGTCGGGCGGACTTTGCTGGAATTGGTCCAGGGTTATGCAGAATTGGCCGAGCCGTTAAAATCGATTCAGCGCTTATTGGAGCAAGCCGACGATATATGGCAGCAGCGGATCGCCTTTTTAGGCCCTAATGGCCGGCAGGAATTGTTGTGCCGAGGCACGCCGCTGTTTTCCCAGGAAGGTTACCGGGTCGGGGCGGTGGTGGTTTTTGACGATGTAACCGACCTGATTCAGGCGCAAAAAAACGCAGCTTGGGGGGAAGTGGCGAGAAGGCTGGCTCATGAAATCAAGAATCCGTTAACACCGATACAGTTATCGGCGGAACGCTTGCAGCACAAGCTGGCTGACAAGCTGAACGACGTTGACGCGGGTATGTTGCAGCGCTCAACCACCATCATCGTGCAGCAGGTTGAGGCGATGAAGGAAATGGTCGATGATTTTTCGGAATACGCCAAGCCGTCCAAGAAACAGACCGTGGATATCGATTTGCCCGCATTGGTTCAGGAAGTGTTGGCGCTTTATGCGCTAAAGTCGGGGGTCAAATTTAAAGCCGATTATGATACCGGTTTGTTGATGATTAAGGGGGATCCGGTTAGTATCAGGCAAGTGCTGCACAACTTGATAAAAAATGCGCTGGAAGCGATAGATGCTAATGGCGTGATTGAAATAAGCCTGCACCGGGTGCAGAAAAATAATACCGATTTTATCGAAATAGCGCTTTACGATGACGGGCCGGGCATTAAAGACGAGCAAATCGAGCAAATCTTCGAACCTTATGTAACCACCAAGGCCAAGGGAACCGGCTTGGGATTGGCGATAGTCAAAAAAATAATAGAAGAACATGGCGGTGCGATATGGGTCGACACCAGCCGTAAAGTGGGAGCTGGATTTATTATCCAGTTTCCGGCGTGTAATTTTTGAGATGTCGTAAAGTTATGAATGCACACATACCACGTATATTGGTTGTAGATGATGAGCCTGACATTCGCCGCTTGGTCTGCGAAATTCTTGAAGATGAGGGCTATCAGGTTGCTACCGCAGAAAATGCCGGTGCAGCACGGGAATTAAAAAAATCCAATGCTCCCGATTTGATCCTGCTTGATATTTGGATGCCGGATACCGATGGCATTACCTTGTTGAAAGAATGGGTGGCCGAAAAAGCCCTGCTTTGTCCTGTGGTGATGATGTCGGGACACGGTTCCGTTGAAGCTGCTGTCGAGGCCACCCGGTTGGGGGCTTATGATTTTCTTGAGAAGCCGTTGTCTCTGGCAAAATTATTATTGATCGTGGAAAGGGCTTTGGAAGCCAGCAGTCTGCAAATAGAAAATGCAGGGCTTAAGCAGCAGCTGGCCGCCGATATTGAACCGGTCGGCAAGAGCGCAACCGTTGCGCGAATCAAGGATCAATTAAAGCGCTTGGCTCAGCATGACGCCAGGGTGTTATTTTCCGGTGAGGCGGGTGTTGGCAAGGAAATGTACGCGCGATACCTGCACAATAATAGCGCGCATCGGGACGGTCCCTTTGTCGACGTGGCGGTAGGCAGCATATCGCCGGAAAATTCGGCGGTCGAATTTTTCGGCAAAGAGGATGGGGGCAAGATTTACCCGGGCTTATTGGAAAGGGCGCATAAGGGAACGCTGTTTTTAGGTGAAATCGGCGGCATGGATAAGGAAACCCAACTGAGATTGCTTGGCGCTTTGGAATCAAGTTCGTTTTTGCGGGTCGGCGGCAGCGAGGCGGTTCGCGTCGATGTCCGTGTGGTGGCCTCAACCCGGATCGCTCTGGATGAGGAGGTCAAGGCCGGACGGTTTCGGCAGGACTTGTATTATCTGCTGAATGAGGTCTCGCTGGATATTCAACCGCTTCGGGAGCACAGTGAAGATGTGCCGGCGTTACTGAGTTTTTATGTCGATTATTTCGTCAGTCAGGATCGATTGTCTTTTCGGAAATTTTCGATGGCGGCGCAAAACTTTTTGCGCAACTACAGCTGGCGTGGCAACGTTCGGGAATTGAAAAACCTGGTGCAGCGCTTGATGATTTTGGGTGCCGGGGAAGATATAGAGTTGGATGAGGTGAAGGCAGCGTTAGGGTCGGTCATGAGCGACACCGGTACATCTCAAACAGTGCCTGAGTTTTTTAATTTACCGTTAAAAGAGGCCAGGGATCATTTTGAGAAGTCCTATCTGGAATATCATTTTGAAAGAACCGGCGGCAGTGTGGCAAAATTATCGGCCGCAGTAGGCATGGAACGGACACATCTTTATCGCAAATTACATTCGTTGAATATAAAATTATAAATATAAAGCATCGCCCTTGAATATAAATCATAAATAAACTTGAAAGATATGGTAATCCTTAGTAAAATTTCGCTCTTTATATTGAGCCTTTAACAGAAAGCCTAAGCAACGATGAAAACATTTAGTGCAAAGCCAGCAGAAGTTAAGCGTGATTGGTACGTGGTCGATGCAGAAGGAAAGACGCTTGGTCGTCTTGCTTCTGAAATTGCGCTTCGTCTTCGCGGTAAACATAAACCAGAATACACACCGCATGTTGATACCGGTGATTACATTATTGTAGTGAATGCAGAGAAGATAGGCGTTACCGGCAATAAAGAACAAGATAAATTGTATCAGCGCCACACAGGTTATATCGGTAATCTCAAAACCGTTACCCTGGGTAAATTAAGAAAAACTTTCCCTGATCGTATTCTTACTACAGCAGTTAAAGGTATGTTGCCTAATAATCCGCTGGGTCGTGCAATGTTCAAGAAATTGAAAGTTTATGCAGGTCCTGAACACGATCATCAGGCTCAACAGCCACAAGTATTAGAATTATAAGCGGGTAGATCATGGTAGCAGCAGCTCAGTACTACGGAACAGGTCGTCGTAAATGTGCAATAGCACGCGTTTACGCAACGTCAGGTACCGGAAAAATCACTATTAACACAAAAACTCTCGAAGAATATTTTGGTCGCAAAACTGACCAGATGGTTTCTCGCCAACCGCTGGGTTGTGTTGACATGGAAGGTAAATTCGATATTAACGTGATCGTTAAAGGCGGCGGTCCGTCAGGTCAGGCCGGCGCTATCCGTCACGGTCTGACGCGTGCGCTGATGGCATACGATGAAGCTTTGCGTCCAGTACTTAGAAAAGCCGGTTATGTTACCCGCGATTCACGTATTGTTGAGCGTAAAAAAGTCGGTTTACACAAAGCCAGAAAGCGTCCACAGTACTCGAAACGTTAATCGATTACTTCATTATGAGGTAACTCGCGTTACGCATATGGAAATAAAAAGGGCTGCATTCCTAGGATGTGGCCTTTTTTTATGGGCATTTAAAAGGGGGAGCTGTGAAGATCTCGATTGTTGTTCCTGTTTATAATGAAGCTGATAATATCGTTTCTTTAATTGAAGAGATTGTTACAGCAATGAATCAGGCTGAAGCCTATGAAATCATCTATGTCGATGACGGCAGTAATGACGGCACTGCGACAGTTTTAAGGCAGACGCAACAACATATCAAAGTTCTGAGAGTGATTCGACACCAACAAAGCTGCGGGCAAAGCGCGGCCATTCATACCGGAGTAAAGGCGGCAAACTATTCTTGCATCGCAACGCTGGATGGTGACGGACAAAATGATCCGGCTGATATTCCCCGGTTGCATGAGATATTGATGCAACAAAGAAAAATCAACAGCAATTTATGGATGGTGGCCGGGTGGAGAAATAGACGTCATGATTCCGCCTGGCGGCTTTTTTCATCGAAAGTGGCTAATGCCGTTCGTTCCCGCCTGTTAGGGGATAATACGCCGGATACCGGTTGCGGATTAAAGGTGTTTTTAAGAGATAAGTTTCTGACTTTACCGTATTTTGATCATATGCACCGCTTCTTGCCTGCACTGGTTTTAAGGGCGGGTGGACAAGTTATTTCCGAGCCGGTTCGGCACAGAGTCAGGGTGCATGGCTATTCGAAATACGGTACCTTAGACCGGCTTTGGGTAGGAATTGCCGACATATTAGGCGTGATATGGCTGCAGAGGCGGGCAAAATTACCGGAGGCAAGTGAGTGAATTTAGATAAAGATGGCGTGTGGCTTGTGATAGGTTTTCTGGGACAGGCGCTGTTTTCCGCTCGGTTTATAGTGCAATGGCTGAAGAGCGAGCGCGAGAAAAAAAGCGTCTTTCCTATCGCTTTCTGGTATTTCAGCATCGGCGGCGGTGTTACCCTGCTGGCTTACGCGGTTTACCGGCAGGACCCGGTTTTTATCGTGGGGCAACTTAGCGGTCTGTTTATTTATCTTCGGAACCTGTATTTCGTGATCCACGAGCGTAAAAATTTAAATCTGGAATAAACGATGTATCGGTTGCTGCCCGGCTGGCTTTGGCTTCTCCTTCTTTGGGGTGTTTTGATTGCCGTCAGCCTTTACGTCCGGCCGTTATTCCCGATTGATGAAACCCGGTACGCCGCCGTTGCGTGGGAAATGTGGCTTAGAAATGATTTCCTGGTCCCCTATTTAAATGGCGAGGTTTACAGCCACAAACCGCCGTTGTTATTCTGGTTGATGCAACTCAGCTGGCGGCTGTTTGGCGTTAACGACTGGTCGCTACGCCTGATTTCACCGCTTTTTTCCTTGGCAACATTATTTTTATCCGGCGCCGTGGCCCGTACATTATGGCCTGAACGCAAGCGGATTGAAGCGCTTACGCCGTTGCTTTTGCTGGGGTTGTCTTTTTGGCTGGTCTACAGTACCTTGACCATGTTCGATATGATGTTGGCGTTTTTTGCCTTACTGGGCGTCTACAGTCTGTTAAAACTCGCCGAATCGCGTTTATCTTTAAAGTACTGGGCTCTGTTAGGAATAGCCATCGGCGGCGGCGCTCTTAGCAAAGGTCCGGTGATTCTGCTGCATATTTTACCTGTCGCATTACTGGGGCCGTGGTGGTTGAAAACGACTGGTTTTCGCTGGAAACATTGGTATTTGGCGCTGGTCTCTGCCGTTTTAATTGGGGCCGCAATCGCATTGTGTTGGGCAATACCGGCCGGTATTGCCGGAGGTGAGGACTATAGAAAGGCGATTTTTCTGGGGCAGACCAGCGGGCGACTGGTCGAGTCTTTTGCGCATCGCCTGCCGTGGTGGTGGTATTTGGAGATTTTGCCGTTATTGTTGCTGCCCTGGCTGCTTTGGAAGCCTTTATGGGTAGGATTACGCAAGCTCACGCATCAGGATTCGGGTATCCGTTTTTGTCTGGTCTGGGCTATACCTGTTTTTATCGCATTTTCCCTGATCAGCGGTAAGCGCATCCATTATTTATTGCCGCTGATTCCGGCTTTGGCCTTGATATTGGCGCGGGCAGTAGATGAGTTAACTGAACCTGAGCGTTGGCAGCGAGGCCACATTATTGTCATGGCGGTTTTCGGATTGCTGGGTGTGGTATTCATGTTGTTGCCGTGGATAAAGGGTGTTTACCCACGGCAGTCCGAGTTATCGCTAATCTCGCCGATGTGGGGCGGCCTGCTGGTTATCAGCGCGGTCGTTTTGGCGGTCATTAGGGCAAAGGAACTACAAGATTCGGTTTTATACATTTGCGTCGCGTCGGTTATCGCGTTAACAACCGTGTCCGGCGGCATTTTTTCAGTTAAAGCCGACCGTTACGATACCAAAATCGCGGCCCGGACAATTGCCGCTTTAATGGATCAAAACAGAGCTGTTGCTTTTTACGGCAGCAAGTATCACGGCCAATATCAATTTGCCGGGCGTATTAAACAGCCGATTACCGTCATACCGGGTTTCGCCGAGTTGTACGCTTGGGCAAAGCAGCATCAAACCGGCTATATCATCGTGACATATAGCGATGCAGAGGCATTGTCCCCATCGTTGATCAGTTACCACTATCTGTTCAGGGGTCAAAATGTAGGCTTGCTTTCCTGCCGGGTGTTGTTGGCGAATTCCGCCTCAGTGCCGTTCTGAAACCATAGATTTGAAGTATCCACAAAACCGCGTAAAAACGCCTTATACACAAAAAATGAACGAATTTAACCATTGTTTATCAGGTCAATCATGAACTGTCCGAAGTGCCACGGTAAGCGGCATCTGCAAAGTGAAGTCTGCCCTCATTGCGGCATCGTCTTTCAGAAATATTTAAAATACCATCCTGAACAAACGGGGCAACGGCTTATTCAGCCGCCCATTGTGACGTTATCTGAAGAATATGGAGCCAAGACGTCGATGCGTAATCTGTTGCACGAGACGCAGCAATGCACGTTGGCCTGTTTGATCGGCAGGTCGATTATTCTTTTGGGTCTGATTATTTGGAGTTGGCGGCTTATCGGGCCATCAATCGAAAGCAATGCAGCCGGGACCTCTTTTTTACATCAGGTCAATCTGCCTTTTCATGAAGCGGGACATATTGTTTTCAGACCGTTCGGCGCATTTATCACCTCATTGGGCGGTACGTTGGGACAATTGTTAATGCCGACCCTATGCATGGTCGTGTTATTGGTCAAAACACGCGACCCTTTTGGCGCGTCGGTAGCCTTATGGTGGGTCGGTGAAAATTTTTTGGATGTTGCGCCGTATGTGAACGATGCTCGAGCCGGACAATTGCCGCTATTGGGCGGTAATTTCGGTCATTCGTCCCCCTATGGTTTTCACGATTGGCAATATCTTTTGACTGAGTCCGGTCTTTTGCAATACGACCATGCCCTGGCTAAAACAGTGTTTGCGACAGGGGTTGCAATCATGCTGCTGGCGCTGTTGTGGGGCGGGCGTTTACTGGTTAATCGGTATAGGCGCTAAGCTCCCCGTCCAGGCTGAGCTTATCGAGGCGTTAGCGTATTCTGCAAAGTTGGTTTCGCGCCTTTTCTTAACGGAATATTTCAGCCTTTGAGCGGCTGCTTGGCGTTTCGCAATACATGACCATTGTTATCAGTTCGGCAATGTTTTCCGCCTGCATTTTTTCCATGATACTCGCCCTGTGTACGTCCACAGTGCGATTGCTGATATTAAGTATTTTTGCCGATTCCTTGTTGGAATGGCTTTTGACTATCAGGCTCAGCACCTCTTTTTCCCTGGCCGTTAAATGATTAATGCGTTCTTGTATGAGGTTTTTTTTGGTAAATTCCTCTCTGAATGAAAGATCCTTTTCAATGGCCTCATTGATCCGTTCCAGTAATACCGCGTTATCAAACGGTTTTTCCAGAAAATCGACGGCGCCCGCTCTAAATGCTTTTGCCGAGTCGGCAATATCGGCATGGCCGCTGATAAAAATGATAGGAATGTTAATATCTCTTTTCGATAATTCGTTCTGAAGCTCGTGGCCTGTCATTAACGGCATTCTAACGTCCAACAGCAGGCATCCAGGCTGTTCAGGGTCATAATTATTTAAAAAGGCCTCGGCGGATTCAAAGCTCCTGACCGCTTGCCCCGTTGATTCAATTAGAAGCGTTAGCGAGTCGCGTATCGAGAATTCATCGTCAACTAAATAGACTATCGGTGTTGGTTTATTAACGCCCATTAGGTTGGTTCCGTGTTGGTAGAGTGAAATAAAAAGTAGCGCCTTTTCCAGGTTCGCTATCGAAATTCAATGTGCCCTCATGGGCTTCGACAAGCGAGCGACTGATCGATAGTCCCATGCCCATGCCGTTTGTCTTAGTGGTATAAAAAGGCGTCAATATCTTTTGTCGTTGCTCTTCATCAATGCCGGGTCCATTGTCTTTTACCCTGATCTGTATGCCATCATTCAACGTTAGTCGGCTATGAATTGTTAACTGCCGTTGCTGCTTTGCAGGTAGGTTTTGCAAGGCTTCGATGCTATTTCTGATCAGGTTTATGATGACCTGTTCTATTTGGACATGATCGACATAGATGGGCGGCAGATTATTTTTCAGTTCAAATATCAGCTTTATGCCGTTTTGTTTGAGTTCATCGGTGCATAGACTGACGGCTTCATGAATCAAGCAATTAACGTCGGCGGTTGAACGATGTTTGGAATGGGACTTGACGAACTCCCTCATGCGATGAATGATCTGTCCGGCCCTCAACGCCTGTTGCTGGGTTTTGTGTAATATCTCGATGAGCTTTGCCAGATCGGGATTTTCAGCGTTAATAAGGTTTAAGCTGGCTTGGGCGTAACTGGAAATCGCTGACAGGGGTTGATTAACCTCATGGGCAATGCCTGAAGCCATTTCCCCCATCAGCCCCAGGCGAGTGACATGGGCGAGTTCGTCCAGGTGTTCCTTGTCCTGCTGTTCCCGGTATTTGCGTAGACTCACGTCACGCACAATATTGGTAAAATAGTGCGCATTATCGATTGAAAACTCTGCTATGGACAGGTCTAGCGGCACGATAGAGCCATTTTTGTGTATACCTTCAATCTCCCTGATTTGGCCGACAGATTCGAACGTGGAAGGCAAGCAACAATGATTCGTTTCTTTCGGCGATGACCGCATCAGTTTGCTAATGTTGTAACCGACCAGCTCCTGGGGTTTATAGCCGAAAATAGTTTCTACTGCGGCGTTAGCGGAGACGATGATGTCGGACGTGTTAACCGTGATAATGCCTTCGACAGAGGCATTAAAAATAGAGTTGAGTTTGGCTTCCCGTTCCACTAACTGATGTCTGGAGCGGCGCAGTTCTTCAACTTTTTTCATTAAACTCAGGTTGCTTGCAATCAGTTGGTTGGTTTGTTTGCGAATCGTTTCTTCCAATTGTTCATTAAGACGGGCAATGGTGTCTTGGGCCTGTTTGCATTCGTTTATGTTGTTAATGGCCAAGCATATTTGCAGTGAGTTTTTATCGTTGCAAACGACTCTTGCGTAGCATTCAACATAAGTTGATATGCCGTTTTTATCCTGTGATTGCGGCGAGTTTGTGCAAAGTTTAAAGTATTGGCATTTTGACTGAGTCGGCGACCTACTCGAATCATTGATGCCGGTGTTAAAGGTTTGGCCGGTGTTTAGGGTTAAAAGGCTGCGGAGAAACAAGTAATAATTATCCTGGTCCGAAGGATGAACAAATTCTCCAAATCGCTTGTTGATAAGTTCCTGTTTTGTATGCCCCAGCAGGGTTGACGCCGCAATATTGGCTTTTTGGATGATTCCGGTTTCATTTAGAGTCAGATAACCAACAGGCGATAAGTCATAAAGCAGGGCATAGTTATCACGGGAAGCTGTCAACTCCAGATGAGCTCGGTTTAATTCCTCGTTCTGCATTTTCAGCTCTATTTGCTGAACCTGAAACTCAAACAGCAGTTTTTGAATGTCTTCGGTGGACATTTTGGCAATATCTGCTTTGGAGTGGCGGAGCATGCTTTCTGCCTGTTTCAGGATGGCTTCACTGTGTTGACTTAGAAAAGAACCTGCTGGGCCGCCGTTAACGTTTTTAGCATTCAGGTCTCTGATCAGTGATTTGTTCATAACCAGTATCCGTTTCTGCGGGGTGGTAAAATTAAGAATGGATCTGTCCCTTTTGCAGTATTGTTACTTTTAGCCGCATGCGAGGATTAATCTTTTATTTTATGAGTCTGCTGAGAGATGAGAAAGCATACTCTGTATGCCGTTGCAATTCACCCAGTATATAATCATAAACCGATTAAGGGCTGCTTTCCAATCACTGTATAGCCCGCCCATTTTAATAACGCAATGGGCTTGCACGGCATATCCTGTCATACAGGTTGCGCTGATTATAGATGGAACCCCCATTATCCAGATCAAGAAATCATCAAGAAAAACACACCTCACCGACGCTAAAGAATCATAACGCCTGTTGATTATAAATGACGGTCGCGAAAGCGATTGTCTTAAGGCTTGGCTGTATCTCAAGCTATTGAATTTATAGAAATAAAATAAAACATAAGTGTTTGTACGAGTTATGTCGGCTAACTTGTTGTGTTAGATTTGCTGCCGTTTATACATATCGTCCCATTATTTTTTTGCCATAAAATGAATAAGGATTGATATTTTTTGGAAATGTGCAGGAGGTGAGGTTGTGATTGATTTTAATTCAGAGCAAGAATCGAATAAGGTCGTTTTTGATGAGGGCAAGTTTCGCAAAATGGTTACAGAACGGGCTTATAGTAAATTCAGAAAAAGAGGGGGTATCGGAGGGCATGACATGGAAGATTGGCTCGAGGCTGAATCGGAAATTAAAAAACAATGCTTTTACTGGTTTCATGATGAGTAATTTTTTTGATTTAAAACTATGGTGTTTATTATGAAACGAAACAAGATAACCGGGACTCTCAGCAAGGATAAATTAAAAAAACACAAACAGCGTGTTGCTTTCCATGAAGCGGGGCATACCGCGGGTATTTATTTAAACAACAAAGCCAGGCGCTTGCCGCCGGTCTTTTTTAAGATTGTCTTTAAGGGGATGAGCGGCGCGACGGACACTGATGCGAGACCTTATCAAACAACCGATGACGATTGTATTGCGCGAGTGGAAGGAGGGCGGTTAATTGAGTTTTTACCGCTCTCAATGCAGAATTTAACGGAGCATAATGATGCGAATAGGCAATCGGCAAAAGATTACATGGCTGCTTTTGATGCGGATGTCATTAATCTGCTTATTGGACCTTTAGCTGAAGCTAAATATGTCGTCGACAAAGATGACGAGCTATTTAATCGTCAGTTAATCAACTTGAAAGCCTTAAAAAATTATGGCGGCAGTTCCGATCTTGCTCTGGTTGATGAATATTTACAAAGTTTCTCTGCCGATGAACAGCAAAAAACCGATAAATTGAATGAACTGTTTACCGCAGCGTTTGACTTTGTAAATAATGATGCAAACTGGGCGGCAATCACCAAGCTGGCGGATTATATTTACGGCGCGAGTGAAAACATTATTGATTACGAAGAGGTTGTTTCAATACTTGAGCAGTCGGTCGCTCATTTTCAAAATCGAAGAAGCAAAGCAAGGCGTCATTACAATGGATGACTCAAAGAACAGTATTTTTAAGGCCGTACTCGCGTTGCTGGGTAATTTTTCATATATCTGAAAAACCTGGTTTAAGTTATCTTTTTAAACGGGAACCGGAGCGGGAATTCAATAAACCGGCCGAGAATAAAAACACCGGTTCCAGGTAAAGAAAGATTCTTTTCTTCGTATTGTTATTGATCCTGATGCTTTCACCACTCAGTTAGTTCGGCAGGCAATGGATGCTATAAGCTGGTTTTTTTGCTAAGAATTTACCGAATGAAAAAATGGCGGTTGTTGTAATGGGGAGGAATCTCGGCAACCAGTGCGTTGATCTTATGCTGTTTTTACGGTTTATCGTGTTGATCGTAAAGTTAGGTGGCAATGCCATTGCGTAGTTCAACTGTTTTTGTTGGGGCCGACCGGACTTTCGCCCCAAAAGACAGACAGGGAGACTGATATGTATTATGTACGCACATTAGATGAACCGTTTATGAATTTAATGTATAAAAAAAGGAAACAATCTGTCTACTTTTTTGGCTATTGCCATCAATAGGCCTCTTTATTATAGTTGAGCCGTAGTTTAGAAAAACCTTTTCAACTTGATACGAGGATTTACTCATGAACGACCTTTACAAAGATATTTTAATCGGAACGGTATTTATAACCGGCCTGTTGGGCTTTATTTCCGGTGAATTCATTATCTCATCTACACTATTCGCAACTGCGGCTATTGCCAGTAACGTTAACTTAAACCGTAAACGGGGCAAAGCCGGACAATTATCATGCGAATGACCCTCCCCCTATTTGAACTGATTAATACAGCGACTTGAAGACTTCCAAGGCTTAACCGGTCTTGGAAGTCTTTTTGTTTTTAACCCTCTTACCTTACACCTCCTGCAAAACCTCATCGGTTGACCGCATAAAACCGGCTTATTGAAGTCTTTTGTTTTAATAGCGTTGCTGAAGATTCACGGGTGCCGTTCGATTACCGGTTCGGCGTAGCCGCGAAAATCGCAAGCGTTTTTTTGCAAGACGATCCGGCCATGTCTTTCAACGGTTTGAATGCAACTGATTTATTTAGCATTCCCTATTCTCAAAAACCACGACTGTTTGGGTATTCACCGAATAAAAATTTTCATTCACCGTTTTTTGATCTTGTGGCGGCACAATATCATGCGGCGATTCCAGCGACGTGTCCAAGGCCAGACACCATGCATAACCGTAAATAACCGGCAGCTCAATGATAACCGGCCGGTCTGACATGTTCATCACGATGTGCAGGTCGGGTTCGTTACTTTCAATGCCCGCCAGGGTAAACGCCAGAACGCTGGACTCCGGGTCATCCCATAACGGTTTGTTAAGTTCAGTACCATGCCATTGGATTTCGGCTATTTCCCGGCCATCGATGGGTTTCCCGGTTAAGAAACGCCGCCGCATAATGGATGAATGTCTTTTGCGCAACGCTATCATCAGTTGAACGAAACGCAACATATCGGCATTTTTCTCGGTCATGCGCCAGTCTATCCAGGACAGCTCATTATCCTGGCAATAACAATTATTATTACCGTGCTGGCTGTTTAATATCTCATCGCCTGCAAGCAGCATCGGGACTCCCTGGCTGAGCAGCAACATCGTGAAAACATTTCTCGCCTGTTTTCTGCGTAACGCCAGAACGCCTGGATCTTTGGTTTCTCCCTCAATGCCGCAGTTGTAACTTAAATTATTATTACAGCCATCCTGGTTATGCTCGCCGTTAGCATAATTATGTTTTTCGTTGTAACTGAACAAGTCATACAAGGTAAATCCGTCGTGACAGGTTACAAAGTTAATGCTGTTAATGGGCAGACGCCCTTTGTGTTCATACAGGTCGTTACTGCCGCAGAGACGGGTCGCAAGTTCGTTGACCAAGCCCTTATCGCCGCGCACAAAACGCCGGATAACATCCCGGTATCTGCCGTTCCATTCGGCCCACCGATAGCCGGGGAAACTGCCGACCTGATACAACCCGGCCGCATCCCAGGCTTCGGCAATCAGTTTGGTTTTGGCCAGCTGTGCCGAAAGCTCGATACCCCAGAGCAAAGGGGGGTCTTGCAGGACCTTGCCGTCTTCACCCCGTGCTAGTGCACTGGCCAGATCAAAACGGAAACCGTCGACATGCATTTCCCTGACCCAATATTCCAGGCAGCTGATGATGAAGTTGGCAACCAGAGGATGATTGGCGTTTACCGTATTGCCGCATCCGGTATAGTCATGAAGAATGCTCTTGTTGAACTTGTCATGATGATAAAAAATGTCATCCCCGATGCCCCTGAAATTAATGATGGGGCCGTCTGCGCCGGCTTCTGCGGTATGGTTAAACACAACATCCATAATGACGCCTATGCCCGCCCGGTGCAGCGCCTTGACCAAGTCGCGAAACTCCTGCACATGGGTTCCCTGCTCCGGGGTGACGCAGTAGCCTGGATGCGGGCTGAAAAAACTGTGAGTGCTATAACCCCAGTAGTTTTTCAATCCCATATCGGCCGTGTATTGAGGGACGTCCTGCTCATCGAAAGCCATGACCGGCAATAGTTCAACGTGAGTGATACCAAGCTTTTGCAGGTAGGGGATTTTTTCAATCAAGCCTGCAAAAGTACCCGGATGAGCCACTCCCGAGGAAGGATGCCGGGTAAATCCGCCGACATGCAGTTCGTAGACAATGGCTTTTTCGCTGCGAATGCGTAGCGGCACATCGCCTTCCCAGTCATACCGGTCGTCAACGACGATGCAGCGCATCGCGTTAAGTTTGTTGTCGCCGGGCATGCATGCGGCTTTGCGGCTCCAGCGTTGATGGCTGACGGCGCGCGCCCAAGGATCAATCAGTTGCTTGTTTTTATCAAAATGCAGGCCCGCTTCACGGACCTGATTGGGGCCGTCCATGCGCCACGCATACCAAGTGCCGGTCGGCAAGCCGACCACATAAACGTGCCAGGAAAAGAAAGTCCGGTTGATTTCCTCCTGCAATACTATGGTTTGAAAGGGTTCATCGCAATCCGAGGTAGTAAACAGTAAAAGTTCCACATGCGTTGCATAACGGCTGAAAATGGAAAAATTAACCCCCTTGTTTTTAGCTATGGAACCGGAAGGGTAAGGATTCCCCGGTTTTAACTGATATTCTTTTTTTTGCATATCCTCGTCTCACGCTTTGCAATCACAAAGCTTAATAAATATTCGGGTCGTGTTTACGAACTCATAAAGACTATTATCCAAAGCCTCCGGCTAAAGGCAAAAGAATTTAGGCTAATTTTCCGTTACTTAACAACGAAAGCCAATGCTTAAAAATCAATTGTATTCATATAGGAAACTATTAGTTAATAATAGCTGATATTGTCAATCCATAGGTACGCATATATAGTATAACCAACATTGATTACTTCTTACCGAAAATTAAAGGGGCTTTAAAATGACTGATTTTCAAAGAGATATTCTAATAGGGCTGATGTTTGTTGTTGGTATTCTGGGCTTTCTTTCCGGCGAGTTCATTGTTTCAACCATCATGTTTGCAACAGCCGCAATATTCAGCAATATGCTGTTAAGTCGCAGATTGCTGGGTTAAAGTTTCTACCACCTCTTGGTATCCTGCCTCAAACAGTATCTCTCCTGTTTGATTTTTACTCCCGTTGCTTAGGCGACGGGAGTTTTTTTTGCCTTAATTTTTCGCCTGTCCTGCAAGTTAAGCCGCCGATACCGCTTTCACGATAAGGAATTTTGAGTTGGCCGCGATAATCGAATGCGCGCCGAAAAGGCGGCCAAGGTAACTGTGATAATCCAGATGCCGGTTGCCGATCACCCATAATTCACCGCCTTTGCGCAGCACCCTTTTTGACTGTTTAAACAAGCCGGCGGCAATCTGGTCGCCTACGGTATTTTGCTGATGAAACGGCGGATTGCACAGAATCAGGTTGGCGGACTCCGATTCAACCCCGATCAAGCCGTCGCCGACGCGGAAAGTCGCTTGGCGCTGTTCCCCAAAAGCACGCTGAAAATTATCCCTGGCCGACGCCACCGCCATGAAAGACTCATCGACAAAATGCACCGTCGCCAAAGGGCAGCGTTCTGCGGCGATTAAACCGACCAGGCCGTTGCCGCAACCCAAGTCGATAATGTCGCAAGCATCCTGCCGGGACGGAAGATGCTGGAGAAAAAAGCGAGTGCCTATATCGAGACTGTCGCGCGAGAATACATTGGCATGGTTGCTAATCAGGAGCTCGGTATTTTCAAGCCGGTAACAAACCGGATAAGGGCTAGGCGGAATAATCAATTCGGCATCAGGCGATGCAAAAACCAGCCGCGCCTTTTTTTTTGCCAGCGAGGTCGTCGTCGGACCGACCAAGCGCTCCAGCAGTTTCCAAACCGAGGGCGGCAGGGTCTTGATCATGCCTGCGACAATCACCCGGCTTGTAGGCGTTAAATGCGGGTGCAGGCGTATCAGCTCGTCCTCCAGCAAGGCCAGGGTTTTCGGCGCTTTAATCAGCACCAGATCGAATACGCCCTCCGGCGATTCAAGGCTGTTCAGCAAGCTGACGCTATGTTCAGGCAAGTTATTTACGGCGAGATTAAGCCGCGTGGCCTGTTGCGACAGATAGGAATCCGACATCGCATAAGGCCGGTAAGCGCTCAACGCTACGGACAGTGCGCCGAAACTGTCATTCAATATCAAAATCCGCGCGCTCGTTGCCGGACCATCCGGCAGTGGCAGCTGTTCCGCAACCGTGTCGAGCAGATATTCGTCCGCCGCGTCCCAGGCGCGTAGCAACTCCCTCGGCCGTTTCGGCAGCCGGTTTAGTTCAAATTCGCCTTGGGCAACGGTTAGATGATTGGACATGGCTCAAGCGCGGGACATGAACTTGCCGGTTTCGGTATTGATTTTGATCAACTCCTCGGGTTCCAGATATTCCGGTACCTGAACTTCCAGGCCGGTAGTGACCATGGCGGTTTTGGTGCGCCCTGATGCGGTTGCTCCCTTGATCGCCGGGGCCGTCTCCACGATCGGCAGTACCACGGAACTGGGCAGTTCAATGCCCAGCACCGCATCGTCCACCAGCAAGGCCACTATACCTTCCAGGCCTTCGGTCAGATACTCGATTTGTCCTTCCAAGTCCTCACTGCTCAAGCTGTACTGGGTGTAATCCTCCATATTCATGAAAATATAATTGTCTCCATCGATATAGGAAAACTGCACCTTGGCGCGGACCAGGTCGGCATCCTTGAAAAAATCGTCCCCTTTTAGCGACTCGTCCAGTTTTTGGCCGGTTTTAAGATTGGTGAAACGGATCTTGTACAAGGTCGATGCGCCGCGGGATGACGGGCTCTTGGCATCGACCTGTTTAACCGCATGGGGTACGCCGTTTATTTCAACCACCATGCCTCTTTTTAACTCACTCGCCTTTGCCACGCAAACTTCCTCTCGATTAAACTTGCCGGCAAAACGCAGCAAGGGTTTATATTAAAAAACAGCGCCGGATGGCCGGACTTAAGCCGCCATTAAACGGCATTATATCGTAGAATTTGCAGTTAAAGCCGCCTGCTATGCATGGCGTAACGAATTATCAGCGCTTTGGCGATCCAGGCGCTTCATCCTAAATATTAATCAGCGATAAGTTAAAAACCATGTTAAATAAAAAACCATCCCTCGGTTTCATCGGCATCGGCCTGATGGGTAAACCGATGACCTTGCGTTTGCTGGATGCGGGCTTTAGCGTCAATGTCTGGAACCGCAGCCCTGAAAAGCTCCAGCCGGTCATTGAAGCGGGCGCTAAAGCCTGCGTTTCCGTAGCCGAGTTGGTCCGTGCTTCCGAGGTGATTATCCTGTGCCTGGCCGATACGGCGGTTGTAGAGTACGTTGTACTGAATGATATTTCCCCCAACGGCGTAGCGGGCAAGTTGCTGATTGATTTATCGAGCATCCACCCGGAAAACACCCGGCAATTAGCGGCGCTGCTGCATCAAAAATGCGGCATGGGCTGGGTCGATGCGCCGGTTTCCGGCGGCGTCGCGGGTGCGGAGCAAGGCAGTCTGGCGATTATGGCGGGCGGCAGCGCGGAACATATCGAAGTTGCCCGGATCGTCCTAGCGCCGCTGTACAAACAATTGACTCACATGGGCGAGGTGGGCTGCGGCCAGATTACCAAGATCTGCAACCAGATGATCGTCGGCTGCAATGTGCTGGTTATCGCCGAAATGATGGCGCTGGCCAAACAGGCCGGTGTTGATGCGGGGCAAATACCCGTCGCATTGGCAGGCGGTTTTGCGGACTCCAAACCCTTGCAAATTGTCGCTCCCGAAATGGCGGTCGAAGCCTTTGAGCCGGTTAAATGGCGGGTTAAAACGCTGTTGAAGGATTTGAACATGGCGGCCGATTTGTCCGCCAAACAGGGTACATCAGTCCCGATGTCCGCCCTGGCCGCGCAGCTGATGCAATTGCACGGCAGCCACGGTTATCTGGAACAAGACCCTTCCACCTTAATCAAACTCTATAGTAAAACCGATGCTTAACTTTACCGCCAACCTGAGCCTGCTGTTTACCGAAGATACACTTATCGAGCGCTTCAAGGCCGCCAAGCAGGCGGGCTTTAACGCCGTTGAAATTCAATTTCCTTACGACCTATGCGCAACGGACATCAAAAACAAATTGAATGAATACGGCTTGAAACTGGTTTTGTTCAACATAGCCGCCGCCGATTTATTGCAAGGCGGCGAAGGGCTGGCCTGCGTGCCTGAAAAGCGCGACCAATTCAGGCAGGCCGTCGCTCAAGCCGTCGAATATGCCAAGCTGTTAAAGCCGGAAGCGGTCAATGTCCTGCCGGGACGTTGCCTGGACAAAACCCGCTTAGAGCAATATCTGCAAACCTTTAAGGAAAACCTGGGTTACGCCGCCGAGGCCTTTTCGCCGTTGGGCATCAAGACAGTGTTCGAAGCGGTCAACACTCACGACATGCCCGGATTTATCATCCATAGCGGTGCGCAAATGCTCGACGTGTTGGATCAGCTAAACCGCCCCGGCTTGTTCATGCAGTACGATATTTATCATATGCAAATGATGGGCGAAAAGCCCGAGACATTTATTGACGAACATGCCGATAAGATCGGCCATATCCAGTTCGCCGATTGCCCTGGACGCGGGCAGCCCGGTACAGGCCGGATTGATTTCGGCCGGGTGTTTTCAGCCATTGAGGATTCGGGCTATTCGGGATGGGTGGGGGCGGAATATAAGCCGGTTGGAACTACCGCTGAAAGTCTGGATTGGTTGACGGCATAAGCCTCAACTTAAAGAACGGTATTTAATCGCACACGGATAATACGGATTTGGCGGATAAACGCGAATAAAAAATCCGCAAATCCGTGTTCTATTTTTTATCTGAGTGCAAGCCAGCCTAGCCTATCAACTTCAAATACTTCTGATACAGACTTTCCTTGTCCTCAACATGCTTGGGGTCTTTGTCGATACAATCGACCGGACAAACCTCCATGCATTGCGGCAAATCGTGATGCCCCACGCACTCGGTGCATAACTCAGGATTGATGATATAAATGTCCTCGCCCTGGGAAATTGCGCCATTTGGGCATTCCGGTTCGCATACATCACAGTTGATACATTCTTCATTAATAATAAGGGCCATACATACTCCTACAAATTACAACACGACATTGATGAACACTTAATGTTCAACCAAATAAATTCAAACACTTCTTATACAAGCTCTCTTTGACTTTGTGGATGCCGTCATTCGGGCAAACCGCTTCACATAGGGGCTCGCCGTAGTGTTCAGCGCAATTGGTACACAATGCGGGATCAATCACATAAGCATCTTCAGTCTGAACAATCGCTTCATTCGGGCACTCGGGTTCACAGACGCCGCACCGGGCGCATTTATTGTCATCAATAACCAGGGTCATGATTTTTGCTCGGATTTGAATTTATTAATTAAGCATTGGTGGACAAGATCCGGCACGAAACAGGATACATCGCCGTTCAGCAGGGCAATTTCCCTGATCATGCTCGAGGAAATAAATTCATACTGTTCGGCCGGGGTCAGAAACACGGTTTCCAGTTCCGGCGCCAGACGCCGGTTCATCCCGGCCAGCTGAAATTCATATTCAAAATCGGATACCGCGCGCAAGCCGCGCAAAATTACATTGGCGCCCTGTTGTTTGGCGCACTCGACCAGCAGGTTGTCAAAGCCGATCACCAGTACATTGGGGAATTCCGAGGTAACCGCTTTAGCCATATCCACCCGCTCGTTCAGAGAAAATAACGGGGTCTTGCCCCGGTTAACGGCCACGGCGACGACCACTTTATGATAAAGCCTGGACGCTCGGGCAATCAGGTCTAAATGCCCATTGGTAATGGGATCAAAAGTACCCGGATAAATTGCGGTGCTAGACATGGTCGGTGGTTTTCAAAAAAAGCGGCAATTCTATACCAAGAATATGATTTTAAATACTCATTTAAGGAAATAACTGCATGGACAGCTCCATGCAGTCACAAGCCGGCTATTCAGTACGCTCAAACAAATGATAGCCGACTTCGCCCGCGCTTTTGCTTTTCAGTTGCCGCCAGTTTGCGGGCATTCCTGACCACTTGAAGTTGCGTTCGGTTTCAACATAAATCTTTGCATGTTTAGCCAGCCAGCCGTTTTCCTCCAGCAGCCTACAGGTTTGAACGGCCAGATTCAGGCCGAACGGCGGATCGAGAAACACCACATCGAAGGCTTGCGGCTCGCCGGCCAGATAGCGCAACACATCGCTTTGCACGACTTTTATCTGCCCGGCGGACAGCGCCGCCGCATTGTCCTTTAAGCAGCGGCAGGCTTGGGTATTATTTTCCACCTGGACGACCGACTTGGCGCCCCTGGAAGCGGCTTCAAAGCCCAAAGCGCCGCTGCCCGCATATAAATCCAGACACTGCTTTCCGACAATTTCATACTGCAACCAGTTGAACACCGTTTCCCTGACTCTTGCGGGCGTGGGCCTTAATCCGGGCGCATCGACAAAACTTAACTGCCGGCTGCGCCAGTCTCCGCCGATAATCCTGAGCTTATTTTTCACTCTTGTTGCCGCTCCCGCCCAGGGTGATGGTTTGCATTAGCTGCGGGTCGATGCGGCGCTTAAAGGCGTCTTTTATCGATGCGGCCGTCACTTTTTCGACGTTTTGCTCGAACGTATCCAGATAGTCCAGAGGCATTTCATAAAAGCCGATCATCGATACATAGCTGGCCAGTTTTTTATTGGTATCGAAACGCATTGCAAAACCGCCGGTGATGTTTTTCTTGGCGGCAATCAGCTCGGCTTCCGTCGGCCCTTGCGCGATAAAATCGGCCAGGGTTTTATTCAGCACTTCCAATGCCTGGCCGGTTTGGTCGTTACGGGTTTGCAGGCTGACCGTAAACGGCCCTTTTCGGAACATCGGCGCAAACGAACTGCCCGCGCTATAGGCCAGCCCGCGTTTTTCCCTGACTTCCTCAAACAGTTTGGACACCAGTCCGCCGCCGCCCAGAATGTGGTTGCCGACATACAAGGCAAAGTAATCGGGATCTTTACGATAGGTGCCGGGCATCCCGACCAGAACATGGGTTTGAGTTGATGGGAAGTCAATATGCTGTTTGCCCGCTTTGACCGGCATGACCACTTCAGGTAACGGTTCCGGCTTTTGGCCGACCGGCAAGCCTGAGACCAGCGTCTCTACGGTATGCTCCGCCTGTTGTCTGGACAAATCGCCTACGATCACGACCACCGCATTGGCGGCGACATAATATTTCTGATAGAAGCTGCGCAGGTCCGCCGCCTCAAAACCGGAGACCGTGACGATCTCGCCGGAAGTCGGATGCCCGTAGGGATGATCGCCGTACAAGGCCTTGTAGTAGGCGATGCCGGCCAGCTCGGCGGGCGATTCTTCCTGTTGTTTTAAACCGGCCAAGGTCCGGTTTTTTTCCCGCTGGAAATCGGCTTCATTAAAACTCGGGCCGGTCAAAATGGCCTGCATGGTTTCCAGCGCCTTATCGAACAGGGGTTTATCCGTTAACGTGCGTAGCGAAACGGACGCCATATCGATCGAAACATTGGAGCCGAACTGCGCGCCGACGCTTTCAAAACGTTGGGCGATTTGATCGGCATTCCATTGTCCGGCCCCGGTATCGAGCAATGCGGACGTCAATGCAGACAGGCCGAACTGACGGCCGTCACGCGCGCTTCCGGCGTCGAACGCCACCTGTATGTCCACCATCGGCAAGCCTTCGGTATGCACATAATAAACCCGGCTGCCCTGCGGCGTTTGCCAGTGTTCGATTTTTGCCGCGGCCTGCGCCGGGTTGCAAAAAGCCGCAAGCCAAGCGGCCAACATAAAACTTAACAGACGGATACGCATTATCTAACTCCTTTTGTTGTCTTGGTCTCGGTGATATTGCCGGTGATCGGCAAGGGCTCCAGATAAGCGACGCTCAATTTGTCTTCAACCAGATACTTACGCGCGACGTCACGCACTTGTTCCGCGGTAACCCGATTAACTTTTTCTACATATTCATCGGCCACTTTCCAGCCCAGGCCGACCGTCTCCAGCATGCCCAGCTGCATGGCCTGATAAAAACCGGAATCCCGCTCGTAAACCGCCTTGGCTAGTACCTGAGCCTTAATGCGCTGTAATTCATCGTCATCGACCAGCTTGATTTGCAGCCTGGTAATCTCGTCCTTTAGTGCGTTTTCCAGATCCCAGACGGTTTTTCCTTCGGCGGGCGTGGCTTCCAGCGTAAACAATTCCGGCAATCTTGAAGCCAGGCTATAACCGGCTCCGACGGAAACGGCGATTTGCTTGCCGCGCACCAGTCCCGACTCCAATCTGGCGCTGCTGCCGCCGTCCAGCACTCCGGCCAGGACTTCCAGCGCATACGCTTCCCATTCATGTTGCGCCGTCTTCAATACCGGCACCTTGTAGCCCATGACCAGGTACGGCAGTTTTGCCGGTAACTTGACCGTCATCTTCCGAACGCCCAGCTGCTCGACTTCGGCCTGAGGCTTTAGCGGTTTAAGCTCGCTGGGCTTAAGATCGGCAAAGTATTGTTCCGCCAACGCAAACACCGCTTTGGGCTGCACATCGCCGACCACGACCAGCGTCGCATTATTGGGCGCATACCAGCGCTGGTACCAGGCCTGAAGGTCTTCGACCCTGTAGTTTTCAATATCCGAAGGCCAGCCGATCACAGGATTTTTATACGGGCTGTTGGTATAAGCCATCGCATTAAAATGCTCCTGCATTTTTGCCTGAGGATTATCGTCCGTGCGCATCCTTCGCTCTTCGGTCACCACCTGCAACTCTTTTTTCAGCTCATCGGCCAACAAATGCAGATGGCGCATCCGGTCGGCTTCCAGTTCAAAGCTGACCGCCAGCCTTGAAGCCTCCATGGTTTGAAAATAGGCCGTGTAATCCTGTCCGGTAAACGCATTTTCCTCGCCGCCGTTTTCGGCGATAATGCGGGAAAACTCGCCGGGCGCATGCTTGTCGGTGCCTTTAAACATCATGTGCTCAAGCATGTGGGAAAGGCCGGTGATACCGCCCGGCTCATAGCTTGAGCCGACCTTGTACCAAACCTGGGACACCGCCACCGGAGACCGGTGATCTTCCTTAACCAGCACTTTTAAGCCGTTCCCGAGCACATGCTCCGACACTTTAGTAGTCGCAGCATGGCTTGCAAAAACCGGTAGCCACAATAATGCGGCGCATAGTAATCGTTTGTTCATAACTCCCTCTTGGGTCAATGTTAAGGTTCTTTTAAGTATCTTGATTAATAAGGATTGATAACGCTATCAACCGTTAAAATTTTATTTGCACGGACATTTTCTTCAGCCCGGACTTGAACAGTTTGTTGAATTTTACCCAAACGCCAATACCAGAAAATCAATTGATAGCTTCCGGGAGCAAGATTGTCGAACTGATAGTTGCCGCCGCTGGACACACGTTTTGTCAGCATATTTTTTTTGGAAAACAGTACCGTTTTAAGCGATTCGTTATCTTCGGATAACAGTTCCAAATCACCTTCCAGTTCAATTTTAAAGATTGCAGTAGCACCGGCGTCCAGGCTGGGAAGTGTTTGAATTCTTTGGCCGGTCGAGGAGGTCTCGGCAACGAAAAAATTTTGGCTTTGCTTGGTGTTGTTATGAAGCTGTATCGTATCGCCTAATGCCAATGCGATAGACTTTAACGACATTCCTTCAGTATTGGCGGTCAATTGATGTTGCTGAGGCGGCAAGTTTGCTTGAATCAGGCCGACATATAACTCATCCAGTTTGGCGTAATTGACCATATCGGCTTGATATTTAATTCTGCCCGTCTTCATTTCCCCATATATCGAAACCGCGCCGGGATCATTTTCCATCTTTTTGTTAATAGCGGGATGAGAATCGGCGGACAACATACCATAAACACCGCCTTTGCCTTTTATAACTTTAGGTGCGGCGGTACACGCGGACAGAATGACAACACTCAACAGGACTAAATATTTCATTTGTTTATAATCTTTAAAGTCAGGTTTTTAATAGGATCTTTGCCGACGCTTAACTTGATAGACTCCGCTTTGTAGCGCAGATGTAACACGACCGCATTTAAAGTCCATTCGCCCTCCGGCAGATTGTCGATTAAAAAATCCCCAGGCCGGTCTAAAACCTGATAATAACGGTCAGGTAAAATTATTATTTTGCCTTCCATGTTCTTATGAACCGAACAGTAATAATTAACAATACCGGTAGTTTTAAAAGCTTGCTCCAGTTTAGAGCCTTTTTCTCCCAGGCCTAAATCAAAACTCGTCAACGGGCTCAGTGAAAAAATATTATGGTCTATATCCTTGCTTTCATCATTGCTCCATTGAACCTTATCTCCGGCGGCGATAACGGTTAGCGGCGAATGAAATTCCGTGTCTTTTTGTGAAACTACATGTGTTTTCTGGGATTGACCCGATTTACCGGAACCCTCCGCCTGCATGTAAACAACCAGTTGTTTAACTTGCGCGGGCGCCTCAACATGGCCTGAAATGGATTGAGCCGCAATGGGTGACAGTGATGAGAAATAAGTCAAACCGGCTGCTAAAAAATAAAAACTAATTTTTTTCATCTTGGTGTTATTCTCGTTAAGTCAGTATATGAGCTTATCTTATGAGCCTTAATAAAAAGATTTTTATCACCTTCTTTATTTCAGTCACGGCTTTATTATGCATCACTCTATACCTAATTGATACGCAAGCCGAACAGCATGAAATCAAACGAATTATTGCCGATCTGGATGCCGCGCAATTTCAGTTTCAACATGATCTGGAAGCCGAACAGAAACAGATCCAGACGCTGACCCGCGTGATAACCGCCGACCAAAAATTCCGCTCTTTTTTAGCGCAAATAAAAGATAATTTTTATCCCTTTGTTGAAGAAATCGGCAAAGATACAGACGCGGATTTTGTTTTTATGCTGGATGATGAGTCGGCCGTCAGAGCGCTTTATTCGTTAAACGGCCACAGCAAGCCGCCGATGGAAAACAACTTTTCCAGTTTTGCCGTCCAAACCAGCCTGGATTCGGGGGTGATGTCGTCAAAAATGGTCAGCTTAACTGAAGGCTTATATAGCAGCCATTTTATTCCGTTGAAAGAAAACCTGAACGATGAGTATGCGGTCGGCTTAATCGTGGTTTGCAATCAAATAAACGACGGCTGGGTCGCCAAATTATTGTCTAAAAACAATTTGCTGCAAACCGTCTTTTTCAATGGGCGACACGTTGTTGCTAAAAATACCAGCCCGGAAATGGCCTCCGCGGTCCTGAGCCATCAGCCAGACATCCGGGAAAACGGCATATTCAGCTGGAACAATGAGCGTTATATCGCTAAACAAGTACTGTTCGAGCAACAAAACCAACAGGCAGGCTACATACTTAGCGCTAATCTGGATCAAGCATTGCGCACGTTCAAACAACTGCAGCACCAGGTTATATTGATAGGCGGAGGAATTTTATTGCTGGGCGCGCTATTGTTTATGTTGATTTCGCAACGTATCACGCGTCCGTTACGCTTAATCACCAAAGGGACGCTGGAGATTAAACAGGGCAATTACCGGCATCGCATAGATTATCAAAAATCGGATGAAGTCGGGCAATTAGCCGCCGCGTTTAATGTGATGGCGAGCGATTTACAAGAAAAAGAGCTGATCCGCAGCACCTTTAACAAATATGTCGATCCTGCAATTGTCAGCGAATTGCTCAGCCAGCCGGAGAAATTAAGGCTGGGCGGCGAACGGAAACAGCAGACGGTTTTATTCAGCGATATTGCCGGATTTACCGAGTTCAGCGAAAAATTGCCCGCAGAAGCGTTGATTAAAATTCTCAACGACTATTTATCGGCAATGACTTCGGAAATCAGCCAACAACACGGCATTTTGGATAAATTTATCGGCGATGCGATCATGGCTTTTTGGAGTCCGCAGCTTTGTAATGGACATCACGCGAATTACGCTTGCCAATCAGCGTTAGCCATGCAAAAAAAACTGTGCATGTTGCGCCCGCATTGGGCGGCGAAAGGGGTGCCTGAAATTAATGTCCGCATCGGTATCGCGACGGGAGAAATGATCGTCGGCAATATTGGTTCGGAACAGGCTCGCAGTTATACTTGTATCGGCGATAAGGTAAATTACAGTTCCCGTCTTGAAAGTTTAAATAAACATTACGGAACGCAGATTATGATCGACCGGCAAACCGGGGCTGAAATAACGGGCTTTATTATTAGAGAGCTCGATACAGTACGGGTTAAGGGGCGAGAAGCCGGCGAAACCATTTACGAATTAATCGGCGAAGCCAATGAAGTTGATGACACACGGCTTGAAACAATAAGCCGCTATGAACAAGCGCTGGCTTTATACAGGAATGCCGATTTCGCCGAAGCGGCGCAAATCCTCTCAACCTTAAGCGCTGATGGCCCTAGCCGTACACTATTAAAACGTTGTAATGATCTACAACAAAATACGCCTGAAAGCTGGGATGGCATTCATTCCATGCTGGATAAATAAACTTCAATCGAACTCAAGGATAATACATGTCAGACGTTAAAATTTATGACATAAAGCCGGACATAGCGGCCAATGCACACATTACCGCTGAAACCTATAAAGCCCTGTATCAGCGCTCGATAGCCGAACCGGAAGCGTTCTGGGCCGAACAGGCCGGGCAGTTCCTGGACTGGAGCAAGCCTTGGGATAAGGTCACGGACTGCGATTTCAAGACCGGCCATATCCGTTGGTTCGAGGGCGGCAAACTCAACGTCAGCGTCAACTGCGTGGATCGGCATCTGGCAACGCGCGGCGACCAGGTTGCGATTATCTGGGAAGGCGACAACCCGGCGCAGGACAAAAAAATCACTTACCGGCAATTGCACGAGCAAGTCTGCAAGTTCGCCAATGTGTTAAAAGCGCAAGGCGTCAAAAAAGGCGACCGCGTTTGCATCTACCTGCCGATGATCAGCGAGGCGGCAGCGGTGATGCTGGCCTGCACCCGCATCGGCGCCGTGCATTCGATCGTGTTCGGCGGCTTTTCGGCCGAGTCTTTAAAAGACCGGATTCTGGATGCAGACTGCCGGTTTTTGGTTTGCGCCGACGAAGGCCACCGCGGCGGCAAGATCGTACCGATTAAAGCCAACGTCGATGAGGCTGCCGCGGCTTGCCCTTGCCTTGAAAAAGTCATCGTCATAAAAAACACCGGTAATCCCGTCGGCTGGCACGAACAGCGCGATGTCTGGTACCACGAGGCAATGGCGAGCGCCAGCCCCGACTGCTCGGCCGAAGTCATGGATGCCGAAGATCCGCTGTTTATCCTGTACACCTCGGGTTCCACCGGCAAGCCTAAAGGGGTTTTGCACACGACCGGCGGTTATTTGCTGTACACGGCGATGACCCACAAATACGTGTTCGATTATCACGACGGCGACATTTACTGGTGTACCGCCGACATCGGTTGGGTAACCGGACATTCCTACATGATCTACGGCCCGTTATGCAACGGGGCCACCACCCTGATATTTGAAGGCGTGCCGACTTATCCCGATGCCGGGCGTTTTTGGCAGGTGGTCGACAAACATCAGGTCAATATCTTCTATACCGCGCCGACCGCTATCCGCGCATTGATGGCGCAGGGCGATGAATTTGTCGAGCGCAGCTCGCGCAGCAGTTTAAGGATACTCGGCAGCGTCGGCGAACCGATCAACCCGGAAGCCTGGGAATGGTATTACCATGTCGTTGGCGACGGCCGCTGCCCGGTCATGGATACCTGGTGGCAAACCGAAACCGGCGGCATCCTGATCACCCCGTTGCCCGGCGCGATTGCGTTAAAACCGGGTTCGGCGACCTTGCCCTTTTTCGGCATCAAGCCCGAAATCATGGACAACGAAGGCCGAATCAGGGAGGGCGCGGCCGAAGGCATCTTAGTCATCAGTCGGTCCTGGCCCGGACAAATGCGCACCGTTTACGGCGACCACCAACGCTTTGTCGATACCTATTTTAAGAACTACCCCGGCTATTATTTTACCGGCGACGGCGCGCGGCGCGATGAAGACGGCTATTTCTGGATTACCGGTCGGGTTGACGATGTGATCAATGTCTCCGGCCACCGTATGGGTACGGCGGAAATCGAAAGCGCGCTGGTATTGCACGAACATGTCGCCGAAGCGGCGGTGGTCGGTTATCCGCACGATATTAAGGGGCAGGGCATCTACGCCTACGTGACCTTGAATGTCGGCATCGAGCCTTCCGAGGAACTGCGCCAGGAACTGATCGATCTGGTCAAGAAGGAAATCGGCCCGATTGCCCACCCGGATATTATCCAGTGGGCGCCGGGCTTGCCCAAAACCCGTTCCGGTAAAATCATGCGCCGTATTTTGCGTAAAGTGGCGTCCAATGAAATTGGAACATTGGGCGATACTTCCACCCTGGCCGATCCGTCCGTGGTTGAGGATATTATTGAGCATCGCGCCAATAAATAATCATCTTAACGACTTACCCTGCCCAATGCCGTAACCGCGTTTGGCTACGCGGACAAGGCATCGCGTATTTTTGTATTCAAAGCAAGCTTTGAACTCCGGCATCTGCACTTTCTGGAGTCCAAAGTTTGCTTTGGCCGTTTGGTTCGGCTGCCTTTATCAGCTGAACCCAGGTAACAGTTCCCCGCTTACAAAAAACAATTCATGGACATCATCTTTAAAGAATACGGCCGGGTTATCGGGCAGAAAAAATGGTTTTTCCTGCTGGCTTTAGCCGCTTTGGCTTCAGCGATGACCCTGGATTTATTTGCGCCGGTTTATTATAAAAATATCGCCAACGGACTGGCCGCGCCCTATTCGGACGCAACGCTGGCGTTATTACTGGACAATCTGAAACAGATCGGAATGATTTATGCGGGCATCTGGCTGTCATGGCGCTTGTATGAAGTCGCGATTATTCCACTCGATGCTGGCGGCATCAATCTGCTCGAAAAACGCTGTTTCGAGGTGCTCAAAAAACAAAAATCCATTTTTTTCGAGAACAGTTTTTCCGGCAGCCTGATCAAACAGGCGAACCGCTTCTCGCGTTCTTTTGAACTGATTATGGACTGGTTTTTGTTCCAGTTTTTCATGAACATTGTGGCTGTCAGCGTCGCCTTTGTGATTTTTTACCGGCAACAGCCGGAATTCGCGTGTTATTTTCTGGCCTGGGTCGTGTTGTTTATTACCTGGAGCGTTGGTTTTTCGGTATGGAAACTGCGTTTCGATAAGGCCGTGGCCCAAGCCGATTCAGTCGTCGGCGGCGCGTATTCGGATGCGATCGGCAATATCTTCGTGGTCAAGAGCTTTGCGTTGGAAGCCGGCGAACAGGCGCGCATCAACCAAGCCTCAGATATTGTTTACAGGAAGAAAAAAATCGCCTGGACCTTGATGTTCATCTCCTTCGCGGTGCAAGGCCTGATGACCTTCAGTATTGAATTGCTGCTGGTTTATTTGATGATTCAAAAATGGAAAACCGGCAACTTTCCGGTCGGCGAGTTTGTGCTGTTCCAGTCGATCATGATCATGCTGATCCAGCGCTTATGGGAGTTCGGCCGCAATTTTAGGAGCTTTTTTACCGCCCTGGCCGACGCCTCCGAAATGGCCGATATTTTCCGGCAGCACGATGTCGAGGCCGACGGGGCCAATGCCCAGGCGTTGACCATCGCTCGCGGCGCTATCGATTTTAACAAGGTCTGCTTCGGCTATAACGAAGCAAACCGGCTGTTCGAGGCTTTCAGCCTGAACATCAAAGCCGGTGAAAAAGTCGCGCTGGTCGGCCACTCCGGTTCCGGTAAATCGTCGTTGACCAAACTGTTGTTCCGTTTCATCGATCCCCAACAAGGCCGCATCAGCTTCGACGGAGTCGATGCAAAAGCCTTTACGCTGGCTTCATTGCGCCGGCAAATATCGATGGTGCCGCAACAGCCGGATTTATTCCATCGTTCGATACGGGACAATATCACGCTGGGCGCGGATATTTCGGACGCGCGGTTGGCTGATGTCGCCGAGAAATCCCGCTGCCTTGAGTTCATCAGGCAGCTGCCTGAACAATTCGACACGCTGGTCGGCGAGCGCGGCGTCAAACTGTCCGGCGGCGAAAGGCAGCGCATCGCCATTGCCCGCGCCTTTTTGGAGGATGCGCCGATTGTGGTCCTGGATGAAGCCACCAGCGCGCTGGATTCGCTGACCGAAAAACAGATTCAAGCCGCGATTTTCGAGCTGATTAAACATAAAACCACATTGGTTATCGCTCACCGCCTGTCGACCATCCTGAACATGGATCGCATCGTCGTGCTGGAAAAAGGCAAAATCATAGAGCAAGGCACGCACCAGCAACTGCTCGCCAAACAAGGCAAATATTACGCCATGTGGCAGCATCAAAGCGGCGATTTTCTGGTCGAATAGCAGGCTTAATCCGCAACTGTGAAGTTTGCCGCATTGTTTTTATTTGCTCGCTAAAATACTACATATTGTGTTATTCTAAAAAATAAGCACTATATATCGATTGCTGGCCTGACTCGGCGGCTTTTCGCTTTATGTTTTTTGCCTTAACTTACTATCCCCTATTACTAGAGAGAGCTCCCAATGTCGGCAAAGCTACATGTGATCCCAAACACCGTGACCGAAATACCTTTTCAAGACGCCTCAATGGATATTTGGGACTCCAAATATCGCTTAAAAACCAAAGACGGCGTGGCGATTGACGGCACCATCGACGAAACCTACCAGCGGGTCGCCAGAGCGCTCTCCGGGGTGGAAAAAAACAAAGCCAAACAGGAACAGTCTTACAAAGATTTTCTGTGGGCCTTGCGCCAGGGCGCTATTCCGGCCGGGCGGATTACGTCCAATGCCGGAGCCCTGGAACACAAGCCGGCCACATCGACGATCAACTGCACCGTATCCGGCACCATTTCCGATTCGATGGACGATATTCTGCACAAGGTGCATGAAGCGGGACTTACACTGAAAACCGGTTGCGGCATCGGTTACGAATTCTCGACCCTAAGACCTAAAAACGCGTATGTGTCCGGTGCGGGCGCCTATACCTCCGGTCCGCTGTCGTTCATGGACATCTACGACAAGATGTGTTTCACCGTGTCGTCCGCAGGCGGCAGGCGCGGCGCGCAAATGGCGACTTTCGACGTCGGCCATCCCGATGTCGTCGAATTTATCCGCGCCAAACGCGAAGACGGGCGCCTGCGCCAATTTAACCTGTCGCTGCTGATCACCACCGAGTTTGTCGAAGCGGTAAAAAACGACCTGCCTTGGCCGCTGTCGTTTCCGGTTACGGAAAAACAAGTCAAGCTCGATAACCTGGATCTGGCCGACGACAAACAAATCATCTGGCGCGACCTGCCGCATATGGACGGCTATGTCGTTAACGACGACGGCCTTGTCGCCTGCAAGGTCAGCAAAACCATGCCCGCACGCCGCCTGTGGGACATCATCATGAGCTCGACTTACGACTACGCCGAACCCGGATTCATCCTGATCGACAAGGTCAACGAAATGAACAACAACTGGTTTTGCGAGAAAATCCGCGCGACCAATCCCTGCGGCGAACAGCCGTTGCCGCCTTACGGCAGCTGCCTGTTAGGCTCGATCAACCTGACCTCCTTCGTCAAAAAACCGTTCACCGGCGACGCGGGTTTCGATTGGGACAGCTACCGCAAAGCCATCAAGATTTTCACCCGCATGCTCGACAACGTGGTTGAAATCAACGGCCTGCCGCTGCCCCAGCAACAAGAAGAAATCCTGACCAAGCGCCGCCACGGCATGGGCTACCTGGGGCTGGGGTCGACCGTCACCATGATGGGCATGAAATACGGCGACGCACAGTCGCTGGAGTTTACCGAAGAAGTGACCAAGGTGCTGGCGGTCGAAGGCTGGAAAGCCGGACTTGCGCTGGCCAAAGAAAAAGGCCCGGCCCCGATTATGGAGCAGATGTTTACCGTCACCGGCGAAATGCTGCACAAACGCCCGGAAATGGTTGCCGATGGTCTTAAAATAGGCGACCGCGTACCCGGAAAACTGCTGCACGCCAAATACAGCCGCTACATGCAGCAATTGAGCCGGGAAGAGCCCGAACTGGTCGCCGAGCTGATCGAAACCGGCGCCCGCTTTACCCATCACAGCTCCATTGCCCCGACCGGCACCATCTCCCTGTCGCTGGCCAATAACGCCAGCAACGGCATAGAGCCGAGCTTTGCGCATCATTATTCGCGCAACGTGATCCGCGCCGGTAAAAAATCCAAGGAAAAAATAGACGTGTTTTCGTTTGAACTGTTGGCCTACCGCGCTTTGGTCAATGCCGATGCGATGCCTTACAGCGACAATCCCGATCAGCAATTGCCGGATTATTTCATATCAGCCGATGATGTGACCCCGAAACAGCATGTCGATATTCAGGCGGCCGCGCAAAAATGGATCGATTCGTCGATCTCGAAAACCGCCAACGTGCCGACCGATTACCCGTATGAAGACTTCAAGTCCATTTACGAATACGCCTACGACAAAGGCCTGAAAGGCTGCACCACGTTCCGTTTCAATCCCGAAGTGTTCCAGGGCGTATTGGTTAAGGAATCGGACCTTGAAAACACCACCTACCAGTTCACGCTGGAAGACGGCCACGTCGTGGAATATAAAGGCAACGAAGAAGTGGAATACGACGGCGAAATCCACAGCGCCGCCAACCTGTTTGACGCCTTGAAAGAAGGCTATTACGGTAAATTTTGATGGCGCGTGCAGACATGACACCAAACATCAGTAAAGAAGCGCTGCCTGCACAAGGCTCAGCAACAACGATTGAGACTACCGATATGACACACAAAATCACCAAAAAAATCGTCAGCTACAAAGTCCTGACCAAAGAAGATGCCGAACCGGCTAAGCAAGAGCCGGAACAGCCGTCGCTGGAAAGCATGAACGAAAACCTGACACGCCCGGAAGTGCTGCTCGGTTCCACCTACAAAATCAAAACCCCGCAGTCGGAACATGCGTTGTACATCACGATTAACGACATGATCCTGAACCAGGGCACGCCCCATGAAGAGCGCAGGCCTTACGAAATCTTCATCAACTCCAAAAACATGGAGCATTTCCAGTGGGTGCTGGCGCTGACCCGGCTGATCTCGGCGGTATTCCGCAAAGGCGGCGACGCCTGCTTCCTGGTCGAAGAGATGAAAGCGGTATTCGACCCGCACGGCGGCTACTTCAAAAAAGGCGGCGTGTTCATGCCGTCGCTGGTCGCCGAAATCGGCCACGCGATCGAATCGCATTTGAAGCACATCGGGATGATCAAGCCGGAAAAAATGACCGATCACCAAAAGCAGTTTCTTGATGAGAAGCGCAAGGAGTTTGAAGCTGCGCATGGGGAGTCGGAGGGGCAGGCGTTTCCTGAGAAGGCCGTGTTGTGCAATAAGTGCAGCACTAAGGCTATGGTGTTGATGGATGGGTGTATGACTTGTTTGAATTGTGGGGAGAGTAAGTGTGGGTGATGTTGTCTGAACTGCGTAAATTCTGGACAAGTTGAGAAAACGATTCATTCTTGGAGCATTTTAATTAAAGCCAATATAAAAATAGGTATTTGTAAGCTTTGTGGGTTTGAAAAAGAACTCATAAAAGCTCATATAATTCCTAAAAAACTATATAAGCCCATTCGAGATGGATACTCTGGAGGAGCTCCAAGACTATATAAAGTTGCGTCAAAACAGAAGCCAGAGGAATGGCAGAATGGAATATATGATAATTCCATCTTATGTAAAGAGTGCGATGGCAAAATAGGTATTTGGGATAACTACGGTCAAACACTTTTTCTAAAACCACCATCTCATGAGAATTACTCTTTTGATGGTGGCCACAAAATTTACACAATCGATACATTTGATTACAAGAAATTAAAATTGTTCTTTATTTCAATATTATGGCGAACGGCCATTACAAATAGTGAGACCTTTGCTCAAGTTAAGCTTGGCTCTTGGGAAAATAAGCTAAAAACAATGATTTTAACGGAAGACCCAGGCTGCAAAAACAATTTTTCAATACTCATCTACAAATATGAGGGAGAGTTTAGCGAGATTATGATAAACCCGACTAAACATCGTGGAGAAACTGAACAAGTTGATTACGGAGTTAACTTTTATATTCTCAGCTTTCCAAATTATCGATTCATCATAAAAGTAGACCAAAGAAACTTCTCCTCAAGGTTAGATACTCTTATCCTTAGCCCTGATCAACCTTTGGTAATACCCGTTAGTGATTTTAAGAGTTCCGTAGAATACGAGAAGTTAATAGCTAATTGGGTTCCACATGATAAGCGCGGTAAGACATAATATGCAGCCTTATAGCGCCGTAGGATTCATCGTTCCCACGCTCCGGCGTGGGAAGCAGTTCCAGACGGTCTGCGTCATCTCGCAAAATAAGGTGTCGCTACCGCGACGATTGATTTGATCGGGTTCTCGCACCCGAGGGCGAGATACTTTCTTTTGCTTCGCCAAAAGAAAGTATCCAAAGAAAAGGCGACCCGGTTGCCGCTTTGATCCTGCGTTCCTCGCTTTCGACGGGGGTTGACGAAAGGGGCTCCTGCCCCTTCGTCAACGTGCGGCATCCCTGCCGCACCCCTGCGGGCTATTCCCGCCGAAAGCTCCGGTACTCGGCGCGGCATAC